>Ga0208081_1000156_pt1 | contig 16905 bp, 19 predicted proteins | sample NGESurshal092012_6_FD_184479 | JGI IMG/M metagenome (GOLD analysis project Ga0208081, IMG submission 184479) | Arctic peat soil microbial communities from Barrow, Alaska - NGEE Surface sample 415-1 shallow-092012 (SPAdes) | ecosystem: Environmental > Terrestrial > Soil > Wetlands > Peat ...
ACGAGGAGAAGTACCGCCGGCGGGTCGGCAAGGTCGCCGCCATCGCGGCCCAGCACGTGCGTCCGCTGAGTTGAGTGTTCGATCTGCACTGATCACGGTCACGCCGGATCGGGCGGCTTGTACAGCTCACGAACCGCAGCGCCGATACCCTCCTCCGTCTGATCGACAGGTTCCATGTACAGGCGAGCAGCCGAGATCAGCTCGTCGTGCAGGTTCAGGATCGTCACCCCACGCATGGCAAACGCCGAGCCATCCGCGTGCCGACCGTGCCAGTACCACTCCCCCCATTCCGTAGTACCGGTGATCGACAGGTCGACCAGCTCGGCAACGAAATCCGGGACGCCCTCGAACACCGCCGTCCAGTTCTCGAGCACCTGCGCCGAGCCGCCGAAACCGCGGCTCGGATGGACGGGCTGCGCGCTCCGGTAGTCCGGCGCGAACAACGCCGCGACTCGACGAGCATCGTGCGCGTTCCACGCCTCTGCCAAGCGCCTCACCATGGTCGGCATGCCGCCCAACCTAGCCCCGGTCCGGGCCACGCGGTTGACCTCGACCTGTGCCACGGTGGAGGCATGCGGGGCCGGAGAGGTCGACCAGGGGTGCTGGCGGCGCTGTGCGCCGCCGTGGTCTTGGCGGCGTGCTCGAGCGGCGGGTCCGAGGTGGCGAGCTCATCGCCGGTGACGTCGTCCTCTGCGAGCGCGGTGACGTCCGACGGGGCCACCACCGCGAGTTCCCTCAGCGCGGCGCCGCCGCCCGGTTCCGCGACATCGACGCCGTCACAGGTGTCGTCGATCCCGGTGTCGCCGACACCGGAGAGCCCCGCCGCCCCATCCACGGCAACCACCGCCGCGCCGCCCGCGGCCCCGACGACCGACGCCACCACCGTAGCCGGACCTGGCACCGGCACCACGGCAGCATCCGGGTTCAACTTCTCGATCGCCGGGATCGACGATTCCCTTGCCGCGCGGATGAGCTCCTGGCGGCCGGGCTGTCCCGTGCCGCTCATCGATCTGCGCTACCTGACGGTCACGTACCGCGGATTCGACGGGGTCGACCATTCCGGCGAGCTGGTGGCCGCGGCGTCCGTGGCGCCGGACGTCGTCCAGGTGTTCCATCGGCTGTACGACAACGGTTTTCCGCTCGCGTCGCTGCGGTTGGTCGACGACTTCGGGGGCAGTGACGACCAATCGATGGACGCCGACAACAGCTCGGCGTTCAACTGCCGGGCGGTGACCGGGGGTGGCGGATTCTCCGAACACTCCTACGGCACCGCGATCGACCTCAACCCCGTCGAGAACCCCTATCTCAGCGGGGATACCGTGCTGCCGGCGCAGGGCCGGCAGTTCCTGGATCGGGCGCCGGCTCCAGGAGTGATCACCGCTGGGAACGAGGTGGTCGCGGCGTTCGCCTCGATCGGCTGGACTTGGGGTGGCACCTGGAGCGGACCCATTGACTACCAGCACTTCTCGGCGTCCGGACGGTGACCTTGGCGGTATGTGAGGGTTCGCTGACGCCGTGTTCCCGATCCACCTCCTGGCAATCAGCCGGTCAGCACGGCATCCAGCTTGGTGAACGAGCTCGTCCAGCCTTCCCGCGCCATTCCTTCCATGTCGGCGCTGTACGGGCCTTGGCGCAACACGAGTCGGGTCTTCCCCTCGCCCTCGTCGTGGAACTCGAGCCGGGTGTACATCTCGGTCGGCTCCTGCAGCCCTGGCAATTCGAAATGCTCGTGGCTGACCAGCAGTTCGTTCTCGATCACCTCGGTGAAGCTGGCGTCGACCGGCGATGTTTCGGTCGGGTCGGCGTCGTTGACCATGGTGAAGCGCTGATACCCACCCGCTCTGGTGTCGACGTCAACCGTCTCCCTTGGCACCGAGTACCCGACCGGGCCGAACCACTGGGCGAGCTGGTCGGGATCGGTGAACGCCCGATACACCACATCGCGGGGCGCGTCGAAGACCCGGGAGATGACGAGTTCCTCTGTGGCAGTGGTGGTGTCGGTCATGACGAGGTCCTTTCGGGTTGGTCATGCTGTGCCGATGGGGGTGGCGGTGGCGCTGAGGGCGGGGCTGCCGATTGCGAGTGTTGGACCCGCTGCAGGTGCGCATCGAGCCGGTCGAAGTTGGTGGCCCAGAACTGCCGGTACCGCTCCATCCACGCTGTCGCTTCCCGCAGCGGCTCCACCTGCAGGCTGCTGGAGCGCCACTGCGCTGTGCGGCTGCGCGAGATCAGACCGGCGTGTTCCAACACTTTCAGGTGCCGGGAGATCGCCGGGAGGCTGATCGAGAACGGCTCGGCGAGCTGGGTGACGGTGGCGTCCCCGTCCGCGAGGCGGGCCAGGATGGCCCTGCGGGTCGGATCCGCCAGCGCAGCGAAGATCGAACTGAGCCGGTCGGTGGGCACTGTGTTTAACCTTCTCGTTAATTGCGTGATTCGTCAAAGATAGGAACGCCATCCGGGCCTGTCAACCCCCGTTCCGCGAGCAGCGCGAGGGACAGATCCCCGGCGTCCGCGGGAAAACCGCGCGCTCGACGAGTCCGGCTTTGCTAGGCTGCGCGCAGTTCCGCCGGCCGATGCCCGGCGCCCGATGTGGAGGAAGCCATGGCTGCCCCGGAACGGATCCGGGCCAGGAGTCGTCACCCGCGCTGATCTCGGCGCGCGCTTGGTGACCGTGAAGATGACCGCTCGCTGACGGTGCATCTTCGGCTCGCGGTGCCCGGTGACACTCGCCCGCCGACTTTGATCTTCCTGTCGCAAGGAGCCTTGCGTTGTCCGAAATCCCAGCAATTTCCCAAATCCCAACGCCCGAAATCCTAACGCCCGAAATTCCGCCGCCCGACTGGTACACCGAGTTCTTCACCGAATTGCCCAACGAATTCTGGCGACGGGCCGCCCCGCCGGAATCGACCAAAGCCGACATCCATTTCGTCGAACGTCAACTCGGCCTGTCCGCCGGTTCGCGCATCGTCGACGAGCCCTGCGGCAGTGGCCGGCACTGCCTGGCACTGGCCGCTCGCGGCCACGTCGTCACCGGAATCGACATCTCTACCGAGGCGATCACGCACGCGCGGCGCGCCGCCGCGGAGGCTGGCCTTGACATCGACCTCGCGGTCGCCGACATGCGAGACATCCCTCGCGGCAAGATGTTCGACGCCGCGATCTGTCTGGGCAACAGCTTCGGCTACCTGGAGATCGGCGGCGTGCGGGAGTTCCTGACCCGGGTCGCCGCCGCCGTCCGGCCCGGCGGCGGGCTGGTGATCGATTTCAATGCGGCGACCGAGACGATCCTGCCCGGATTCCGCGGCGAACCGAGGACCATGCACACCGGGGACATCACCGTGCTGGCGACCACCGACTACGACATCACCCGCAGCCGGTTGATCAGCGGATATCGTTTCATCCGCGGCTCACAGGAAACCCGGGTAACCGCCATTCACCACCTGTATACCTGTGCACACCTCGCGCAATTGCTGTCCGACGCTCCGACGCCGGTTTCACCGACGTCGGATTCCACGGCGGGACCGGCGGTGAACCCTACGAACTCCGTTCCCCTCGTTTGTTGCTCACCGCCCGCCGCGCGCTCGACCCGCGCTGACGCCGATCACCGCCGCCGGCTCCTCGCGAAGGACGTCGTCTCGACGAAGATTGCGAAGGAGCCGGCGGCGATGATCATCCCCGGCACGATCAGCAGCAACTTGCCCCAGCCGCCCACGGCATCCGGACTGGCTCCGAAATAGGCCATGGCCAACCCGGCAGACCCCCCCAGCACGGCCAGCACCCGGATGACCCAGGTCCGGGTCTAGGTAGACCGGGCGGGTGCCGGCGTCGACGCTGCCGGCGCGGGGGTGCCTGCGGGATGGTGTTTCTTGCGGCTTGATGTCATGCCGGTCCCTCCCGGCTGATCAGCACGTCGGCAAGGTTGAACCGGACGGGCCTGTCGAGCTGGTCGTAGGTGCAGGATCCGGGTTCACGATCCGGGCGCCACCGGACGAACTGCGCGGTGTGCCGGAACCGCTCGCCCTCCATGTAGTCATAGCGGACCTCGGCCACCCGCTCCGGGCGCAACGGGACGAAAGAGAGGTCCTTGCCGACGTTCCAGCGGCTGGTCTCGTTCTTCCGGGGCGTCCGTTCGCCCTCCTCGTGCGCAGCCCAATTCCAGGGGTGGCCATCGAAGGTGGTGACCCACGGCTGCAGCTCGTCGAACAGCTTCTTGCGGGTCGCCATCGGGAACGCGCCGATGACGCCCACCGACGCCAGCACCCCGCGATCGTCATACAGGCCGAGCAGCACCGAGCCGATCGCGTCGGGTCCGGACTTGTGCACCCGGTACCCGGCGACCACGCAGTCGGCGGTGCGCTCGTGCTTGATCTTGCTCATCACCCGCTTGTCCGGCTGGTACCGCAGATCCAGTTTCTTGGCGATGAGACCATCGAGGCCGGCACCCTCGAACTCTTCGAACCAGCGCTGCGCCTCGCCGACATCCCTGGTGGCCGGGGTGATGTGGATGGGCGGCTGGGCGTCGGCCAGCGCGCGTTCCAGCGCGGCCCGGCGTTCGAGGAGGGGCGTGTTCATCAGGTCGTCGTCGCCGATGGCCAGCAGGTCGAACGCCACGAAGCTCGCCGGGGTGGCGACGGACAGCATCTTCACCCTGCTCGCGGCGGGGTGGATGCGCTGCTGCAGCGCCTCGAAGTCCAGGGTGTTGCCGTCCAGGTTCGCCACGATGATCTCGCCGTCGATGACGGCCCGCGGTGGGAAGTTCGCCCGTACCGCCTCGACCACCTCGGGGAAGTAGCGGGTCATCGGGCGTTCGTTGCGGCTGCCGATCTCCACCTCGTCGCCGTCCCGGAAGATGATGGACCTGAAACCGTCCCACTTGGGCTCGTAGAGCTGATCGGCGGGGATCGCGCTCACGGGTTTGGCGAGCATCGGGGACACCGGAGGCATGACGGGTAGCTGCACGCAGCCCAGTCTCCCCTGTCGCCGGGCTGCACCGCAGGCCACCTTGCCCCCGTGGTCCAGGGATTTCAGGTCAGCGGATGTCGTTGGGCAGGGTCACACCCGGGTACAGGCGCTGAACGATCGCCGGCAGGATCAGGCACGCGGCGAGCACGGCGATCCCGCCGATCAGCGTGAGGCCGAACCGCTGGCCGGCGATCGATGCCGCTCCGGCATGGCCGCCGGCCAGCGTCACCAGCGCGACCGTCATCAACCCGATCTTGACGGCGTAGCTGCGGGCGAGGGCGAGCGAGGCCACGGCGAAGATCATCCCGACGGCCAGTAGCACGTCCTCGTTGGTCACCACTGAGGCGAAGACCACCGCCACCAGTGCGCCCACCGTTGTGCCGGCCACCCGGGAGAAGGCCCGCCGGCGGGAGGTCGTCAACGAGGGCTGGACCACCGCAAGCACCGTCAGCGTCACCCAGTAACCGTGGTCGAGCTGCAGCGAGGCGACCCCGAAGGTAGCGATGCCGGCCAGGATCGCCAGCACCGCGCCGTAGAAGACGGCCACCGGGCGCGGGACCGGAGTCTCCGCCGCGGTCGTCGGCACCTTGAGCACGCCGAGCAGCGCGATCCCGTAGGCAGCGCCGACGAACAACGCAAAGCCCTGCGCGGCAGCGGTTTCCAGTGGAGCAGCGGTGGCAAGCACCGCAGCGGCAATCGGGATGAACACGATGGCCGTGTGCAGGGCGTGCTGGGCGGAGTACCCGGCCGCAAACGAGGTCAGCGCGATCAACGCTGCCAACGCCCAGGCGTGGTCGCCGAGCAGTCCGGAGAGCGCGACGACGGGCCCGGCGACCGCGGCGACCAGCAGCGCGGTGCGCGGCAGATGATGCAACCGGATCGGCCCGAACAGCACCACGCCGAGCAGGAACGCCACCGCGACCCCGGCGGACACGAAGTGATCCAGCGCCACGATGGGCACCGCCAAGGCAACGAGCAGGGCCAGCGCTCCCCCCAGCAACAGCAGCAGGGGCTTCCTCTTGGCCGGCGTTTGCTGCGGGTCGGTGGTGGTCACGACCTCGTCTTTCGCCGGTGGCGCGCTGGTCAGCTCCTCGAGGAAGACCTTACGCTGCGCAGCAGCGTGTCACCGGGCGTCACCGGATCCTGCGATCTGACCCACAGCCGCGTGCCGCCCGAATCTATCCGTTCAGCGGCTCGTTCAACGGGGCTGGGTGCGGGTGCCACTCGGCCTGCCGCGGCCGGTCCTCGAGGGCGATCCGGCCATTGGCCCACAGCAGGGTCTGCCAGGAATCGGTGTCCTCCGGCGCCGACGGGAACAGCCGGCGCAGCACCAGCGTGCTCAGCACCGTCGGCGGATCGAACGTCAGGCCGAGACCCCCTGCCGCGTCATACGTGTGGATCAACAGCTCGTCGCATCCCATGGCGGCGAAGCCCGATGCGTCGGCCATGCCGGCCGGGTGCCAGCCGCGCTGGCCCGGCTGGACCGAGTCGACGATGTGTCCGAGCACCGTCGCCGCCGTGGTCAGGGTCGCCACCAGGCTATCCGGATCCTCGGTCGGGCGGACCGAGAGTTCCAGTGAGCTCAGCTCTTTCGGGCCGGCGGACAGGTCGACGGCGTACCACAACAAGGTCGTGGCGATGTGCGCGACCGCCTGCCGGACCGTCCAGTCCATGTCGGGGATCTTCCCGTCCCAGTCACGGTCCAGGGCGGTGGTCAGGAATCTGCTGCAGGCACGGGCAGACTGCCGAAGATTGGATCCGTCCATCGGATCATTCTCGCCGGAGGTGCCGGTCGGTGTCCCGGCTGGGCTGGACCCGCTTGGGTTCCCCGGGCATCTTCGGGTACTCCGGGGGGTACGGCAGGTCGCCTTCGCCGCGATCGGCCAGGTCCCGCTCGGCCATCTCCAGCAGGAGCTCGATCGAATACGCGCGCTCGTTCAGTGCGGCGTGCGGGTCGCCGACCGCGACGAACCGGGCCGGCATGGTCGTCACGTCGAAATCGTTCGGCGCGACGTCCGGCACCTCGTCCCAGCGCAGCGGCGCGGACACCGTCGCCCTCGGGTTCGCGCGGATCGAATACGCGGAGGCGATCGTCCGATCGCGGGCCATCTGGTTGTAGTCGATGAAGATCCGTTCGCCGCGCTCCTCCTTCCACCAATTCATTGTGACCTGCTCGGGCATTCGCCTGGCCAACTCGCGGCCGAGCGCGATCACCGCCCGGCGCGCCTCGACGAAGGTCCACCGCGGCTCGATGGGCAGGTAGACGTGCAGGCCGCGTCCGCCGGAGGTCTTCGGGTGGCCCTCCATCCCGAGCTCGTGCAGCAATTCGCGGAGCTGCGCGGACACCACTGCCGCGTGGGTGAAGTCGGTACCGGGCTGGGGGTCCAGGTCGATCCGGAGCTGATCGGGGCAGTCGACCTCGCCGCGGCGGACCGGCCAGGGATGGAAGGTCAGCGTCCCGAGGTTCGCGCACCAAGCGACGACGGCGAGTTCGGTGGGGCAGACCTCGTCCGCGGGCCGCCCGCTGGGGAACGCGATCCGCGCCGTCTGCACGTAGTCAGGGGCGTTCTGCGGCACCCGTTTCTGGTAGAAGGCGTCACCGCGGTTGTCCATCCTGGTGGAGAGCTTCGCGCCCTCGAACACCCCGCCCGGCCAGCGTTCCAAAGTGGTCGGCCGCTCCCTGAGGGCTCCGAGGATGCCGTCGCCGACGGACAGGAAGTACTGCACCACATCGAGTTTCGTGATCCCGCGGTCGGCGAAGTAGACCTTCTCGGGATTGCTGACCCGGACCGTGCGTCCGCCGACCTCGAGTTCGACCGCTGGTGTGGTGCGCGCCATCCTGGCAACCTACCGGCCTTCGTCCGTGCTCGTCACGGACGCGTAAGGACTGGCCGGGAACGTCGCCAGGCGTCACGGTGTTGTGTATGGCATGACCTATCCAGTACAGAAGTCCGACAAGGAATGGCGTTCCGAGCTCAGCCCGCAGGAGTACCGGGTACTGCGGCAGGCCGGAACGGAGCGTCCGTTCTCCAGCCCCTACGAGACCGACGAGACTGTCGGTGTCTACCGGTGCCGCGCCTGCGGCACCGAGTTGTTCCGCAGCGAGCACAAGTTCGACGCGCACTGCGGATGGCCGGCGTTCTACACCCCGCTCGCCGAGGATCGGGTGGAACTCATCGAGGACCGATCGTTCGGCTCGGTCCGGACGGAGGTGCGCTGCGCGAACTGCGGGTCGCACCTCGGCCACGTGTTCGCCGGTGAGGGTTTCGGCACCCCCACCGACCAGCGCTACTGCATCAACGGCGTCTCGCTGCAGCTCGAGCCGGCCGACGCGCCGATCGTCTCCGACCGCTGAGCCCTGCCCGGGCGGCTGATGGCCCCGTCAGCCGCCCGCCCCGCGCGCACGTCGCCCCCCCGTTTCCGGCGCGGATCAACTTCGCCAGCGCGCATGAAGGTCGCGGTTATGGGACTGGTGGGGCGCGAGTTGCCTATTTCAGCCGCGCCGACGATGTTGATCCGCGCCATCAACGGGGGACCTCGGCGGGGTGATTCGCGCGACAAACCCCGGCCCCGGCTGGCTGTGCGGCCGAATAGGTAATATATTACGTATATGGCGAGCGGCGGGTTGGCGGTGCGGGCGGAGGTGTTCGGGCAGGTCTTCGTGCTCGCCCAGCACCTGACCCGGCGAACCAACGCCGAGTTGGAGCCGTTGGGGCTGACGACCAGCCAATGGCTGCTGCTGGCCGTGATCTCCCGCCACCAGGGCGAGGCGCCGACGCTCAGCGAGGCCGCCGCTACCTACGGAACGTCGCGGCAGAACGTCAAACAGGTTGCCCGTCAACTCGTCGACCGCGGCTACCTCGAACTCAGGACCGACCCGGCGGACGCCAGGGCGATCCGGTTGCACCCGACCGCGAAGGTCGCCGAATCGTTCGACAGCCCCGCCGCGCAGCAGCACGAGCAGCGACTGTTCGCCACCATCTTCGAGGGACTCGACGCCACCGACGTGGCTGCCCTCGGGCATCTGCTGGGCCGCTGGCTCGGCAACCTCATCCCAACCGGGAGCGCACCATGATCCACAGCTCGACCCGCACCTCGAACCGCACCTCGAACCGCACCTCGAATCCCACCTCGAACCGCACCCTGACCCGCACCTTGATCCGCACAGCAACCGCGGCACTGTTCGTCGTGCACGGCCTCATCCTGTTCATGGGCTTCGCCAAGGCCTTCGGGTTGGCCGAGTTCTCCGCGCTGACCCAGCCGATCTCCCACCCCGCCGGCCTGGTCTGGCTGGCCGCCGCTGCGCTCTGCTGGGTGACCGCGGGTGCGCTGTTCCTCGCGCCGCGCTGGTGGTGGGCGGTCGGCGCGTCCGCGATCGTCCTTTCGCAGATCGTCATCGTCACCTCGTGGACCGACGCCAAGTTCGGGACGATCATCACCGTGCTGCTGATGGTCGCGGTGGTGTATGGATTCGCCTCGAGCGGACCGCTGAGCTTGAGCACAGAGTTCGCTCACGACCTGCGCCATGCCATCCAGAACTCAACTGGCCCGTCGTCAGCCCCCTCGCCGGTGGTGACCGAAGCCGACCTGGCGTCCCTACCGGAACCGGTGCAGCGCTACGTCCGTCGGTCCGGTGCCGTCGGCCGACCGCGGGTGCACGACTTCCGCATGAGCTGGACCGGACGGATCAGGGCGGACGCCTCGAGTGAATGGATGGAGTTCACCGCCGATCAGTTCAACACGATCGACACGCCGCGACGGTTCTTCCTGATGGACGCGACCATGAAGCACCTGCCGGTGGACGTGCTGCACGCCTTCGACGAGAACGGCGCCACCATGCGGGTCAAGGTGCTGTCGATGTTCCCGATGGTCGATGCGAAGGGCCCGGAGCTGACCCGCGGGGAAACAGTGACGATGTTCAATGACCTTTGCCTGTACTCCCCAGGCTCGTTGACCTTGCCGTTCGTGACCTTCGAACCCATCGACGACCACGCGGCATTGGGACACTTCACCCTGGGCGTCAACACGATCACCGCCGAACTTCATTTCAACGACGCCGACGAACTGGTCGATTTCGTCTCCGACGACCGGACCGCGATCTCGCCGGGCGGCCGCGAGTACATCCCTATGCGCTGGACCACGCCCGCTCACGACTACGCCGACGTCGGGCCCGCTCGCGTCGCCACCAGGGCCGAGGTCAGATGGAACTCCGGCGACGGGCCATGGACCTACGGCGAGTTCGCGCTCGGTTCCCTGGCGTACAACGTTGGCGGCACCCGCTGAATCACCGCCGGAAACGGCATGCTCGCTGGCGTGACGGCACCGCCCATCGACGGGATGCGGTGCCGTATCGCACACTGTCGTCATGTCGACCAGTCCGAATCTCCCCTCTCGCCAGCTGACACGGCGACAGGCGTTCGGCGTCGGTGGGGCGCTGGGGCTCGGAGCATTCCTGGCCGGATGCTCCGGAGGCGGGCAGTCCGGCGCAGCGTCGACCTCGACGTCACCGAGCGCGTCATCGAGCGCGTCATCGGCGGCGGCGGTCAACTCGACCAGCCACCAAAGCGCCGTTCCCGGTGCTGCCGTGGTGCTCGACGACAGCACCGATCAGGTCCTGAACACCTTGTTCGACAAGGTGTTTGCCTCGACCGGTGTCGCCGGGATGGCCGCGGGCGTCTGGATCGGCGCGGACTCCTGGCTCCGTTCCGCCGGATACGCCGACCTCGCCACCAAGGCCCCGTTCCGCCCGTCGGATCATGTGCGGATCGCCAGCATCACGAAGTCGTACACGGCAACCGCGGTGTTGCAGTTGGTCGATCAGGGCGCCATCGCGCTCGCCGACACGTTGGAGTCCTTCGTCCCCGGGGTGGCCAACGGCGGCCAGATCACGGTGCAGAACCTGCTCGGAATGACCTCCGGTATCTACGATTTCACCTCCGACGACGCCTTCCTGGCCGCGTTCGCCGCGGACCCGACGATGCCGTGGTCCGACGCCAAGACCCTGGAGATCATCGCTCGGCACGACCCGCTGTTCGCCCCCGGCGCCGAACTGTCCTACTGCGACTCGAACTACGTGCTGCTCGGCATGGTGGTCGAGAAGGTCACCGGCAAGCCGGCCGGGGAGATCATCACCTCGGCGGTCATCGACAAGCTCGCCCTGCCGCAGACCAGTTACCCCACGACGACGGCCATTCCGGACCCACATCCCACAGGCTATGTTCCGCCGGTCACAGACCCGAACGCACAGTTCGACAATGCTGCCCAGCCACCGGCGGTCGTGACCGAACTGAACCCCGCGGTGGGGGCAACCGCGGGGGCGATGATCTCCACCCTCGACGATCTGCGAGTGTGGGGCGGCGAGCTCGCGTCGGGAACGCTGTTGAGCCCGGCCACCCAGGCCACCCGGCTCGCGTCCCGGCCGTTCCCGGGCCAGAAGATCAACATCGGCTACGGGCTCGGCTGCGAAACGCTGAACGAATTCGTCGGGCACAACGGCGCGATTCTCGGATTCAGCACAGTGGTGATGCGCAGGCCCCAGGTCGACGTGACCATCGCGGCGGTGGCGAACGAATCGACCAACTTCACCACCCCCACCTCGTCATTCTCTTTCGGGGTCATCAAGGCGCTCTATCCCGACCAGTTCGTCTGACCGCCGCAGCCCCGGCCAGGCCATCTAGCAGCCGGGCCAGCGACCAGTCGAACTGCTCGGTCGAAATCCATTGCGCCATCACATCAATCGCGGCCGCGGTGTGCGGCCAGCACTCGGCGTCAAACCCGGTCAGGGCTTCGCGCCGCCCCGCGACCCGGTCGGCTTCCGGCGCCAGCGGCGGCCGGCCGTCGGTCTCGGCCACCTCGAGGGCCACCGCACCCAACACCTGCACGATGATCGAATAGCAGGCGCGCGCGGCATCGTCGTCGGATAGCCCGGCATCGACCAGCGCGCCCATCAGCCCCTCCCCCACCTGCAGTGCGTTCGGCCCGTCCATCGGCGCCGTCATCAACAACCGCGCGGCACCGGGGTGGGTCAACAGCGCCGCGCGCAGCGAGCCGGCGTACGACGCGATCCGCTGACGCCACCGCTCCGCCTGCCCGGCCAGCAGTCCGCGATCCGATTCGCCGAGAACTCTTTCGACGACCACCTTCTCGAGCGCGGCGCGGCTGGGCACGTAGGTATAGAGCGCGTTGGGGTTCAGCCCCAACCGGCCGGCGACCGCGCGCACGGACAGCGCGTCGGGCCCGCCCTCGTCGACGACCGCGACCGCCGCGTCGACCACCTGCTCGACATCCAGGCTCCGGCGCGGACCCCGACGCGGTTTCGATTCGACCCTTGACATCTGCTCCGACACGAGTTTCACTGTACACAGTACAAATTCTGTACGCCGTACAACATAGGAGATGCCATGACGATCAACTCCCGACGCGGGCGCCGGACGACCGCCGCGTTCCTCATTGCCGGGGCGGCCACGCTGAACCTGGCGTTCCTGGGACTGGGAGCGGTCTTCGACTACCCCGCAGTTCTCGACCACCCGGCGGCACAGGTCCTCGCGTCGTTCCGGGAGCACCAGGGGGCCGTCGTCGGCTGGTTCCTGGTGCTGGCGTTGGGCGCCGCGCTGCTCGCCCCGATTGCCGTTCTGGTCGGCCGGCTGGGCTCGTCGCGAGCGCTTCGGTTGTCGGTCTGGGTCGGCGTGGCGGCCGCCACCGTCCAGGTCGTCGGCCTGCTGCGCTGGCCGCTGCTGGTGCCCTCGCTCGCCGGACGCGCCGCCGACCCCGCCACCAGCACCGCCGCGGAAGAGACGTTCCGCACGCTGAACCAGGTCCTGGGCACCACGATCGGCGAGACGCTCGGATACACCCTCACCGCGCTGTGGACGGTGCTGGTGACCGTGGGTCTGGGTCGGGCCTTCGCCGGACGCTGGTTCACGATTGCCGGATTCGCCGCCGCCGGGTTGATCGCGACCGGCGTGCTCGTGCCGCTGGAGGTACCGGCCACCGACCTGACCAATTTCGCCGGATATGTCGTATGGAGTCTCTGGCTGGTCGGCATGGCTGTGGTGCTGCTCCGTGGTCACCGCTCGCCTGCTCAGCCGGCCGCCGGGCCGATGATCGCTCCGGCGGCGCGCATCTCCGGTTGAATGAGCTGGTCACCCCCAGGTCCGGCTCCGATCTCCCGCCCCATCCCCGACCCTGATCCCGCCCAGATTCCCCCGCTCACCACGACCAACCCGAACGAGGTCCTCGCATGACGAAAACCCCTCCGCACGTCATCTTCGGCACCGGCGCGGTTGGCCGGGCCCTGCTGGCGGCATTGACCAAACGCGGAGAGACAGTGCGGATGGTCAACACCTCCGGAGTCGCCTCGGTGCCGGCGGACGTGGAGGTTGTCGGAGGAGATGCCGCAGACCCTGCGTTCAGCATCGAGGTCGCGCAGGGCGCTCGGGTGATCTACCAGACCCTCAATCCCCCGTACGCCGAATGGTCGGACAAATTCCCGGCCCTGCAGTCCGGGGTGCTGGCGGCCGCGGAGAAGTCGAGCGCCCGGATGGTCAGCATGGAGAACGTGTACATGTACGGCCCGGCGGCGGGTCGGGTGCTGACCGAGGATCTGCCCAACGCCGCGCAGACGAAGAAGGGGCAGCTGCGTGGCCGGATGGCGGACGACCTGCTGGCCGCCCACCGCGACGGGCGGGTCGAGGTGGCGATCGGCCGCGCCTCGGACTATTTCGGTCCACGCGGCGGCGCCCAGTCCAACCTCGGCGACCGGGTCTTCCGCCCGGCGCTGGGCGGCAAATCGGCTTCGGTGCTCGGCGACCCCGACCAGCCGCACACCTACACCTTCATTCCCGACATCGGGGAGGGCCTGGCCGTACTCGGCGAGCATCCCGACGCGCCCGGCGAGATCTGGCACCTGCCGAACGACCCGGAGACTCGGACCACCCGGCAGCTGGTCGAGATCATCTTCCGTGACGCCGGCCGACCCGAGACGAAGCTCAAGACGGTCCCCACCATAGTGCTGCGCGCCATGGGGCTGTTCAACTCCATGATGCGTGAACTGCTGGAAATGCAGTACCTCTACGCGGAGCCGTTCGTGGTCGACAGCACGAAGATCGCCACCCGGCTGGGGGTTCGTGCGACGCCGATCGAGCAGGCGTTGAGCGAGACGCTGGAGAGCTACCGGGCGGGCTGACGGCCACCGCCCACCGGTCGATCACCCGGGTCCGGCGCGCTGCACCCGTTCGAGGAACGCCGTCGTGGCGGCGACGATCTCGGCAGTCGCCTGCTCCCTGCTGACGGTGGGCCGACCGTCACCCGGCTGCTCGCCGTAGTCGCCGAAGAAGGCATGCACCCCGCCGTCGATGACGGTGAACTCGGTGTCGGCCGGCAGCAGTTCCTTGGTGCGGGCGATGTCCGCAGGGGTGGTCAGACCGTCGTTGCTGCCGGAGATCGACTCGACCTGCAGGTCCGTGTCCCCGGACAGGTCGGTGTTCGGGTACGAGGCGTACAGCAGCAGACCGGTGACGGTGTCGGCATGATCTCCGGCGTAGCCGGCTGCGACTACGCCGCCGAGCGAGTGCCCGCCGACCACCCACGTGGTGATCCCTGGATGATCGGTAATGGGTCCGGCGGATTGACCGGGCTGGGCAAACGCGATGCCGTACGGCGACTTGAGGATGACGACCAGGTAGCCGGACTCGGCCACCGGACGCAACAACTCGGCGTACGCGCGGGAGTCGACCCGAGCGCCGGGGGTGAACACCAGGCCCGTGGTCGGTGCCGGGCCGGCGGTCGGCGCCAACTCGATGGTTGTCGGGTTGTCGGTGACGAGGACTGCGCCTGGGTCAGCGCTGCCGCCCTCCACGCGTTCGCCCGCCGCGCCGGCCGCGCCCAGCGCGGCCAGGGCGTCCGGACCGGCGGTGAACGGCCGCAGCCAGGCCAGGACCGCGACCCACCCGATCACCAGCACAGCCGCCACCACCCGGCGCACCACCCGCCACGTGCCGCGCTGCCCCGGCGCAGACGACGACCGTCCGGGTGCCACCGCGTGACCCGCGGCCGGCCGGTCGGATCGACGGCCCGCCTCGGCGTCATCGTCGACCGGCCCTTCCGACTGCGCGCCGGTCGGCTCCAGGTCGTCGCTCTCCCACGGCGGGCCTTGTGGTTCGGGATCGCGCCGCCACGGCCAGAGCGCGAACGCGATCAGGGTCAGCCCGACCGCGATCGTCACCAGCAGGGTCGCCGGGTAGGCCGGGTGCCCGTTCCAGATCGCGTCCAGTCTGCTGAGCAGGATCCACAGCGGAACCACGACCAGCACCACGCCGATGGCCAGCCGGTACCAGCGGACGGTCGTCATCGCCTCCCCTTCGCCTTCTCGGCAGGTCGGTGTGTGCCACTGCGCCCGGTCATCATCGGCCCTGCGTCCACGGGGCGCTCAGGCCGAGTGCTCAGGTCGAGTGCTCAGGTCGAGTGCTCAGGTCGAGTGCTCAGGTCGGGTGCTCAGGTCGAGTGCTCAGGTCGACGCGCGCATCCGCGCGTCGCGCGCGGCAACGTCGCGGTCCGCCAGGATCAGGGCTACCGGTCACCGACGACCAGGACCGCCTCCGGCACTCTGACGGCGTCCGGTCCGGACGCCGGACAGACGGTCCAGCGGCTCAACCTCGGCGATATCCCGACGGCCGCCCCTCCTCACGCGTGGAGGGGCTGGCGCCGAGCGGGCGTTGCGGGCGACCGTCGTCGGTGGGCGTCGGTCCGGGCTGGCAAGCCGGGCAGTAAAAGGCCGTCCGCTCCTTCAGCGGCGGCCCGATTGCCGCGACCCTCACCACCGCGCCGCACCGTTGGCAGGGCCGGCCCGACCTGCCGTGCACCCACGTCTCCAGCCCGCGGCGAGGATTGCCGGTGGTGCCCGGCACGGCCTGGGTGGCGCCGCGCAGCAACAGCCGGCGAACGGTGGATAGCAGGGCGGGAACATCGACCTCACCGATCGGGGTCCACGGCGAGATCCGTTGCACGAAAAGCGCTTCGGCCATGTACATGGTGCCGATCCCGGCCACCGTGGTCTGGTCCAGCAGCGCCGCGCCCACCTCCCGCGACGGATCGACGCCGAGCCGTCGCACCGCCTCCGCGCCGCCGCCGGGCTCGAAGTCGTCCGCCATGATGTCCGGGCCCAGATGGCCGATCAGCGTGCCCTCGGCGGTGGTCGGAACGAGGTCGAGCAGCCCCAGCCAGTTCCCGATGGCGGTCCATTCCGCACCGCCGAGCACGGCGCGGACACTGACCCTGTTGCGCGCCGGCCACGGCTGCGCGTCCCGGGCGTGCACGTACCAGCTGCCCTCCATCCGCAGGTGTGACCGCAGCGTGAGCGGCTCGGGCAGCACCGTCGGTATCCGGGGGACCGTCAGCGCCGGGTCGGCGGCGGCGATCCGGGTCAGGATGTGCTTGCCGTAGGCCACCACCTCGAGGACCTGCCGGCCGGCCAGGTCCGCCTCACCCAGACCGGGCCAGCGCAGTTCGCCGCGGACCAGCGACCGCCCGGCCAACGCGAGATGCAGCCGGCGTGCCGTGCGCAGCACGGTGTCACCCTCGGGCATTGATCACCTCGCCGAACACCGGTCCCGTCATCCGGCCGAGCAGCTGACCGCCGCTCACCTGGGCACACTGCGCAATCGCAGACCGCGGGGCGTCATGATGAAGCCCGCGCCGGTCAACGCCTCCGGCACCGGCCCGCCGACGGTCAGTGCCTCCGTGCCGTCGATCCGGGCAACGGTCAGCGACCCGATCCGCCCGGAGGCGACCCGCTCGGCCAGCGCGGCCGCCGCCGCGTCCAGCGCGTCCCGGTCCGCGGTGAATGACAGCAACGACCGCCCGCCGCGTTCGGCGTACAGCACCGCGGCCCCGTCGACGAGCACGACCAGGGCGCCGGCCCGGCGAGCGGCTCGGTGCCGCTCCACG
>Ga0208081_1000157_pt1 | contig 16848 bp, 19 predicted proteins | sample NGESurshal092012_6_FD_184479 | JGI IMG/M metagenome (GOLD analysis project Ga0208081, IMG submission 184479) | Arctic peat soil microbial communities from Barrow, Alaska - NGEE Surface sample 415-1 shallow-092012 (SPAdes) | ecosystem: Environmental > Terrestrial > Soil > Wetlands > Peat ...
ACGAGCCTCAGAACCGATCGGTGGACCAAATCAGGTCGGCGCGAGACCGCAGTCTTGCACTGTCCGATGAGCGCGCCGCGAATGACACCGCCCACCTAGGGGACGTGTTCGGCGCATCCCCGGTCAGCGGGTTCGCCGGCAACGCCGCCGCGCTCATCGCCGCCCGCGCCGCCCAGGGTCTCGGCGCGGCCCTGATGACCCCCGACGCGCTGTCCATCGTGTTGACCATGTACTCCGGCGCCCAGCGCACCGGCGGCGTCCTGTTCGGCGGTGCGAGCCCGGGTCGGTGGTGAAGACGTACGGCACCGGCGCTGCGTGGCTGGAGTTCGGGCCGGAGTCAACGGTTGTCACGCCGGTGCAAGTACGGTCTCGGCGATCCGGGAGGTCGGCGGCCGGGTCGGTCGTTTGCGCCAGGGGCGGCCCTGGGGGCGCGGTCCTTGCCGTGCCGGGCGGCGGGGATCACCTCGGTGGCCGGCTGCCGACGTGCAGGCGGTCGACGGATCTCCGCCTTCACGCCCTCGGCCGCCGGGTCGGCGGCGCATACGACGGCGCCGGGCGGGACGTTAGCGGCGGCGCCCGAGCGGCGTCCCGGCTGGACGAGGTGACGGTGACGGAGGCCGTCCTCCGGTCGCTGCAGGACAGAGGCACCCTGACTACCTGGAATGTGCTGCTCCGCCCGGTGCTGGTCGCGGCCGGCGAGCACTGGCAGCGGACCGGTTCTGGCATCGAGGTGGAGCATCTGCTCACCCAGGCGGTCACGACCGCCTTCGGGCAGTACATCGCTGCCCTGCCTGATCTTCCACAAGACGCACGATCCGTAACACCGGCTATCCTTTACAGGTATTGGTGACCGTGTAATGCTCAAGTAGGCAGAGGAGTTGAGAGTGGTGACCAGCGGATGGACACAAGTGAACGCGGCTAAGCGCGTTGTGGGTGGTCTGGGACTGGCGGACGTCGACGATAGCGACGACGACATCCCCCCGAATCGGTCCGGTCGGTCCGGCCGAGGTGCCCAGCGCCTGGATACCAGCGGGCACGTGGTGGCCGGCATGACCCTGATCAGATACGACCGCGATCCGCGGGACGTGGACGACACCGATGACGAAGGGTAACGACCGGAGCGGGCAGGGGAGGGTCAGGTGGAGAGTTCTCGATGCTTGATCGCGTGTGGCTGTCCCGCTGGATCGGCGGGCACGCGCAGCTGTTGAGGGGTGTGCACCGGCTGTTCACTGGCCCAGTCGTGGGCACCGTAGCACACTGCTCACGATGCCTTTGTGGGACCCGGACCTGGCGGGGCGGGCGCCCACCGGCGGGAAGTCCGCGGAGAGCCGGGGCGGCGCACGGGTGAGGAGCCCCGTGATGCCGCATCGCCACGGTGCTGGCCGGTCGGCGGGAGTGGTCGCCGGTATGGCTCGTCGCGACCACGGCCCGGGACCGGTGGGGGTGCGGGGCGGATTCGGATTCGACCTGGCCGACGGGTCGTGGTACTGGTCTCCGGGCATGTACACGCTGCACGGGTACCGGCCCGGTCAGGTACCCGGGTTGACGCTGGGCGCCCGCCTGATGCTGCGGCATTGCTATCACGCCGACCGGACCGCGGTCCGGTCGGCGTGGCGGCGGCATCTGATCATCGATGGTGGGCTGGTGACGGTGCATTACCGGGTGCTGGGCGCCGATGGCGTGACCCGACAGGTGCTCGTCCTGGCCTCACCCGTCCACGCCGGGCACCGCGGGTTGGCTCGGTTCACCGGGGTCATGGAACTCGACTGACGGCCACTCCGCGGCGGACCACCCGATCTTCGCAATCGCATGTGGTGATTTGGTTGCAAAATACTGGGTGTTGGCTGGTCTCGGTGAATTCCGAATTGCTCAACCGATTCCCGTGCCCGTTCACGCTCGAAGAGCCGGGGCCGTTCGTGCGTCCATGCCTTGGCGGCTGGAGGGCCCTGCGGTGGGCCGGGGTACAGCTTCCTGCGGTTGGTTCCCGTTGTCGGCCAACCACTGTCATCACGAGTCGGATGATGTCCCGGATCAGACCGCGGGGGGTGGGGTGGTCGGCGCGGGCGGCGGCGGCGGCTTGCCATCCTCACCGGCGGCCTTGTCCACCAGGTCCTGCAGCTTCTGCTCGACTGGATCGACCTTGTTGTGCCCGACCTTTCCGCCCGCGAAACCTCCGGCCTTCGTGATGCCTTGCTTGACGGTGCCCGAGTGTTCGGCCAGCAGGTGCTGCGCCCTGTCTCGAAGTCCCTTGAAGTCGATCATGTTTGCTTTGCTCCCTGTGCGGTTCCCTTGACGGTCAACGGTTTCCGGCCATCTTGCGCACGCGATCCCGCGTCGTGTCCCCGCCGCGCGGTGATATCTAGCAAGGTGCCTGCAGTTCGTCGCGGCGTGGACACCACGGTCGGACGGCTGTTCTTGGCAACCTACGACATAGGAATACGGAAAGTAGCTTCGTTTGTCCAACGGCGCGTTCGCTGCCGAGAGGCTCGCCATCGGGTCGCCTCTCACCGCTTGCTCGCTCGGCTACCCAGGGCTTTCGCCGGGGGTAGGTGTACACAGAGCGTGTGGTCGGGTCCGTCCGAGGTGAGTAGGCCCGCCTGCCGGAGGGTGGCGTGCACGGCCCGTGCCACGGCTGGTCCGCTGTGGAACAGGGTCAGTGGGCGCCGGAGTTCCCCGGCGGTGTCGAAGCAGGATTCGTCGGCCGCGGTCCAGAAGACGTAGGACCCTGCGGCGGCGGGGTGCCATTGCCGGATTGCGGCCAGCAGTGCGGTCCTGGTGCTGTGTGGGTCCTCGCCGAGCGCCGAGCGGGCGGTGATGCCGTGGTCGTTGAGCACGGCGAAGGCAGTGAGCAGGCGGTGCCGGACGCTGGGTGACCGGACCGTCGGCCCGGTGCCGCGGGCCGACGGCGCGTCCGGTGGCGCGTCCGATGGGTGGGGCCGCGGGTCGGTTGATCTGACCGTGTGCCGGTGACGGGTGTGGTCGTGGGCCAGGCGGTGCCGGGGGTGGGCGCGGTCCGACGTCATGTGAAGTACTCGGGGCGGCTGACGAAGGTGTCGGACAGGAACATCACGCCGGAGGAGGCTTGCAGGAGGGGTCTGAGCCCGGCGAGCAGGGCCTCTACCTTGTCGTCCGGGACCACGGTGATCAGCAGTTCGAGGGTGGCTTGTTCGTTGAACAGCAGCCGGCCCTGGTGGTAGCCGTGGTGGCCGAGCCCGGAGACGCCGGAGACGCTGGTGAACCCGGTGGCGCCGATGGTGTGGAACAGGGCGCGGACGCCGGGCGCGGCGGCGCCGGGCACCACGACCTCGAGCTTGGTCATCTTGCTGAGTTGGTCGCGGGTCACCGGGTTCCCTCCGTGGTTGTCCAGCCGGTCCAGCCGGCGGGGGTGTGGCGATGCCACGGCGTTTCGGGTCGGTCCCGTGCCGCGAGGGTGACCCATTCGTTGTGAAAGAGGTTCTGCAGCACGGTGTTCTGCGCGACGATGCGGTCGATGCGGTCGAGTGGCGCCTGCACCACCGCGAACAGCCGCATCGGCTCGTGGATGAGTTGCCGGCCGTTGCCGACCGATTGCCAGGGCAGCCCGAGTTGCAGATCACCGTTGTGCCCGGACAGCACCCCGATCCCACCGACGACGTTGTGAATCGTCTTGCTGCCGGCGCCGAACATTTCCTGATCGACGGTGGAGAAGTAGTACTGACAGTTGATCCACTGGGCGACCACCAGCGGCGCGGTCAGGATGGTTTCCAATGCCGTTCCGTCGGTGTCGATCTCGGCGTCGTAGGAGTGCAGGAACACGCGGCGGTGCAGATCGAGGTCTCGGGTCAGGGATCGGGGCCCGACGATGAAGGCGGCGTTGCCGGCGAGCCCCCATTCCGGGAAAACCTGGGCCCAGTCGGTGGCCCGGGCGCGGACGTGGGCCGCGGCCGACCGTGGTGTCGGCCGCCGGGGTGCTCCCGGCAGGTTGGCGCAGCGTTCGACGGCGAGGTTGCCGCCGGCCGTGGCGAGGTCGGCGGCCAGCGAATCGAGAGCCGCACGATGCCCGGCCGGTACCAGGTGCGGGTCGAGCAGGGTGATCTGATCGAGCGCGGTGTCGTGTTCGGCAGCCACGAACCAGGTGCCCGTGGGGATGTCGATGCCGCTGCCGGTGAGCCGCTCCCGCACTTCGGGGCGGTTCAGGATCGCTGCCGCGGTCCGCGCGTTCGGTGCGCCGCGGTGGCCACCGCAGGCACCGCAGTCCAGTGCCGCCTGGTAGGGGTTGTTCTCGGTGCTGCTGCCGTGTCCGCACAGCACGATCAGCTTGGCGAAGCCGCGGGTGAGGCCCATCATGGTCAGGGCCACCCGGGCGAACAGGACCTGTTCGTCGAGGGTGAAGCCCTGATCGATGGTCAGCACCGACGGGGCGGTCGGTGCCACCAGTTGGAGCACCCGCCGCCGCAGGGTGCCGTAGGGCCCGGCGAGCAGGGTCTTCGCGGCCGCGACCGGCCCGGCCACCCACCCTGCGCCCTCGGCGAGGGCGAAGGGCGCCGACATGTCGTCCTTCGCGGTGTGGAACGCCTCCTGGGCACCGGCCAGCGCTCGGCGCCCCACCAATTGCCTCTCGGCGCGGGCTTCCTCGCCCGGCGCCGGCACCTCGCGGATGTCGTTGCGCGGCATGATCAGTACAGGGCAGGACGAGCTGGCTCCGCCGCCGGCGAGGTCCTGGAACCGGATGGCGACCGCGAAAAACCCGGCGAACCCGAGAGTCTCGTAGTCGCCGGTGGCCTCCAGATGCCGGCGCAGGCCCTCGGACCGCACGTCGATGCAACACACCAGTTGCGCCGCAGGCGGATCTTTTCGGGTGGCCGCCGGGGAAGTTGGCAGGCTGGTGAGCAGCCGATCCCGGTAGCTGTTCTCGAACGCCTCCAGCCACAGCCGGGCGCGGGCGGTGACCGGGATTGTCCACAGGATCTCGGCAACCGCGGCCAGTTCGCTGTTGCTTGCCCGGCCGGCTCCCAGCGCGGCGGCGACGCGGGCGGCCCGTTCCGCCGTGGTCGCGGGGACGCCGCCGGTGACGGCGCGGCCGCCGGGGTCGCCGCGTGTGCTGCGGTGGCTGGTCAGGAACAGGAACGCGGACTCGTAGCTCAGGCGCATGGAAAGGTAGGTCAGCACGTCGATGCCACCATCGTGCTCACCCCGCCAGGCGACGTGAGCGGCCCAGCCGGGCAGCCGGGTCAGGTGCGTCGTCAGGTAGGTCCGGACGGCCGACCGCGGCACGCCGAGCGCGGTCAGCGCGGCCAGCGCGGCGGCGTCGGCGGTGTCCGGCAGCGCCCGGATCCGGGTGCGCACCCGGCCCGGCAGTGACCGGTCCCGACCGGCCAGGTCCCGCCATGCCAGGTAGAACCCACGCTCCCTACCCGGCATCGCCCAGGCGGCCTGCCCGGCGTCCAGGAACGCCGCGCACCATTTGGCGGTGTGCCCGTCGACGGCGTCGGCGACCGCTGGAGCCGTGCGCTCGCTGAGCGTGACCGTTCGGTCTGGCCGATCGGCCGGGGCGCCGTGGGTCAGGTCGCTGAGCGCCACCGCGACGGCGCTGACCTGCCGGCCGGCCACGCTGATCGGTGCCCGGTTGAGCAGCTCGGGGAAGCGGCGGCTCAGCGCGTTGGTCAGGTCCTGGTCGGTGATCCGTCCCTCCTGATACGCGGTGCGAAGGTGCCGCTCGGCCGGCAGCCCGTTGGCCCCGAACGCATCGCCGATCAGGGTGACCGCCTCGTCGAACGGCAAGTCCTCCAGACCGCCCAGCGGGTTGACCGCGATGAAGGTGTCGATCGGCCAGTTCACGGCCAGGATCCGCGCGGCCAGCGCGGCCTCGGTGCGCAGCCACGCATGGTCGGCCAGGGCGGTCACCATCCCACCTCCGGCGTCAGGTGGGGCAGTCCGGCCGGTTCGACGCCCCGGCCCCGCCGCAACCCGGGACGTGCCCGGGCCGTGACGTGTGAGCTGCTCAACGCGCGGACGTACAGGTTGGTGTGCAGTGCGCGCAGGACACCAGAATCCGGTGCATACCGGGCGGCGGTGACGGCGGCCATCACCGCGAGGACGACCGCCAGCAGCCAGGGCGAAGCACCGGCGTCCGGGGTTCCGGCGAGTGCCGGTGCCAGGAAACCGGTGACCTTACCGACCAGGCCCACATAGCAGGCGCCGACGACGGCCAACACGGGCACCGCGACCAGGGCGCCGGCCGGGGTGGGGTGCCGGCGGAGCCAACCCCAGGTCAGCCAGACCCCGCTCGCCCAGGCGAAGACCAGCAGCGCCTCGGCGTCAATGCCGCCAATCGGTGCAGGCAGCACGGCGGCCGCCCCGAGCAGCGCCGCGGCCGGCAGCAGGACCGCGAGGGCCGCCAGCGTCACGAGGGTGGCGCGGGGCACGGCGGGCAGCGGCGGGGCGGTGCGGTGCCGGACGTGTCCCTGGATGGCCGAACCGGATCCGAGGAACAACGCGGCCTTGTACATGCCGTGGGCGACGAGGTGGAACACCGCCGCGGCGAACCAGCCCAACCCGCAGGTCATGATCATGAACCCCATCTGGCCCATGGTGGAGTGCGCCAGGGCGCCCTTGATGTCCGGCTTGACCAGCATCAGCAGCGTGCCGTAGACGGCCGTCACGCCGCCCACGGCGAACGCCAGATACATCGCCACCGGTGCGGCGGCGAAGATCGGGCTCATCGTCACCAGCAGCACCCCGCCTGCGTTGACCACGCCGGCGTGCAGCAACGCCGAGACCGGGGTCGGCGCGGCCAGGGTGGCCGGTAGCCAGCCCTGCAGCGGGACCTGCGCCGAGCGGGCCATCGCCGCCACCACCAGCAGGCAGGCGACCAGGGTGAGTGATCCGGTTTCGTCGGTCATCGAGGGAATGACGTCACCCAGGCGACGCAGGTCCAGGTTTCCCCACCGGGCGGTCATGATGAGGACCGCGAGCCACAGTGCGACGTCGCCGATAGCGAATACCCGCACCGTACGGCGCACCCCGTCCCGCGCCGCCGGCACCGTCCGGTACAGGCCCAGCAGCAGGCACAGCGCGACACCGGCCACGGTCCACGCGACAGCGAAACCGATCAGCGTCGCCGACGTCACCATCACCGCCGTCGCCGCGGTCAGCAGGCCGGTGGCGGCGAAGAACCGCACCGCGTGGGCGTCCCCGCGCAGGTAGCGCCGCGCGAACGACTGGACCACGGCGCTGACCCCGCTGACCAGCAGGAGCAGCACAACCCCGATCTGATCGGCCCGCAGACCCACCACCAACCGCCCGTCGGAGCTGGTCAGCACCGCCGACACCGGGCCGCCCAGGGCGACTGCAACGGTCAGCGCGACGGCCAGGACGAAGCTGCCGGCGGTGGCCACCGCACCCGTGCGAGCACACATCTCCGCACGCCGGGAACCCAGCACCGTCGCTGTGACCGCGCCGGACAGGGGCAGCAGCACCAGTGCCACGAGCAGCCCGCTCACGGGGCACCATCCTCAACCCACCACATGCGAGTATGAATACGCGATACAGATGACGCATGTCAAGTGACGCGATTCGCCCAGCCTGCGTCCAGGGTGGGAGACAGCAGCCAGCCGCCCTCGGCGGAGCTGTTCGTCCGGTCGCGGTCAGGGGTTGCAGTCCGGGCAGTACCGCGGGTCGGCGGTGGTCGCGGACCTGGGCCGGGCCTCGCGCCACGGACAACTCGGGCAGGCGTGGATGTCCGCGCGGATCAGGTCGGTGGGTGTCCCGCAGGCGCGGCAGGGCAGCCCGCGGACGGCGTCGGTGCGCCCGTAGCCGGGGCTGCCGCAGTCGGGGCAGGCCGTGCCCAGTCGGGTGGCGAGGCGCTGCGCGAGGTCGGTCAGGACGGCCCGGCGGGTGGGGTTGTGGTGGGCGCGCAGGTCGGGTTCGACGACCGCCGATCCGGTGGGGGACCGTTGCACGGCGGCGGCGATGGCGGCGGTCAGCGCGGCGCTGTCGGTGATCCCCTTGATCACGTCACCGCCGGCGCCGGGGGCAGCTCCGGCGGCACCCGTGTCGGGTCGGACGATCAGGCCCTGCGCGGGCCAGCCCCAGGAGGTCAGGTGCGGGCCGATCTCCTCGACGTCGCGGGCCCGGCGGGAGGCGCCCGGGGTGACCAGTGTGCGGTGACCCTCGAGGATCTCCCAGCCGCGGACACCGTCGATGAACAGCAGGATCTCCTCGTGTCCGGGCCAGCCGACCCCGGGCAGCACGCCGTAGCTCGCCTCGCTGGCCAGGGCATACCGATGGCCGGTGGTGCTCATCGCCAACTCCCCCTTGACGCGTGCGGTCTCGATCGGGGACAGCCGACGGGCGACGTCGCCGGTGAAGGTGCCGAATTGATCGGTGTCCAGGTCCGCGGGAGCGGTCACCCTGGCCCCGAGGATCCGATCGAACGCCGGCGCGGCCTGCTCGTCCTTGCCGTGCCTGGTGCCGAAGGTGATCTCGACGCCGCGGTAGTGCCGGCCGGCCGGCCGGGTCCAAGCCGCGCCGGCCGCCGACTCACCGGAGGCGGGGAGCATGGGTGTCACGCCCGGACAGGCTCGGACGCGCTCGGGCCGGGGGCGTCGACATCGCCGAGCACGGCAAGGATTTCGCCGACCTGATGCGGCTGCTCGACCGGGTGCCGCAACGGCAGATCGGCGCGGACGCGGTACCGGTTGCGCCGCCCGTCGCGCGACCGTTCCAGATAACCGGCCCCGACGAGTTCGGCGATCAGCCGCTGGGCGGCGCGTTCGGTGACGCCCACCCGCACGGCCAGGTCCCGTATCCGGATTCCCGGGTCGCGGGCGATGCAGTGCAGCACGTGGGCATGGTTGGTGAAGAACGTCCAGTCCGCCATACCCCCATGCTAAACATACCCGTCACCCGAAACACGCCTTGGAAAACAGGAATAAATACGAGGTTCTTGCCCTGCGCCGCTGGTTGGGGGGTGGTCGGTGCTCTGTGGCGCCCGCCGCATTTGCCTGACCCCCGGCGCGCCCCGCTTCGCCGCCGGCGGCCCGAAGCACTGGTCCGCGTTCCCTAAATCACATCTCCGTTTCATGCTTTCAGTGTCAGGTATAACTGTCGCGAGTGCTCCGTTCGTAATCAGAAACTCGCCCACCTCGGGTGCGTTACAGCGCCTCGGACGTCGGTCGGTCGGGACAAGTGACGCGGCACAACAACAGGTTCTGGGAGGGCTGATGACTCGAGTGGTGCTGGCCAGGCATGGGGAAACCCTCTGGCACACCGAAAATCGCTATGCCGGGGTCAGCGATGTGCCGTTGACGCGGCGCGGGCGGCAACAGGCGGCGTCCTTGGCGAACTGGGCCAGGGCAGCGGATCTGGACGCAGTGTGGGCCTCTGCGCTGAGCCGATCCAGGCAGACCGCGGCGGTCTGCGCAAAGGTGTGCGCCCTCTCGGTGCACGTTGACGAACGGTTGCGCGAGGTCGACTTCGGGGCCGGAGAAGGGCTCACCACCGAGGAGATGGCGGCACGATTCCCGGCAGAGTTACAGGCGTTCCGAGAGAACCCGGTGGTGCACCACCTGCCCGGTGGTGAAGACCCTGTCGCCGCCGCGGCTCGCTTCGTTTCGGCCCTTCTCGACCTCTCTGCCGAGCGACCGGACGGGCGGATCCTGGTGGTGGCGCACACGACCGTCATCCGGCTGGCCGTCTGCCAGCTCATCGGCGTGCCATTGGTCCACTACCGCCGGGTATTCCCGACGCTCCGCAATTGCGGCCGGACGGAGCTGTCCATCGGCGCGGATGGAGCCTCGGTGATCGAGTTCAACACTCCGATCGAGCGTGACTGGACAGTTGCACCCTGGGTCGAGGAGAGTACAAATATACGGCCCGCACGCTGAGGGACCAGCAGCTATGGGGCACCAACGCCCGGCTGTCGGTGATGCTGATGGACGCTTGGCGTGAGGGTGATCAGTTCGTCGTAGAGTTCGACCTTCCCGGGGTGGGTCCGGACTCGGTCGATCTGGACATTAACGCAACGTGCGAGGACACCGACTTCCTGGCCGCCGAACGGCCCTGCGGGGTGCTTGTTCGCCGGCAACTCGTCCTCGGTGACAACCTGGACCAGGTACAGGCTGGCTTAACCCGACGTAGCGAAGGGCCTCTAGCCGGGTGTGCGACTGCAAACGGCCAGCACCCGCAACCCGCTGGCGGCGAGCTCCTCGTTCGCGGTCGTCAAGCGGTCCAGCAGCCCGTCCGCGGCGTCGTGTGTGGGGGTACTCCCCTCAACCTACGAAGCCAATGTAGCGAACTCTAGTTCCGTTGTCTAGGCGGTGCCGCTCTCGACCGGCTCGTCGCGAACCTCGGAACCAAAGGCGCCGACGTGGCCTTACCCTCGGGGACGAGCAGGTCCAACAATTCGTCCAAGCCATGGCCGGCATCCAGCGGATGACGCAGCGGTCGGTGCGCCGGGATCGCGTAGACGTTTCGCCGCCCCCTCCGCGTGCGGGTGAGGTACCCGGCCGTCACCAGATCAGCGACGATGGCTTGCGCGGCACGCTCGGTGATCCCGACCCGCGCCGCCGCCTCGCGCAAGGTGACCTGCTGATCCCGGGCGATCACCAGCAACACGTGGGCGTGATTGGTCAGGAATGTCCACCCTGCCCTATCCACCGACCGCTCGTCATTCGGTGAAACGCTGACAGCAGCACTCCGATTCGCCATTCATGAAACAGTAATAGACCTCAGGCTGTTCGGCGGCCCACTGGCCACCATCAACCCCACGCCGATCCAAGGGGGTAGGCCGCGCCAGCATCGCCGGTCGACGGTAGCGGCGGTCACCAGGTCGACAGATTTTCCGGGCGGCCAGAATGAACCATCAGGACCAGGAGCGGCTGCTCACCGATGCGCTCGAACGCAACGCAGCCGATCTCACGCTGAATCAGCAGCCCGCATCCGCTGGGACCGAACGACTCGATATCTCCTATTCAGCGACGGACGTGCCTGTGGAGATCGTCCCCGCGACGGAACTCCCTGACGACCCCCAGGAGGCCGCAGCGTTGGGTGCGGTGCACCGCGGCTGGACGCGACCACTGTCCACCTAGAAATCCAGGAACTGGTCGACCCTACGGGTACAAGCGCCGGGACCTACCGTCTATCACCGCCACCGCGCCAGTCTCCCACCCGACCCGGATAAGTTGATCATGAGGGTGTTCTTGCAGTTCAGGGGTGGTGCGGTGGGTGTTCGTGCCTATGACCTAAGTCGTTGCTGGTGCCCATCGTTGCAGGTTATACAGGTGGTAGAGGGGCTTGCTGGTCGGTGCTCATGTCGGTGGTGATGCGGCGGGCTTTGGGTCGTCCGCCGGTGGAGGGGTAGATCAGCACGGTTTCCCCGATTCCGCTGAGGGTGTCCAGGAGGGCTTTGACGGACAGGTCGTGGCCGGCGCGGCGGGCTTTCAGGCGCGGGAGGTGGGCCAGTTGCAGGGCCAGCACGCAGGTGAAGGTGTGGACGGCGATGGTGTGGTCGGTCCAGTGGTGCATCGGGGAGAACGACACTTCGTGGGGTCTTTGAGTTGCCGGAACCCGAATTCGATTTCTGATTGGGAGCGGTAGTGCCCGCAACAGGGAGTGTGGACCAGTGACCGGTCGCGAACCGCATCGGTGAGGATCCGCGAGCGTTCCACCAGCCAACTTGGCGGTGCCGCGGACGTGCTCGGCTTCGATGTAGTCCAGCGGTGCCTGCACTCCCGCCAGCTCGGGCGGGTGCTGGGACCGCTGGACCGCCAGCACCGCCGGGGCGATCCGTTCGGTGATGTCAGGGATGTACCCGGGCGGCGTCGTTCCGGTGCGAACGGCCTCAGCTGCAGTGCCGGACCAGCCCGCAGGCGTCGTGGCCCAGCACCACGATCAGCCCGATTCCCAGGACATGCACGCCGTACTCGACCGATCCGATCACTCCGGGGTCCACCACGTGACCTGCGGTGCGGACGACGAAGAGATCACCAAGACCCTGATCGAAGACGATCTCGGCGGCCACCCTGGAATCGCTGCAAGCCGAAGACCAGGGCGAAAGGTTTCTGGCTGTCGGCGACTTCGGCGCGGCGGGCGGCGTCCTGCAGAGGATGCAATGTTCCCCGGACAGGAAACGGCTGTTGCCGTTGACCAGCTCTTGCCACGCCAGGTCCAGCGATGGTTGGCCCGGCAGCACGGGCGGCGGGTTGGCCACCGGCAGCCGTCCGGCTGTCGGTGTCACCTCGCGCCGCAGCGATGTGACGGGCATCGAACCTCGTGGAAGCCGGGATCATCAGCGCTGCGGTCGCAGGGTGATTGCGGCCCGGTCGTACCCGACCAGGGCTCCGTCGGAGGTCAGAGCGACCCACGCTCCGCGTTGCAGGGCGAGTTCGATCAGCTCGTCGACGGCGTCGTCGATGACATCGGGACTGCCGATATCCGTTGCCGGCTGGAGGATGTCGCCGTCGTCGCTGACTCGTGCCGGATAGAACAGGCTTTCCTCGACGGCCAGCATCTCCGGGCGCTCGTGACGTGCGGCGAGCCACGCCGCCGGAACGCCGGTAACGACCTTGCCCGCTTGATCACGCGCCGCAAGCAATTGCAGTGCCTCCGTCTCCCTGGAGTGCAGGTACAGGTCCAGAACCGGTTGCAGCCTGCGGGCAAGTTCGTTGAGCGGAGCCCGCGCGAGGTTTCCGCTGATCGTCCCCGCCAGCCGGCGGGTATTGCGGGACAAGTCTTTGAATGCGGTCAGCACCTTGTCCGGGCCGATCAGGATCAACGGGGCCGGCCGGAGCCGCAGGTAGACGCCGAGCGCGGTGTCGACCCGGCGGAGGAATGTGGTGTTAACCGCACCTGCGCCCGCTCTTCCCGGAGGGAACAACGGGAAGGATTCGGTGGGCGCTGGCCTCAGCACACCGGCCCCGCCCTCGAACAGCCTGGCCTGACCGGAGTTGAACACCAACACCACATGCCGCGGCGTCCGGTGCAGCGAACGCACGAGATCGCGGGTTGCAAAGGTGGTATCGACGACGGCTCGGTCTCGAACGGCCACCGGCAACGGCACCAGTTCGCTGTGGTCAGGGCTGACCAGGACGGCGATGGAAGCACTGGTCGGACCGGAGACCGCGTCGTCGACCGCGCGATCGAGGGCGGCCTGCAGGGTCCCGAGCGTGTGTTGCTGCTCCGTCTTCCGCGTCCGGGCGAGCGCCTCGGTAGCCAGGGCGCGCAGTGAAATGGCGTCATTCGGGGTCATCCGCGGCGCCACCGTGGTGGTGAGCAGCAGCGATACCGCCGGGTAGCCCTTGATGGCCTGCAACTTCAGGACCTGGTCGACGGTCGGCCCCGGTAGGAGCCGACCGGTGAGTTCGGGGGAGGCGGGTGCTGCGGTCATGAAAGTCCTTTCGGGGACGGATTCGATAGGGTGAGATCACCGAGAGCGGGTTCGAGGACCTTCGCGGGTTGGTCACGATCGACCGGACCATTGGCCCCGTCGATCTGGTCGACGATCTGGTCGTTGTTCGTGCCCTCCACCTCGTCGGCGGGCAGCGGGTTACGCAGCGAGGCGACGATCGAGATGGTCAGCGCCAGGATGATGACGCCCAGCGACACCAGCGACGGGATCTCCGGGATGGACGTCGAGATGACCTTGTGGCCGGCCTGCAGGAAGAGCTTGACGCCGATGAAGGCCAGGATGAAGGCCAGACCCTTGCCCAGGTAGTGGAACTTCTTCAGCATGCCTGCCAGCAGGAAGTACAGGGCCCGCAGGCCAAGGATGGCGAAGGCGTTGCTGGAGTAGATGATGAAAGGGTCGTCGCTGACCGCCAGCACCGCCGGGACGCTGTCGACGGCGAAGATCAGATCCGCCGCTTCGATGGCGACCACCACGGCGAAAAGTGGGGTGGCGATGCGCTTACCGGCCTCCTTGTAGAAGAATTTGGTGCCGCGGTACTCGTCCGAGACCGGAACGAGCTTGCGCAGCAGCCGGACCGCGAAACTCTTGCCCGGATCGATGGTCTCGTCGTCATCCTTGAGCAGCTTGATGGCGCTGTAGATCAGGATGGCGCCGAAGACGAAGAGCACTGCGGTGAAAGTGGAGACGATCGCGACACCAAGGGCCAGGAAGATGCCGCGGAAGATCAGGGCGCCGATGACGCCGTAGAACAACACCCGGTGCTGGTACTCACGCGGAACCTTGAAGTAGGCGAAGATCAACGCAAAGACGAAGAGATTGTCGACGCTGAGTGACTTCTCCAGCAACCAGGCGGTGGTGAAGTCGATCGCGGGGTCGCTGCCCAGGGTGAACAAAATGACGACGGCGAAGACAAGCGAAATGGCGACCCAGACGGCGCTCCAGATCGCCGCTTCCTTGAACTTGATGATGTGCGCACCGCGATGGGCGAGCAGGTCGATGGCCAACATGATGATGACCACGGCGCCGAATGCGGCCCAGGCCCAGAGGGGGACGGTCACGGGTGGGTCCTTGGGCGAGTGAGGGATCGGAGGGACGGAGCCATGAGCATCTCCCCATTGTGCCGATGCCTCGGCTGCCGATTCATGGCAGCTTTCGGCTGTCCTTTGCGCTGTTGATTGCCGGACTCCGGCAACAGGTCGGATCTCACTCGGAGTGTGGCCACCCCAGGAGTCGCGCGCCGGTCACGGCGGTCTGCAGCTCGAATCGCTGTACCGGGTTGGCGGGGTCACGGCCGGTCAGGTCGGCAATCTTCGCCAGCCGGTAGGTCAGCGCGCGGACGGACAGGTGCAGCGAACGTGCACACAGCGATGCGTTGCCACCCGCAGCGAAGTAAGCCTCGAGGGTTCGCAGCAGCGGGCCGGCGCCGCCCCGGGCCGTGGCCAGCGGCGTCAGGACAGCCTCGACCAACTCGCGCATCGCGGTCTCGTCGCGGATCAGGACCCGCTGGACGAGTAGGTCGGCCGCGTCCCACACCTGCTGGCTACCGCCGAGCCGAGCGCCAAGGTCCAGCGCCTCCCGAGCCAGTTCGTACGAGAGCCGAACACCGCTCGGGCCCTGATGGGCTCGTCCCACCCCCATCCGCCAGGCGCCCACCTGTGCGGTCCTTCGTAGTTGCACCCCGGTGAAGGTTGCGGCGGCGGGCAGACTGCCGGTCAGCCCAGTGATCACCTCGTTGATGGCACTGCGATCGGGCGCGGCGAAGACCACGACCAGCGAACCGTCCTTCGTGGTCACCAGCGCGTCGGCATCGGCCTTCGCGCCCAGGATCGACCGCTCCAATTGTTCGGCCAGCGGCGAAGAGTCGGTGAACGGTCGCTCCGCCTGCACGACGACGACGGCGTGCGGGGCCGCCAGGTTGAGTCCGAACGACCCGGCCCGCTCGACAAGTCCGGCCAGGGTCTGCGTGCCACCCAACAACAGGTCGTCCACGAACTCGCGGCGAGCTGCGGCCTGCGCGGCGACCAGATCCCGGCGTGCGAGTTGGTAGCCCTCGGTGAGTACGGCGACCACGTCGTCGGCGGCGCGCAGCATGACTTCGCCGGCTCGCATCGCGGCTGCCTGGTCCTGCGTGAGGCCCACCTCCGGCAGATGTCGCCACAGCCGCCATCCGGCGGAGAGATACAGGTCGAGCAGTGCGCGTAGCGCAACGCCGCGAGCCGCTGCCTTGCGTCCGGAATCGCGGTAGGTGTCCAAGTCGCGGCGCCCCAGCCGGTTTCCCGTGGCGACCGCGGCGACGAGAGCCGGCAGGAAGTCGGCGAGCAGTACCGGGTCGACGCCTCCGGCATCCTGGGCGGCCGCTGCGGCAATCCTGTCAAGCGGAGGTCCGGAATCGAACGGCTTCGTCATGGCGCTTCAGGCTACGGTCCTGCCGTGTTCGTTCGGCGCAGATGGACATGCCCAGGTCCTGCTGTCGTTGTCGACGCTGAACCGGGCCTTCGTCGACGCTGGAGCGCCTAATCCGAAAATGAAGGTGACCACGGCGCCTTGGACCGCCGGCCGAGCGGTTCGCTGGGCCGTCGAAGATTTGCATCGTTGGTTCAGGCGGCAGGTTCGAGGGTGACTTTGTAACCAAGGGCTTGGAGTTCGCGGACGTGGTTGCGGGTGCTGCGGTTGCGGTTGACGCGGGAGTCGTAGTAGCCGGGGCCAAGGTCGACGAATCGTTTCTCCTCGTCGCTGAGCAGCTCCCACACGATCATGAGAATGGACCTGCCGACGGCGACGATCGCTCGTTTCTTGCCGCGGCGTTTGGCGATTCGTCGGTACCGTTCGCCCAGGAACGTTTTGGTGCTTCGACAGCCGACGGCGGCCTCACCCAGCGCCCTGGCGAGGTAGCGGTTCCCCTTGCCGGTGCTGCTGCCGCCCTTCTTCCGGCCCGCTGACTCACTGATCCCGGGTGCGAACCGGGCCCAGGACGCCAAATGATCGGGAGTCGGGAACCGGGTCATATCGAGCCCAACCTCGGCGATGATGACCTGCGCGGTGGTGACGCCGATGCCGGGGATCTCATCCAGGCGGGTCACCGCCTTGGCGAAAGGGGCGATCTGCTCATCGATCCGGGCCTGCACCCTATCGACGTCGACGTCGATGCCGTCGACCCGGGCCAGCATGGTCCGCAGCAGGAACGCGTGATGGTCGGTGAACCGCCCGGTGAACGCCTCCTCGAGTCGGGCGGTCTTGCCCCGCATCGACCCGCGGGCCATGTCGGCCAGAACTTTGGGGTCCCGCTCCCCGGCGACCAGCGCGGCCATCATCGCCCGCCCGGACACCCCGAAGATGTCGCTGGCCACCACCGACAGCTTGATCATCGAGTCTTCCAACAGCTTTTCCACCCGCTGCTTCTCCGACGTCCGGGTGGTGATCAGGTCCACCCGGTACCGGGTCAGATCCCGTAATTCCCGGAA
>Ga0208081_1000159_pt1 | contig 16806 bp, 10 predicted proteins | sample NGESurshal092012_6_FD_184479 | JGI IMG/M metagenome (GOLD analysis project Ga0208081, IMG submission 184479) | Arctic peat soil microbial communities from Barrow, Alaska - NGEE Surface sample 415-1 shallow-092012 (SPAdes) | ecosystem: Environmental > Terrestrial > Soil > Wetlands > Peat ...
ACCGGTGGCGGTGATACTGCCAACCAGGGACCTCACCAATTTGATGTTGCCCGCTGGGGCTTAAATAAAAATGAGCATCCTGTAACTGTTTTCTCAATGGGAAATATTTACGGAATTGATCCGAAAGAGTGCGAGCAGGAGACCCCCAACACGCAGACTTCAATCTTTAAATATGCCGATGGCAAGATGCTCGAATTCGAAACCCGTGGCCGTTATACTAACGAAGAAGGCTCTCTTGGAATAAGTATCGGGAATATTTTCTATGGAACTGAAGGGTATCTTGAAATTAATGGAGGTCAGTGGAAGGCTTTCCGTAAACGTGAAAACCAACCCTTTGCAGGCTCAAATGTTGGCGAAAAGCCTACCGACTTCATGGCACCTCCGGGAGGAGGAGGTCATTATGGCAATTTTATCGATGCTATACGTTCAGGTAAAAGCGAGGATCTTCATTGCGATATTCTGGAAGGATACATGTCAGCCTGTCTTCCGGCTCTCGCAAATATCTCCTACAGGGTAGGCCGCAAACTTACCTTTGACGGCGCTGCCGAAAAATTCGTGAAAGACAAGCAAGCTGATAAGCTCCTTACCCGCGAATACAGGGCACCTTATGTTGTTCCAAAAATTGTATAAAACAAAACTATTAAAGAATAATGAACCTATCTCCACCCTTGAGAGCCTGTCCCGCAAAGCGGGAGGGGTGAAGGGGGATGTAAAATATGAAGTACAAAAACATTTAATTACTTACTTAATGAAAAATAATCTATCACGACGCGATTTCGTTCAAAAGAGCCTTGCAGCCGGAGCTGCGCTGGCTATCTTTAAAAATTTGCCTGAATTTGCAAAGCATGCTCCTGCGGGTATGAAACTGGGATTTGTTACTTACCAGTGGGGCAGGGACTGGGATCTGCCTACTCTTATTGCTAACTGTGAAAAAACCGGGTTGCTGGGTGTTGAGCTCCGGACCGGACATGCCCATAAGGTAGAGACCAATCTGACCGCTCTTCAGCGCGCTGAAGTTAAGAAGCGTTTTGCTGACAGCACTGTAACATGTATTGGTTATGGCGCAAATTTCGAATATCATAGTCCCGATCCCAAGGTCCTCCGTGAGAATATCGAGCAGACCAAGGAATACATAAAGCTTTGCAAGGATATAGGGGCTACCGGGATAAAGGTAAAACCAAATGGTATTCCACCTGAAGTTCCCAGGGAAAAAACCATTGCCCAGATAGCTGCTTCACTCAGCGAGTGTGGAAAGTTTGCTAAAGATTATGGTCAGCTTGTAAGGGTCGAATGCCATGGCAATATATCACAGGAGATCCCCAATATGAAGGCAATATTCGATCAGATCACGGAAAAGAATGTAAGGATGTGCTGGAACTGCAACGACCAGGATCTTCTGCCGCCAGGACTGGAAGCAAATTTCAATTCGGTGAAGAAATATTTTGGCGATACAGTTCATATACGCGAGCTTAATGAAGGCAACTATCCTTACCAGCAGCTTTTTGATCTCTTCAACGGGATGAAATATAAGGGATGGATTATTCTCGAAGCCCGTACAGAACCGGCAGATAGAATAGCAGCAATGAAGGAACAGTTAGGATTATTCAATAAAATGATCGTCAATAATAAATAAAAGAAGAATCCAGGATAAATATTGTTTGTGATCTGCGTAAATCAGCGGAATCTGCGGGAAATCAAACTATTTGTTTTTTCCGCAGATGACGCAGATAATCGCAGATTTTTTTTTCATTCCTCTTCGGATACCTTAATATTTTGTTAAATTCCACAACCTGAGGCAATTCATTTAGCGAATGGTACGGTTTTTGAGACACTTTAATTAATTAAAACCAGGGGTTATGAAAACATTGAAAATGAATAAGGTGAGCCTCTTTTTGGTAATCGGGTTCCTCGGGATTTCAATAATTGGGAACTCCCAGGATAATAAATTAAGCCGTCAGGAACGTAAAGAGGCAAGAAAAGCTCAAATGACTGCTAACTTTTATGCACTTGATACTCTGCTCAATGCAAAATCTTTTGTTCTTGAAGCAGATTTTTTGCAGGATAAATATGGCGTGAGGATTCCAGTAACATCGAATTTGAATTTTATTAAGGTAAATCATTCAGAAGGTATATTGCAAACCGGGTCAAATTATGGAGTGGGATATAACGGAGTCGGCGGTGTAACTGCTGAAGGAAGCATCGGATCGTGGGAAATAAGCAAAGATCAAAAGAAATTATTTTATACTATTCATTTCTCGATAATTACAAATATTGGAAACTACGATATTCTTATGACTGTCAATGCTGCAAATAAGGCCCTGGCAACAATAACAGGACTGGGCCCCGGCAGGCTCTCATGGGAAGGACATCTTGAAATGATTTATAATTCACGAGTCTTCAAGGGTCAGGAAACCATGTAAAGCTTAATTTAATATTCTTGTTTTATTGTTCCGGCATGCAATATAACCTTATTGCAGACTATTAATTCAAAGAGTTATTGTCTTCATATTATATTAATTATCAGTTTTTAAGATATAAGTCTGGATAATGGGTTACATTTGAAACTTATTTTAAAAAATGAAGGCATTAAAAATAGGGAGTCTTTCAATTGCTGTTCCGGTTGTCCAGGGGGGAATGGGAGTCGGTATTTCACTTTCAGGACTTGCATCAGCAGTTGCAAATGAAGGCGGAGTAGGAGTAATATCAAGTGCCGGTCTTGGGCTTCTATACAGGAATTTTTCTGAGAACTTTCTTGAAGCCAGTATTTTCGGACTTAAGGAAGAGATACGCAAAGCTAGAGAGAAAACACTTGGTGTCATTGGGGTTAACGTTATGGTTGCAATGACAAATTATGTGGATATGATAAAGACTTCCATCTCTGAAAAGATAGATATTATTATTGCAGGTGCAGGACTTCCTCTTGATTTACCCTCATTTTTAAAGAAAGACAGCATTACAAAACTCATACCTATAGTTTCATCGGCCAGAGCAGCTAAGATAATCTGTGAAAAGTGGAAAGCAAATTACGATTATCTGCCCGATGCCGTTATCGTTGAAGGGCCAAAAGCTGGGGGTCATTTAGGCTTTAAGGAGGAACAACTCGGGGATAATAATTATTCACTTGAAAATCTTGTTCCGGAAATCGTCAATGAGCTGAAGCCATTTGAAGAAAAATACAATCAAACGATACCTCTTATTGCAGCAGGGGGGATATATACAGGAGAAGATATTCATAATATCATGAACCTGGGAGCTTCGGGAGTGCAAATGGCGACCAGATTTGTGACCACCGATGAATGTGATGCCTCCCAAGCCTTTAAACAGGCATACATTGATGCTGCCGAAAAGGACATTGAAATAATTAAGAGTCCTGTGGGAATGCCGGGGCGGGCTATTTTTTCGAACTTTATCCAAAAAGTGAGAGATGGGAGAAAGCAGCCGAAAAAATGTCCGTTTAAATGTATCAAGACCTGTGACATTACCAAAAGCCCTTATTGCATTATCATTGCGCTTATTAATGCACTTAAGGGAAATTTTGAAAATGGCTTTGCTTTTGCCGGAAGCAATGCATTCAGAGCAACTAAAATATCATCAGTAAAGGAGGTCTTCCAATCTTTGATCAGGGAATATACTGAGTATAGGCAATCATGAGTAATCTGAAGAATATTTTATAGTTTTTACCATCATGCCAACCTTGCCCCCTTGGTGAAAACTGGAAAGAGGGTTGCCAGCCTTTTACAGACATTTCACATTCCCTTTTAAAATTTAGCTTATAGGAGCTTACTTATTTAAAAATAGTTAAAAAAGCGGACATTTTCTTGATTTTTCCCTTTCGAGCAATGTCAAGTTAACTCCGATTAATTAGCTTTAATAATTAATCGGATTAATGAAAATGTCAAAGACAGCACAATTCACATACATTTTACTGGCAGGATTAGTTTTGTCAGTCAGTATGCAGGCTTTGGCAGCCGGGCCTTATAAACAATACAACATCAAAGATTTTGGAGCAGCAGGCGATGGCATGACTTTGAACACTCAATCTATCCAGTCTGCTATCGATGCATGCTCAAAGAACGGGGGAGGAACTGTCATTGTCCCGGCAGGAAAATTCATTACCGGGGCTATCTTTATCAAACAGGGAGTTAATCTCTTTGTTGAAAAAGAGGGGGTTCTGAAAGGATCCGTCAATCAGGCAGATTATCCACAGATCAATACGCGATGGGAAGGAGTGGAACAGGTATGGACATCGGCATTGATAAATATTATTGATGTTCATAACGTTGAAGTATATGGTGAAGGAACCATTGACGGATCAGGAACAGAATGGCCCGGTTTCGGACGTCAGCCGGGCCAGCAGCGACAGCAGCTTTCCCAGGCTGCACGGGATAGTATTGCGAGAATGCCGCGACTCGGTCGTCCACGCCTGATATGTTTTCAGAATTGTCATAAAGTTCGTATTTCTGATCTTAAATTCAGAAACCAGGCAGTATGGTGTCTGCATATTCTGTATTGTAGCGATGTAATTGTAAAAAACCTCGACATACGTGCCGCACATACTATTCCCAGCTCTGATGGGATAGACGTGGATTCGAGCAACGGAGTGACCATAACCGGATGCTATATTGATGATAATGATGATTGCATATCCATAAAGTCAGGAAAGGATGCCGATGGATTAAGAGTGAACAGGCCAAGCGAGAATATCATTGTTAAAAAGTGCACATTTGGCTATGGACATGGAGGTGTGGCTATGGGCAGCGAAACATCAGGCGGAATCCGCAATATTAAGATAATAAGCTGTGATGTCGACTCAGGGAACTGGGCTCCAATAAGGTTCAAGACGCAGCCAAGTCGCAGCGGTGTTGTCGAGAATATTGTTTATCGTGATATCCGGATCAAGGATGCCAGGCAGGCTTTTGAGTTTAATCTGGAATGGCGTATGGTTCCTCCCATTGCCCCTCCGGCAAAGGTTCTGCCTGTCGTCAGAAAGGTCAGGTTTATCAATATTTCCGGCAATGTCAACTCGCTTGGATTGATCCATGGACTGAAAGACAGCCCCATTTATGATGTGAAATTCAGGAGATGCAGGCTGACGGCTCAAAAAGGACTGACAGTTGATAATGTAAAGGACATTGATTATTCTGGACTCGATGCGAAAGTCACGGAAGGTCAGATAATTATTAATAAATAAATATGAGATTAAAAGCTTTTTTTCTCAGGTTTTCACAGAAGTGGATATTAATTCCCGGTTTTATCTTTTGCATTTTTATGGTGCTGAATGTAATGTCAGCAAATGGTCAGATTATTTACATCGACGGAAATGCCGGAGGTAAAAGGTTTGACGGAATCGGAGCAGTGAGCGGAGGCGGAGCCACATCTGTATTACTAAAAGATTATCCGGAACCTCAACGCAGCCAGGTATTGGATTTTCTGTTCAAGCCGAAATTCGGGGCTTCAATTTCAGCATTGCTGGTGGAAGTTCCGGGTGACGGCAATTCTACTCAGGGATCAGAGCCAAGTCACATGCATTCGCGAAATGATGAGAACTTTAGCAGGGGTTATGAATGGTGGCTTATGAGCGAGGCCAGAAAGAGAAATCCATCAATTACTCTCGATGCTAATGCATGGAGTTGTCCGAAATGGATAGGTAACGGCAACTTCTGGTCGCAGGATATGTGTGACTATTATATTAAATGGATCAAAGGGCTGAAAAATGTTTATGACCTCGATCTGGATGCAATTGGCTGCCGGAATGAGAAAGGGGTTAATGAAGATTTTGTAAAGATGTTCAGGGCTACACTCAACAGAAATGGCCTCTCCAAAGTTAAAATTCATGCTTTCGACAACTGGGGAAATGAAAAATTCGGCTGGTGTAAAGACATGATGACCGATTCTGTATTAAGGTCGGCAGTTGATATTATGAGCGCGCATACCATGAATGAACTGCCAACTCCTCAAGAGGCGATAAAGCTTAGTGAAGAATTGGGCAAGCCCATCTGGAATTCAGAAGAGCATATCTATAAAAAAGATTTTGACTGCGAAATCAGCATGGTGGAGTCTTTTAACAAAAACTTCATTGAAAGCGGAGCAACTATGATCGTGAACTGGTTCCTTGTTGCTTCTACTTATAGTATAGAGCCTTTCCCGGAAGATCCTGCAATTATGGTAGCACGCGAACCATGGTCAGGATATTATTATACGCGGCCAGTACTTTGGGGATATGCCCATTACGGCCAGTTCTGTCAGACCGGATGGCAATACTTAAACGGGGCTTGCGGAAAACTCGCAGGGGGAGGAACATATGTTACTCTGAAGTCACCGGGTAATGATTATAGTGTCATTGCCGAAACAAAGAATGCAAGTGAAAATCAGAAAATCACTTTTAAGGTAAGCGGTGGCCTTTCTTCCGGTAAACTGTGTGTCTGGCGCAGCAACGCCAGGGAACAGTTTGTCAGAATTAACGATATCACTCCGGTCAATGGCTCTTTTGAGGTAACTCTGGAACCAAATTCCATATACTCAATCTCTTCTACGACAGGGCAGCAAAAAGGCTCATTTGCCGGTATCCCGGCTTCAAGGCCATTTCCTTTCCCCTATCGCGAAACGTTTGAAGAGTATAAGGATGCTAAGGTCTGGGGATATCTGCCCCATTATACTGCCGATATAGCCGGAGTGTTTGAGATCGCAGAGCGCCCTGATAATAAAGGCAAATGCCTGCGTCAGGTTGTCGAGTCCGGAGCTCAGAGCTGGGCACCCGAATGGATGCCATATACCATTATCGGAGACCCGGGCTGGAAAGACTATGAGATCAGCGCTGATGTTTATTTGTGCGAGAAGGGATGGGCAGGCATTATGGGACGTGTTACATCCACAGGGAATGGCTGGGGATGTAAACCAAGTGGATATTATCTGAATCTGTCGGCCGACGGCACTTGTTCCCTGTACATCTCTAAACAGGATGAAAAGAATAATGAAATGGGTACTCTGATGGCAACAGGAAAGGCATCCGGTATTTCAGCAGCCCATTGGCACACTCTAATGTTACGTTTTTCTGGAAATACCATCACAGGTTTTGTAAATAATAACCTGATACTTTCTGCATCTGATTCCATCTTCGCAGAAGGTATGGCTGGACTGGTTTCAGGAAGCAAAGATAAGACCAGCAATATTGCACTGTTTGATAATCTAATAATAAAGCAAGTCAAAGGTATCCCTCCTGATCCTGATGCTTTTTCGAACAAAGTTAAACCTATGTATAATCCGGATGTGAAAAATAATCGCTAATTTAAACCTGCCCATATAATTTAAAGAATCATGAAGACAAAACTAATTTGTTTATTTATCCTGATTTGCCTGATCTCATTTTCCTGCAAGCATCAGACTCAGACAGTGCAAAAGGATATTCCCCATCTTGATAAAAAAGGAAATGCTACTCAATTTATTGTTGACGGGAAACCATTTATTGCCCTATGCGGTGAATTGACCAATAATGCCGCCACAAGTCTCAACTATCTGAAACCGATCTGGCCGGCATTGACCAAAAGTAATCTTAATTCGGTTATAGCCGGTGTATCATGGGCGATGGTCGAACCGCAGGAAGGGAAATTCAATTTTGAAATTGTCGACTCAGTAATAACTGATGTCAGGAAGAATAATTTGAAATTGATCTTCATCTGGTTTGCAAGCTGGAAGAACGGCATGTCAAGTTATGTACCTGATTGGGTAAAGAAGGACTATAAAAGATTCCCCCGCATTGAAATAAACGAAAATGAACCCATCGAATTATTAACCCCGCTGAGTGAAGAGAACGGTAATGCCGATGCACGTGCTTTTGGCGCCCTGATGAAATACATTAAGGAAGTCGACAGCAGCCAGCATACGGTAATTATGATTCAGGTTGAAAATGAAGTCGGAGTATTGCTCGACTCCCGCGACCGTTCAGACATTGCCAATAAAGCTTACAACGGACTTGTACCGCAGGAATTAATGAGCTATATAGAAAAAAACAAAGAAAACCTCGTTCCTGAATTAAAGGAAGCATGGAAAGCCAACGGATCTAAAACGGCGGGAACCTGGGAAGAGGTATTCGGTCCTGGAAAACCAAAAGGACTTGTTATGCCGGTCAGAAACCTGGTTCCTCCGATGACTCAGAAAGAGCAGGATGAGGCATTGGTGACTTACCCTTTTTATTCCGACGAAGTTTTTATGGCATGGTATTATGCAATTTATATTAATCATGTAGTTGAAGCAGGAAAAGCAGAGTACCCTATACCAATGTTTGTCAATGCCTGGCTGAAACAACGCGAACATTCATGGCCGGGTACCTACCCAAGCGGTGGACCTCTCCCGCAGGTTTTCGATATCTGGCATGCAGGTGCCCCTTTAATTGACATCCTTTGTCCCGACCTTTATCGCCCCGATTTTGCATATATGGCTGGACTATTTACCCGCGAAGGCAATCCCTTATTTATCCCTGAAACAGGTAGTGGAGCTCAGGGAGCGGCCAATTTAATTTATGCTGTCGGGCAGCATAATGCATTAGGTTTTTCGCCCTTTGGCATTGAACGGCGTATACAGGCAGGTGATGAACTGTCGCAGTGTTATAATATGATTTCTCAGCTGATGCCCTTGATCGGCGAACATCAGGGACTCAATTCTATGGGAGCGGTATTATTAACAAAGGATAATCCCTCTGAAAATATTAATTTCGGCGATTACATCTTCCATACAGACCTCCGGTTCGATCCTTTCAATTTAAACAGCAGAAGCGCTGATATGGGGGCGGCCATCTTTATTATGACAGCTCCTGATGAGTTTTACATTGGAGGAACTGGTATGTCAATTACTCTTTCACAAAAAAATCCTGAATTTAAAACAGGATTAGCCACTGTTGAGGAGGGAATTTTTACAGAAGGCAAATGGATACCTGGGCGAAGGCTGGCCGGTGATGATACGGGCCAGGGAAGAAACCTGAGACTGGGAAATGGCTATAACGTCATCAGAGTTACTTTATATAGCTATAAATAAATTGCAACTATAAGTAAGAAATATATTTGAATGATATCGCTATTGGTACAGGTAACGAGCTTAAATCTCTATAGTTTTTGTCAGACGTATGTCAGAGGATGAAGATCCGATCATAAGCTGGATTTCTCCATTTTCGAGTCGCCAGTCTTTACTATTTACATCCCAGTATCTTAGCTGACTGACAGGCACAGACAGGGTCACTTTTTTGGTTTCCCCGGGTTTCAGTGTTACACGGCTGAAGCTTTTCAGTTCCTTTGCGGGCCATTCAACTTTTGAATTAATACGATGAACATAAAGCTGTACAACTTCATCTCCGTCTCTTTTCCCGGTGTTCTTCAGCTCCATTGAAATCTGAATAGTTTCATCACTTCTGTATTTTCTTTTATCGGTCTTAATTCCGCTATAGGAGAATTGTGTATAAGAAAGTCCAAATCCGAAAGAGAACAGAGGTTTGATATTCTTAGTTTCAAACCAGCGATATCCAACAAGAGATCCTTCTTTATAGTTGGCGTTATTGTCTCCCGGGAAAGTGGCAAGAGCAAAAGCTGGAGAATCATTCAGCGAGACCGGGAAGGTAAACGGCAGTTTCCCGGATGGATTTACGTTACCAAGTAAGACATCATCAATTGCGTTGCCGCCTTCCGATCCGTTAAACCACGACATGAGCATGGCTGAGGAAGATTTAAGCGCTTCGTTCAGATCCAGTGGAGCGCCGGCAACCAGAACAACAATGGTTCTGGGGTTCACAGCTGCTATTGCACGGATCAGTTCATCCTGTCCAAAAGGCAGCTTCAGATCAGAACGGTCTGAGCCTTCGGTTTCAAAATCTCTGTTAGTTCCTGCAAAAATGATGGCAATATCTGAATTCCGTGCCAGACTGACCGCCTCAGCAAGCAGTACGGAATCAATCTTATTATTGGGTGATCTTCTGCCTCTTTCCTGTTGTCCCTGAATGAATGCTGGTTTATACCCTTGAGCAAACTTTATTGAGGCCCTGTTGCCTGCTTTGTTCTTTAATCCTTCAAGAGGTGAGATTTCAAATCGTGCTTTTACACCTGCCCCAAATCCGCCGGAAGCTTGTTTGTGCGTTGCATTGTCGCCTATAACTGCTACTTTCTTTATTTTATCCAGATCAAGAGGTAAAAGGTTGTCAGCGTTTTTCAGTAGTACAATGGATTGGGATGCTACTTTATAGGCAATCTTTCCATGTTCCGGTGTGGAGACAGCTCCTGCCGGTTTGGATTCTGTTATCGGTTCTACGGCAAATCTTACCCTGAGGATTCTTTTTACCTTATCATTGATGATCTCTATAGGAACAAGACCTGCTTTAACATAGTCGAGTAATGGTTGTCCAAGAAATGCAATTCTCCCTGAACCCATTTCAACATCAAGTCCATTCATTGCAGCTTTAACGGTGCTGTGTGTTCCTCCCCAGTCTGATACAACCAGTCCCTTAAAACCCCATTCTTTTTTCAGTATCTGATTCAACAAATTATCATTTTCAGAACACCAGCTGCCATCGATTTTGTTATAAGCAGCTATAACGGAATATACATTTGCTTCCTTTACGGCAGCTTCGAATGGAGCGAGATAGATCTCCCTCATGGTACGATCATCAACGATAATATTGACGCTACCTCTATTTGTTTCCTGATTATTAAGTGCAAAATGCTTTACGCATGCTGCGACACCCCGGTCCTGTACACCTTTGATATATCCTACGGCAAGTCTTGAATTCAGGAATGGATCTTCGCTGAGGTATTCAAATGTTCTGCCTCCGGTGGGAATACGGGTAATGTTTACAGCGGGTGCCAGTAATATGTCTTTTCCCCTGGCTCTGGCTTCTTCCCCAATTCCGGTTCCTAGCAGATAAGCCAGCTCAGGGTTCCATGTAGCTGCAAGAGCAGAACCGGTTGGAAAAAATGTAGCTGAGTCTGTGGTTAATTTCAAAGAATTCCAGGAATTCTTTCCCAGCTCTTCACGAATGCCACAAGGACCGTCTGTGTATTTTAATTCTGGAATTCTCAAACGTTCTATTCCGGGAGAAGTAAACAAACCGTTTCCATGTAACATTAATATTTTTTCTTCGAGGGTCATATTTGATATAATACCCTCTATTTTAGAATCATTCAGAGTCAGATCCCTGGAAATTCCTTTTACCTGCGATTGCCCCTGACCGAAGATATTATCCGGGGGGAATATAAAAATAAATATAAATAGTGCTATTGAACCTATTCTTCTCGCTAACCGATCATTCAATAATTGAGTAAACCGTACCATTTGTTTCCTGGATTAATTGGATAAAAATAATTATAATTACTTAGTTAGTGTGTAAGTTCATTTTTTTTGTTCTGCAAGCAGGACCGCTTTCAATATAACTACCATAGCTGCGTATTAACAGCCCCCTGAACACTGACATAATTTTAAGATTGATTTTAATTCTGATTACACCAGTCCATTTAAATTTTGATATTTTTATTTTAGAGTAAACAACTTATAAGAATATTGCAGTATATTTCATTATTCTAAATAAAAACTAAACAATGAAAAAATCCCTCATCATTATCCTTCTTGTTTTGATGAAGATATTTACATCGGATGTCTGGGCTGCTGCCCCTGTAGCACGCCAGCATCTTCTAATGGATCTTAACTGGAAGTTCATCCAGGCTGATGTAAAAGATGCTGAAGCTTCCGGATTTAATGATGCAAACTGGAGGACACTCAACCTGCCCCATGACTGGAGTATCGAAGGCGAATTTAAACAAGATGCAATTACAAAGGGTGCAGGTGGATATCTTCCGACAGGAATCGGCTGGTATCGTAAACATTTGAACATATCAGCAATTTCTAAGGGTCAGCAATTCTGGATCGAATTCGATGGCGTTTATATGAATAGCGAGGTCTGGATAAACGGACACCATCTGGGGAAACATCCCTATGGATATACAAGCTTTTATTACGACCTGACACCTTTTCTTAAAAAAGGGGAGAACATAATTGCTGTAAGGGTCGACAATTCTATCCAGCCTAATAGCCGCTGGTACTCAGGTTCAGGCATTTACCGCCATGTATGGCTCGATGTTGCAGGCCCGGTTCATATTGGTCAGTGGGGAACTTACGTTTCAACTCCAAAAGTTGATTCATCATCTGCAACAATCTCAGTCCGGACCTCAATTGAAAGCACTTTATCAGTTGCAAAAAAACTTCTGCTGCGATCAGTCATCCTCGACGTAACTGGCAGGGAAGTGGCGACTGCCGATACTCCTCTTTCGCTGGTTCCCTCTGGCAAAACGGATGTCGAACAATCCCTCACGGTTGATTCTCCCTTGCTTTGGTCAGTTGATAACCCATCGTTGTACACACTTCATTCATATATTTTAGATGGAACCAAACCGGTTGACAATATTACTTCGACCTTTGGTATCCTGAAAATTGAATTTGACAAAGACAAAGGTTTTTTACTGAATGGCAGGCATATAAAAATGAATGGCGTCTGCCTTCATCACGATGCCGGTTGTCTTGGCGCAGCAGTTCCTGAACAGGCATGGAGAAGAAGGCTCGAAATACTGAAGGAAATGGGCTGCAATGCCATCCGTACTTCTCATAATCCTCCGGCACCCGAATTTCTTGATCTATGCGATCAGATGGGGTTCCTAGTAATGGACGAAGCTTTTGATGAGTGGGTTGAACCAAAAGGACAGGTACAGTTTGGATACCATAAATATTTTGCTGAATGTTCACAGTCTGATCTCATCTCCATGATCCACCGCGACAGGAATCATCCCTCAGTTGTGATATGGAGCGCAGGCAATGAAGTTCCTGACCAGGTTGTGGATAATGGCAGCGAGGTGCTCAGGAAATTAATTGAAACATTTCACAGGGAAGATCCCACTCGTCCAGTTACGCAGGCAAATGACCGGATAGCTGCCGGCGACGGACCTGCAAAGATTCCTTTCCTCCAGATGCTGGATATAGTTGGCTATAACTATGTCGACCGCTGGTTTGAACGCAGGGAGCTCTATTACAGTATCGACAGGCACGACCATCCTGACTGGAAAATGATAGGAACAGAAAATGGTTCCATCGGCGGACTTCGGGGTCAGTATTCTATCGGTCCTCAACCCTCAGGCAACAGACCATTCCGGTCAGGAAGTTACAAAACTAATATGATCGAGGCTGAGGAATTATGGAAATACACTTCTGTTTATGATTATGTAATTGGTGATTTTATGTGGACCGGGATTGATTATCTCGGGGAAGCTTTCTGGCCGACCAGGAGTTCAAGCTCAGGAGTCATCGATCTTTGTGGTTTTCCAAAAGACGGGTATTATTTTTATCAGAGTCAGTGGACTAACAAACCGATGGTTCATCTTTTACCTCACTGGAACTGGGCAGGGCATGAAGGGCAGGTCATTTCTGTAATTGTCTACACAAACTGTGACACTGTCGAGCTTTTTTTAAATGGAAGATCCTTTGGCGCAAAATCCTATGTCTTTCCTCAGCAGGGTCATTCCGGAGGATGGAACTCCTGGGCCCGTCCATATATAGCGCCAACTACATCCGACCTTCATCTTTCCTGGGATGTACCTTATGAACCCGGTACCCTCAAGGCTGTAGGAAAGAAAAATGGGAAAATTATTACAGAGGTGGTGCAGACTACCTCCAAACCTGCTGGAATCAGGTTGTCAGCAGACAGGAAGGAGATAAATGCGGATGCTCATGATATTGTCAATGTTAAGGTTGAAATAGTCGATGAAAACGGACTGGTTGTCCCTGATGCAAATAACCTTGTTGAATTTAAAATTGAAGGAGAAGGAGTTCTGATCGGCACTGACAACGGCAACCCGCAGGATAAAGCTCTCATGAAAAGCAGCCGGCGAAATGCTTTTAATGGGCTTGCTCTTGCAGTGATCCAATCGACAGAAAATGGCGGAAATATAAGGATAACCGCTGTTTCAGGAGATCTTAAAGAAGCTGTTTTGCAGCTAATTTCTGACAAACAAGGCAATTGAAAAATTTAATTTAAATGAATTCGATTAAAATGAAAAAGAGACTTACCGGGTTAATGTTTCTGGTATTCCTGAGTTCGGCAATACTTAGTGCACAAAAAAGCAAAACATTTGAAATTAAATCTCCCGATAACAGAACTTCTTTGATACTTGAAGCTGGGGCCAAAATGATATGGTCTGTGCAGCATGAAGGACAACAAATTATTGCACCATCCTCCATCTCACTTCAATTGGAAGGGAAAGAGGTGTTGGGTGATAATGCAAAGATTACCTCTTCAAAACTGGAAAAATCTGATAAGCTGATCACCCCGATAAATTATATTAAAGCAAGCATCCCGGATCAGTATAATCAGCTTACCCTAAATTGTAAAAACGATTATGGGATCATTTTCAGGGTGTATAATGATGCAGTGGCGTATCGGTTTTTTACAAAGAGAAAAGGTGAGATCATCATTAAAAATGAAGAAGCCAATTTCAATTTTACTGATGATCATAAAGCATTTATTCCTTATATGTGGGATTACAGAGGCGGTAAGATTTTCAATTCTTCTTTTGAAGCCCTTTACAAGGAAATAAATATTTCCAGGTTTGCGAGTGATTCTCTGGCATTTCTTCCGGTGCTGGTTGATTTAGGGAATAATAAAAAAGTGGTTATCACTGAAGCTGACCTTGAAGATTATCCCGGAATGTATCTTAACATAAACCAAACCCGCAAGGGGTTTATGGGAGTATATGCACCATATCCCCTGGAAGCTGAGCTGGGCGGGTTTGGAGGTATCAATTCTATCCCGACCAAAAGAGCCGGTTATATCGCCAAAACCGATGGTTCCCGGAATTTTCCCTGGCGTGTGATTGCTATTAGTGATCAGGACAAGGAATTGTTGAATAATGATATTGTGCAAAAGCTGGCTTCACCTCCAAGGATAGCTGATATATCATGGATCCAGCCCGGGCAGGTTGCATGGGACTGGTGGAATGACCGTAATATTTCTCATGTTGATTTTAAAGCCGGGATGAACACGCCAACCTATAAATACTACATTGATTTTGCAGCTGCCAATAAAATAAAATATATCATTATAGATGGAGGTTGGTCTCCGTCACTGGACCTTACCAGAGTAATACCTGAAATTAATCTTCAGGAAATAATAGATTATGGCAAGCAGAAAGATGTGGGCGTAATTCTCTGGGCTTCATGGTATGCTGTTACGCAGCAAATGGATAAGGTTTTTCCTTTATATTCTGAAATGGGTGTGAAAGGATTTAAGATTGATTTTGTTGATCGCGATGATCAGATAGCTGTCGCTTCTCTTTATGAAATTGCCAGGAAAGCAGCAGACAATCATTTGCTTATTGATTACCATGGAGTGTTTAAGCCCACAGGCTTGCAGAAAACTTATCCTAATGTTATTGGTTTTGAAGGTGTCAAAGGATTAGAGAATTATAAATGGGCCATTGAGGATCAACCACGGTATGTTGTCAGCATTCCATATATACGTATGTTGGCCGGTCCAATGGATTATACTCCCGGCGCAATGAGAAATTCCAATAAGGCAAACTTCAGACCGATAAACTCAAATCCCATGAGCCAGGGAACCCGCTGTCAGCAATTAGCTATGTATGTTGTATTTGAGGCTCCCCTGCAAATGCTTTCAGATAACCCTACTATCTATACGAAAGAGCAGGAGTGCACTGATTTTATTGCCAGAGTTCCTGTTACATTTGACGAGACAATACCACTTGACGGGAAGGTCGGAGAATACGTAGCTCTTACCCGTAAAAAAGGCGATACATGGTACGTGGGCGCAATGAGCAACTGGAATGCAAGAGATTTAATGCTTGACTTTTCGTTCCTGGGCGATGGTGCTTTTCAGGCGGTTGTTTTTAAAGACGGTATTAATGCGGACCGTGATGCCACTGATTACAGAATGGAAGTAATAAAAGTTTCGCGTGACAGTAAATTAAATATCCATCTTGCTCCCGGCGGAGGATGGGCTGCAAGGATAGAAAAACTGAAATAAACAAATCTATATTTTATATGCAAATCGAATCAAAACCTGTGAAGATTGCATACGGACTGATGCCTGCAATGCCACAGACGCTGCCTGGTCTGAAAAATAACTAATGATAATATTTAATAACATGGAAAAAAAATTCATTGTGATCCGGTCAGCTTTTGTATGGCTGTTGATGGCTCTGTTCTCAGCCGGAACAATCTGTGGACAGACCGGTAACGGAACGATGCCACAGATTATCAGTAAGGATGGACATCATGCACTATTTGTAGATGGGCAACCTTTTTTCATGCTTGGTGGTCAGGCCCACAACTCAAGCGCCTGGCCGGGAATGATGCCCCAGGTATGGTCGGCGATTAAAACGATGAATGCAAACACTCTTGAAGTTCCGATATACTGGGAGCAGATTGAAGCTCAACCCGGAAAGTTCGATTTTTCTCTTATAGATACACTGATCATTCAGGCAAGAGCTCACAAAGTACGTCTTGTTCTTCTGTGGTTCGCTTCCTGGAAAAACGGTAGCAGCCATTATATGCCCGAATGGATGAAACGTGATGCAGGGAAGTATCCTAATATCACAGGCCGGAACGGACAGCCTGTTGATTCTCCTTCACCACATACACAGGCTGCTATGGAAGCCGACGCAAAAGCTTTCGCAGCAGTGATGGGGCATTTGAAGAAGGCTGACCCGCAGCATACAGTGATCATGGTTCAGGTCGAAAACGAGCCCGGCGCCTGGGGAAGTGTGCGTGATT
>Ga0208081_1000165_pt1 | contig 16706 bp, 10 predicted proteins | sample NGESurshal092012_6_FD_184479 | JGI IMG/M metagenome (GOLD analysis project Ga0208081, IMG submission 184479) | Arctic peat soil microbial communities from Barrow, Alaska - NGEE Surface sample 415-1 shallow-092012 (SPAdes) | ecosystem: Environmental > Terrestrial > Soil > Wetlands > Peat ...
ATGGGGAGCGCGCCCGGAGGGATTCGAACCCCCAACCTTCTGATCCAAATTGCCCGAGTCATACCATTTGCTCGAATCGTATCGGGGCCAAGGAGTTTCAGAGAGAAGGTCGGCGTCCGGCAGGGCGGAAGCGCGGGCTCGTGCGAGCTTGGTGTCGCGGGTGTTCTTCGCATTTCCGATTTCCGTTCAACCGCCTCGTGACGATTAAGCCGCCCAGCTGGGGTGCCGACGGTCAACACGACCGCTTGCCTGAATCCCTACTGCTCTCCGCGGCACCTCACGAAGAGAAGCGGGGCATGATGTGACCCGCGCGGTTGGCCGTCCTGCTCTTCGTGTGTTGGGCCCGGGCGAGGCGGAGCGGCAGGCTCTACTGGACGAATGGGTGCTGCGGCAACGCGCCGGCGGTCTGTCAGCCAAGACCATCCAAGAGCGGCTCGCCGTGGTGTCTCGACTGTCCGATCCGGTCCGCCTCAGCCCGGTCGATGTCGACCGATTCCTGGCCAACCCGGCGTGGTCGAAATCAACGCGGGCGACCTATCATGGCGCGATACGCGCCTGGTCCCTGTGGCTGGTGAGAACGGGGCGACGCCCGGATGACCCCACGCTGATCGCGACCACCCCAAAGGTGCCCAAGGGTCGACCGCGGCCGCTCGCCGACGAGCACCTCACCGTTCTGCTCAGCGCGAGGATGTCCGGGCGGACTCGGGCGATGATCCTGCTCGGCGCGTACGCGGGTCTGCGGGTCAGCGAGATCGCGGCGATCCGCGGTGAGCACGTCGACCTGATTACGTCCACCCTTGCGATCACGGGCAAGGGTGAGAAGACGCGCTACATTCCGTTGCATCCGATCCTTCAACGGTTGGCGGTTGAGATGCCCGAACGGAGTTGGTGGTTTCCGTCATGGGTGGGGAATCGCGAATACGGCGCCGGCGGTCCAGTCTTGGGCAATTCGGTCAGCGCCGGGATCTCGAAGGCGATGGACCGCGCCGGTGTCCCCGGAAAACCGCATTCTCTACGTCATTGGTTCGGCAGCACTTTGAAGGATGCCGGTGTCGATTCCCTGGTCATCAAGGAATTGATGGGTCACGAGTCACTGGCGACGACAGCGATTTATGTGCGGGTGCCGCTGAGAATGCAATGCACGGCGGTGAACCTGCTACCCGATGTCCAGCCGCCGGCGCGACAGCGACGGATTGCCCTACCGCAGGACGTACCGCTGAGCATCGTACGAGCCGGGCCCCATTCTGCGGCCATGTGATTGACCAAATCTGGACCGGGACGGGCTCAACCTTCTGAACCCTTGCGAACCGGCCCGGATGCCGTCGGCGAATCGTTTGACCGGGAAGGTTGCTGTTGAGTGTGCTCGGCCTCGAGACAGCCGAACACCGCCGACGGCGAGACATCGCAGCGCAAGCGCTCATCAACCGGGCAACGATTGCGGGTTGGTGTTGCCTGACGGGTCCCAAGGGGTTGGACCCGTCAGGCCGCACGCGTCGGCCCCCGACGGAGACGGACGCGAGGTCAGTCTGCGGCATGGTGCCGGAAACGGACAGCCCCGAGCGAGTGGACTTCGCTACGTAACGAAGGCGCGCCCAGAGGTGGGTCGGGGGTCCACCGCTGGGCGCATGTTTCAGCGTCGAGGACGGCGCACAAACCGACAATCCCTCAGCAGGGTGAAGCCCAACGACACCGACGAGTGCGGGTTGGCTCTGAATGACCCGGAACGAATGACGGGTGGTCCCGCAAAGGCGCGGTCGAGTGAACCGTCACGTGCGTTCGAACGTCATGTCTGCGATGGACGCGACCCTGAGGTTTGAGGGGACGTCAGGGCCGCGTCCATCAGACAAGATCCCAAGTGGCGACAGGACACCGACTGCACCTGATCAGCCTCGACGCTCGGAACGATTCCAATCAGGGAAGGAGAGAAAGCAAGAAAGCAAGAAAGCAAGAAATTTCGATGTGGTGAGCCACTTGCGGGACACCATGTCAAGGATCGCGATCGCGGCCCGCCCGGCGCGGGTGAAATGGGTGAAATCGTAGGCCCAGATGCGGTTCGGCTTCCATTCCAACCAGTCCGGCCACGGCGCCCTGGGGACCGGGTCCCGGCGTGGATTCCCCGGCAGGGCAATGCCTTCCGCGGCCAGCACCCGCAGCACGGTGGACTCGGACACATGAACCAGGTCGAGCCGGGAACCGCGGTGCGCGAGCTTGCGGTGCGACCTGTCGATCTCACCCCACGCCTGAAACAACCCCAGGATCGCGGCCCGTTCGGCAGGCAGCAGGCCGTGCAGCGCCGCGCCGCCCGGGGCCCGGTCGGTCAGCTCCCCGCATTACCGCCGGTGCTGCCAGCGGGCCAGCCGGGAGTCGTCGATACCGAGCCTGGCCGCCGCCCGCCGCGGCGACCAGCCGGCGTCCACGGCGTGGTCCACGAGATCCAGCAGGTCGGCCTTGACGCACGCGTCCACTCGGGACGGGACCGGGCCGGCGCTCAGTCCCAACGTGCTTTCCCTCCGCGAGGTGGATCACCACGGCCTGCTCGGTGACGGTGGCCCGGAGTCGCTCGATCTCCTCCCGCGCCGCGGCCGTCGCCGCCTGTTCCCCGGTCTGGCCCGGCCGCCCAGGCACCGACGCGGCCAGTGCGTCCAACGCGCCCTGCTTGGCGACCCGGCAGATGTGCACGACTGTGGAGCGGTCCACCTTCCACCGTTCGGCCGCCTCCCGCTGCGTCGCCTGCCCGGTCAACACCTGCAGGTACAGCTGGTACTTCTCGCTGGGCGCCAACCGCCGCCGACGCCGCGCCGAACTGCTTGGATCCACTCCCATGCTGCCCAACCTCCTCGATCGAGGATCTTGCTGATATCGATCTGGCTGGTTGGGTATTTCCAAGGCGGGTCTTACTCACGAAGTCAGACGCAAAACAGCTACCCGACCTTCGGGCCTGCGGCGGAGGGCCCCAAACGGAGATGTCGGAATTCACTTACCGAGCCGCCGATGGAGTCTGGGTCCCTCATGCCCGTGAGAACTTTCTCTACTCCTTCAAGAGCAGCCCGGCGTCGCCCCGCCAACCGACGCCAGAGCATCAATGTTCTGCGCCCCCACGCCGCGAAGAGCGCCTGAAAAGCTGACACGGAAAGGTGGACTTGAACCCTTCGGCGGGGTCGCGACGGGTTCGGGGCGGTACGCTCAGTAGTGCAGGCGCACGCTGCGTATCTGCCGAATGAGCAACGACGCCGGACGCGAGGCGGTCAGTGGTGAACAGGTTCGTCGCCCTGGTGGTGACCGTGGCCCTGTTGCTGATCGGAACCGACATTCTCGACCGTGTCGGGCCAACGGCCCTCGCTGCCACCAGTTCGGTGACTCGTCCATTCGCTGCTACCAGCCCGTTCAACGTGCCCGTGAGCGCGGCACCCAGGGTGGATGGCAACAGCGCGGCCATGATCGCCCGCACGAGTCGGACCGGACTCGGCTACGCCAATCTGGTCGCGTTCGGCATTCCGATCTTCGTTGCTTCGCCGTCGACGCCGCGCCAGCAGGTCACGTGCACCATCACGGACTGGGGTCCCTGCCCGCTGGCTGCCAGTCCCAGACCGATACCCGCGAGCGCCGCACCCAACACCGGCAGCGACGGCGTCATGACGGTCATCGACCCTGCGGCAGGCACGGTGGACGAATACTGGCAGGCCCGCCGGGTCAGTGGTGGCTGGACGACGAGTTGGGGCGCGATCAGTTCGTTGTCCGGGTCGGGTTGGGGCACCACCAGTACCGGGGCAGGAGCTTCCCGGCTGGCCGGGGTGGTCCGGGTCGCCGAGATCGATGCGGGTCAGATCCCGCACGCGTTGGCACTGCAGAGCGACACGGCCTGCGCCAAGGTCTTTCGTGCGCCGGCGACCAAGACCGACGGCTTGTCGACCCGGTCCGACTGCATTCCCGAGGGGTCGCGGCTACAGCTCGACCCGGCGATCAACGTGGCCGCCATCCCGAACATCACTCCAGGCGAACGCGCGGTGGCCAGAGCCCTGCAGCTCTACGGCGGTTACCTCATCGATCGCGCCGACACGTCCTTGTCGGTCAGCTTCGAGTTGGCTCCCGACGCGAGCCCGACCAGCACCGGAACGGTGTACAACCGGGCCGGATTCACGTGGGACTACTTCGGCATGCCGCATGTTCCGTGGAAGAAGCTGCGGGTGCTCGCGGCCGGCAACGGCTGATCAGCCCCGCACCGATCCCAGCGGAACGACGTCGCGAAAGGCCTTCGACGCCTTCTCCGCCACCGCGGTCCAGGACGCGGCGTTCTGCACCCGCAGCGCAGCCTGGGCGCCCAACCGGTCGGCGAGGTCCGGGTCGTCGAGTACCTCGACGAGCGCCGCCGCCACCGCGGCCGGATCCGGGTCCGCCAGCAAACCGGTCACCCGATCCGGCACCGCATCGCTCATCGATCCCACGTCGGTGGCCACCACCGGCCGTCCGAAGGTATAGGCCATGTGCACGCTCCCGCTGATGTTCACCGTCTCGTAGGTGAACACGACCACGCGGTGGCCGGCGAACAGCTCCGGCAGCTCGGTCATCGGGACGTAGCCGGGCCGCAGGTCGACGTTGCCGATGCCGGCGGCGCGTTCGGAAATCCCGGGGAGATCCACATCCGGCATGACCGGCCCGGCGATGGTCAGCCGCGCGTTGGGTAGCTGCCGGCGGACGAGGTCGAAGGAATCCAGCAGCAACGGCAGATTCTTGTACTTCGTCCAGGCCCCGAAGAACAGGACGTTCGCCGGCGCGGCCGAGGGCGGCGGCACGTCATCGGACTCCAGCACCGACGAATAGTCGCCATGGCCGCAGACGACGACCCGGTCGAGCCCCGGGAAGGCCGCCAGCAGATTCGCCCGTGGGCCGTCGCCCAGGACCAGCACCAGATCGCACGCCCGATACGCCCCGGCCAGCATCGATCTCGTGAGTCGACCGCCCTTTTCCACCGACTCGCTCTTCCCGTTGACGTCGTAGGGCAGCGGGTTGTGCGCCACATCGACCAACGCCGTGCCGGGACAGCGTCGCGCGAGCATCTGGAACATCCCGCTGTCCAGTGGATAGCGGAGCTCGCCGAACTGGGCGATGTCGGGCCGAAGGAGACGGATGAATCGTGTCGCCCGCCGCCAGGACTCGGCCAGCAGCAGTGCCCGGGACAGCCGCCTGGCCTTCCGCCGGAGCCCGGAGCCGCCCGGTTTCGCAGTGGGATGCCAAGTCGGGAAGATCTCGACAACCTCGAAACCGGGTGTGGTCGAACGAAGTTCGGGGTCGGGTCCGGTGAGCAGGAGCACCTCGTGTCCCTGCCGGGCCAGGGCCTGACCGAACAGGAACGTGAACTGGAACATGCCGCCACTGGGCAGGAATTCGACCAGGACGATCTTCAGGCGGCCACCGGCGGAAGACTCTTCGATGGTCGGGGCCGGTGGTGATGCGAACCCTGCCGATCCCACACTGGCCGATCTCACCGTGGCCGATCTCACCGTGGCCGATCCCACAGTGGCCGATCCCAAGTGGCCGATCCCACGGTGGTCGATCCAACGGACCCCGATCCCGAGGATGCGGTTTCCAAGGATGCCGATTCAACTGCCATGTGTGCCGACCGTTCGCTCCGGGACCAGGGCCTGCTCCGCGCCGCCCACGTCGTCGAGGACTGCCGGTTTCCGCCTCTTCTTCGAGTTCCGCATCGCCACCAGCAGGTGGTATACCGCCTGCTGGATCGCGACGCCGGCCACCAACGCCACGACGACGGCGAGCACCAGCAGGGTTGTCGGTGAGGTGCCGGACGAGAACGCCGAGCCCTCGGCGGTGTGCACCAATTCGGTCCGGTAGGGCTTGGACAGTCCGGCCAGGTACTTGGACGCCAGCGTGGTGGTGGCGTCGGCCATCTGTTCGGCGATCGCCGCGGTGCCGGCGGTCGTCCGCACCAGGATCACCGAGGTGTCCGGCACCACGCTCACCGTCGTGGTCACGGCGGCGCGTTGCGCGTCGCTCAACTGCAGGGTCTGCTCGGCCTGTTGCTGGAAGCGGAGGTTGTCCGCGACCTCGGCGAAGGTGGCGACAATCTGCCCCCGGCTGAGCGTCTCGTAGTAGGCCGCCGAGTCGGAGGCACTCAGATCTGCGCCGGGCAGCACCACCAGGGCGGATTCCGCGGTCCATTTCGTCGGGGTGGTCAGGGCCATCCAGGCTCCGGCGGCCACGACCAGCAGCGCCACGACCGCGCCCGCCAGGACGCTGATCCGGAGTTCGCGGCGGGCCAGGGCACTCTGCGCACTCATCACCGGATCGCCACCGAATCGTCCACCGCGCCGGCCTTGTCGCCGGCGAGCACCGCGCGATAGAGGGAACCCAGCCGCGCGGACAGCCGGTCGAGTCCGTGGGCCAGTTCGGCTCGCTCCCGAGCGGCCTGCGACATCCGACGCCGTGCGGCGGAATCGTCGATCACGTCGCCGAGCGCGTCCGCGAGCGCCTGCGCGTCGCCCGGCTCGACCACCCGACCCTCGATGCCGTCCCGAATGAGATCGGGGACCGCGCCGATCGAGGTGCCGACAACCGCCAGTCCGGAGGCCATCGCCTCGATGATGGCGATCGGCTGACCCTCGAGAAATGATGGCAGCACGAAGATGTCGGCGTGCGCGAGCCGGGATTTGATTTGATCGCCGTACTCCGGTCCGACCATCGACTCGCGAAGTCCGGCGGCGTCGAACTCGCCGAGGATCTCGTCGTACTCGGCCTGCGGGGTCGGTCCCTGGCCGCCGACGACGACCAGGTTCCAGTCGCGGGTCCCGCGTTCACACAGGGCCCGTCCGGCCCGCGCGAGCTCGAGCAGTCCCTTGCGCCGGCAGATCACGCCCACGAACAGCACGGTCGGCGGATCACCGTCCGCCCGGCCCGCCGGAAAGTCGTCGAGATCGACTGCGTTGTCCACGGTCTCGACCCAGGTGCGGGGAGCCAGGGATCGCATGGTGTCGGTCCCGACCGTGGACACCGTGCACACCAGATCCGCCAGCCCCAGTGTGCGCAGCGCCCATCGGTCGACCCGCCCGTAGGTCGCGATCTCCGGACGACCGGCGTTGCCCACCGCCGAGTGCACGTGCGCGATGAGCTTCGCTCGGCCGGCGGCGGCCGCCAGGTTCAACGCGGCGGCCCGCAGGCAGGGCAGGCCCGGGTCGGCCACCAGTTGCAGATGCACGATGTCGGCCTTGCGCGCGGCACGGAACACCCGCCAGGCGTCGGCGACTGCGTATCGAACGTTGGCCAGGTTGAACCGCCCCCCCTCACGGGTCGCGACCCGCGCGGTGTTGAGCAGCTGGACGTCGAAATCCCTGGCCAGCAAGGGATCCGCGGTGATCGTCTCGGCGAAGGTGGCAATGCCCCCGCGCATCGGGGTGGCCTCCGCGACGACAACCACCACCGGCCGCTGTGCGGTCATGTCGACACCTCCACGCGTCCCTTGGCATCGATGGCCTTTTGATAGACGGCCCGCAGCGAGCCGGCCCACAGTCGCGCGTCGAACAGCCGCTCCATCCGGCGGCGACCGGCCTCGCCCATCCGGTCGCGCAGATCGGCGTCCGCGAGCAGTTGCAGGACCGCGGTCGCGATCGCCGGCGAATCACCGGGCGCAACCAACAGGCCCGTCTCCCCGTTCGCGACGATGTCGCTGATGCCGCCGACATCGCTGGCGACCACGGGCCGACCGCAGCCGCCCGCCTCCATCAGCACCGTCGGCAGGTTCTCGCCGTAGATCGACGGGAGCAGGACGAGGTCAGATCCCCGTAGCACCGCGGGAATGTCGCTGCGCATCCCGGCGAAGACCACCGATGCGGTCAGCTCGAGCCGGGCGACCTGGGCCCGCAACGCCGGCTCCTGCTCGCCTGAACCGACCAGCAGCAGTCGCGCGGTCGGCTGCTGCCCGAGAACAGCGGGCCAGGCGTCGATGGCGTGCGTGATGCCCTTGAAGTCCCGGAGGGCGGCCAGGACGGTGACCACCGGCGCGTCGTGCAGGCCCAGGTCGGGCGGCAACGGCGAGACACCCCGGGTGGCGCCGGGTGTGAAGTATTCGAGGTCGATGCCGTTGTGCACCACCGTCCACGACGCCGGGACGGGTCGGGAACGCCGATACCGGTCGGCGAAGGAAATCAGTGATGCCTGCGAAACGAAGATCGCGGCGGCGCTGCGGGTGGCGATCTCCACGGCGAGCCGCTCCCGAGCGGATGCCCGCCCGGACAGGGGCCGATGCACGTGATGAAACGTCCCGACGGCCGGGACGTGGGCCAGCCGAGCCGCCGGAATGCCCATCGTCATCGCCATTTCCAGATGCGCATGGACGACGTCGGGCTTGGTTTCCTTGAGATAGCCGACCAGGCGACGGAAACCGGCGACGTCCACGGTTCGCTTGACGTCCAGATATTCGGGGACGACGCCGGATTCCAGGAGCAGCGGCTCGAGTTTGGAGAGCTCCGGCGAACGGCCGTGCAGGCTGAGCACGGACAATTCGATCCCGGCCCCGGCGCTGACCCGGCCGAGCTGCGCGATAAGCGTTTCCGCGCCACCGAGCCGCAGTGCGTCCACCACGGTGAGCACTCGCACGCCCGTCTCCTTCGGTCGTCGTGGGCCGTAGGCCATGGTCCGCGAAACGCGCATCTTGCTTGTCTTCAGTTAACCCATTCAGACTACACTGGCCGTATTGCCGGAATAGCATCTCTACGTAATGCGGATATCGCGCCCGAGGGCGTCATCAATGGGGGAAGTCGAGTACCGAATGCTCACATCTGGTGGCGTTCGCACGAACCGATCGACCCCGAAGGACTGATCCAGCCACCGGAAGAGGTGGCCGTAGTTGCACACCGTCGTCTGTCAGCTCTCGCCCGGGGAGGGGATCGGCCATCCACATCATCGACAGCGACGACGTCGGGCCCGACGCGCAGTCGCCGGGTCTGCCTCTGACCGACTCGGCCGGGACCTCCGACTCCTCTGCGGCGTTGGCCCGCAGTTCGGTCGGTGGGTTCCTCTGGACAACCCTGGCCTGGGGGTCCAACCGCATCGTGATCCTCGGGCTCACCTTGCTGCTGGCCAGGCTGCTCACTCCTGAGGACTTCGGCATGGTCACCGCGGCCGTGACGATCATCGCGATGCTCGATGCCGCCCTGGACCTGGGGGTCGGCGCTGCGGTGGTCGCCCGTCAGGAGCAAGGGATCACCCCGGCCACCCGGATGGCCATGACGCTCAACTTAGGCATCAGCGCGATCATCTGCGTGGCCGGCATCGTCGCATCGCCGTGGATCGCCGCGCTCTTCGATTCGAGCTCGCAGGCCGACCTGTTCGCCCTGCTGTTCCTGTACCCGCTGTTCCGCGGAGCGGGGCAGGTCAGTGACGCGGTCCTCAAGCGCGACCTGCTGTTCCGCCGGCGCACCGCGATCGACCTCACGCGGGCCGCGGTGCGGGTGTGCATCTCGGTGCCGCTGGCCTTGACGATCGGCGGTGCCATCAGCATCGCGGCGGGCATCGTCGGCGGCGAACTCGTGGCCATGGTCCTGCTCTGGATTCTCGTGCCCATCCGGCCGGCCTTCATCGCGCACCGGCACCTCATCCCCGGGCTGCTGAAGTTCGGTGGCCTGGTGACAGTGATCCGGGTGCTGGGTTCGATCCGCGCGTCCGCCGACTATCTGGTCGTCGGCGCGATGGTCGGCACGACGGCGCTGGGCTACTACGGGATGGCGTACAAACTCCCCGAGCTGGTCATCGAGAACGTGCTCTGGATTTTCTCCGCCGTTGCGTTGTCGGCGTACTCCAAGGCCCGGGTGATCAGCGCGGAGGTACTCACCGCCGGCATGCTGCGCGCCACCCGGATGCTGTCCATCTACGGACTCACCGCCGGCGCGACGCTCGCCGTGATCGCACCCGAGGCCGTTCCTGTGCTGTTCTCGCCCCAGTGGGAACCCGCCGTTGGGCCGATGGTCTTCATCTCCCTGGCCCTGGGGTTCATGGCGGTCGGCTGGGCCAGCGGCGACGTCTTCACTGCCAACGGTCGCCCCGGAACACTGGTGGCACTGGACATCCCAGCGACCATCGCGCTGATCGTCGGTTTCGTCGTTGCCGCCGGACACGGCCTGGTCGGCGTCGCCGCGGCGTTGCTGATCTTCAACGTGGTGTACTGCGTGGCCCGGCTGGCGCTCGTCCGGTACGCGCACGGGACGTCCTGGCACCGGCTGCTGGCAGCCGTCGCACCGGCCGTCGGCATCGCCGCCGCGACCGGCGGGGTCGGGCTGACGGTTCGCTCGTTCCTGCCCAGCGGTCAGTTCCTCACGCTGGCCGTCGTGTCGCTGGCCTGCGCCGTGACGGCCGTCGGCGCCAGCCTGCTGTTCGCCCGGTCCACGGTGCTCGAGATGACCTCCCTGCTCCGCCGGCGCGGGATCGGTGCCCGGTGAACCTCCGCTACGACCCCGGTGACCAGTCGTCTTACAGCCGCGAGCCCCGCTGGAAGTGGAACACATGACCGCGACGGCGAGCGCACCCACCACCCGAGCGGTGCTGATCACCGCGACCGAACCTGAACCCCGTTCCTTCGGCAAGCAGGTCGTCCTCGGCGGCATGCTCGACTACCTGTGCGACCGGCTGGGTCCGGAACAGGTCCATGTCATCTTGATCGGCCGGACCGGCGTTGACCGCCCCGCCGTGCTGTACCACCTGCACGTCATCGAAAAACCGTCGGCCAGCGAACAGCTCCGTGCGGTCGTCGAACGCGTGCTGCCTCCGCCGCATTCTTCGCTGCAGGAGGCTGCCCTGTGGTCCGACCGGGTGCTGGCGGCCATCGCCGAGAAACTCGCGGAAATACGCGCCGACCTGCAGATCTGGGACACCATGCGCGCCGGCCAGTACGCGCGGCGCCTGGGACGCAAGCGGCGGGTGCTGTACGCCGACGATCTGTTCTCCAAGCGGTATGCCAGCATGCTCGAGCGAATCGAGAAGGACCCGTCGAAGGTCGCCGATCCGCTGGGTGAATTCGGGAAACTGCTGCCGAGCGCGGTCGGTCGGATTGTCGGACGCAAGTTCGTCTACCGGCGGCTGCTGCAGCTCGAACAGAAGATGACCAGCCGGTCGGAGGACCGGGCACCCGACCTGTTCGACGGCACCTTCCTGGTCAACGCTCAGGAGTCCGATGAGCTGTTCCAGCGCACCGGCAACCCGACGATCGGCACGCTGCTTCCGCTGCTGCGCGACACCGTGGCGCGCGAGCGGCAATGGGACGGCACACCGGTTTTCGTCTTTCTCGGCGGCCTGGATTTCGCCCCCAATCGCGACGGGCTGACCTGGTTCCTGGCCAACTTCCGGGAGCAGGTGCTGGCGGCGATCCCGGACTTCCGGCTGCTCATCGTGGGCCGGGGCGCGGCCCGCCCACTGCCGGAGGCGACGGCCTGGGGTTATCACGTCCAAATACTGGGTTGGGTCGACGATCTGGACGAGGTGCTCAGCTCGTGCGCGGCCCTGTTGTCGCCACTCCGGGTCGGCAGTGGCACCAAGATCAAGGTGCTCGAAGCCCTCGCCCGCGGGCTACCGGTGGTGGCGACGCGGGCCGGGGTTCTCGGGTTGCCGGTCGGCCGGTCGGACGGTTGCCTGGTCGCGCAGTCTCCGGAGCAACTGGTCGAACTGCTTGCGCAGGCCGCCGATCCGGCGGTCAACGACGGTCTGGCCGGGGCGGCGCGGGCCAGTTGGCTTCGGAATTTCGCCCCGGCTGTGGTCGGCCCGGCGTATGACTCGGCCTTCGGCATCGAGCGGACCCAGGACTCGGTAACGCTGTCATGAAGGCCGTGCTCTCATGAAAGACCTGCTGCTGGTGGGCGCCGGCCTCCTGCTGGCGGCCTTCGTCGTGCTCGCCGTCAGGTTTCCCCGGGTCTCGTTGCTGACCCTGGTGGCTTTGGACGTGTCCAACATCAACGGGGTGATCGCCGACCAGGTGGGCATCAGCCCGTACAAGCCGCAACTGGCAATCGCGGTGGTCGTGGTTCTGGTGATGGTGCGACGCCGCATGTTTCGCTTTCGCTGGTCACCGGTCCTGCTGGGCACGATGGTGCTGTTCGCCGGATTCTGCGTGAGCTTTGTCGCCGCGGCCGATCCGGTGACCTCGCAGGACGTGCTGCTCGGTCAGGCCCGGGACATGCTTTATTTCGTGGTGGTGTACGCACTTCTGCTGTCCACCGATCAGATCAAAGCGGTCGTCTCGGTGGCGGTGTTCGTGCTGGCAGGCCTGGCCGGACTGACCGTCATCCACGAATTCTTGCTGCACAACTCGGGCAGCCTGTACGGGCTGAGCCGGGTTCCGCTGGTCCAGGAGGGCGGGGCGCTGACCCCCAGGCATGCCGGCACGTCGTCGGATGTCAATTTCTGGGCCCGGCTGCTGATCCTGTTCACGCCGTTGTCCCTGTCCCTCCTGGCAATCAGCCGATCCTGGCGCGACCGTGTGCTGTGGGGCGGCTGTTTCCTGGCCCTGTTACTGGGCGTGTACCTGACCCAGTCCCGGGGCGGGTTCATCGCCCTGTTCGTCGGGCTGGTGGTGTGGGCGCTGCTGGCCGGTGGCCATTACCGGAAGTCGTTGCTGTACCTGCCCATTGCGCTGATCGTGCTCGTCCCGTTGACCGGCATCGGCAGTCGGCTCGGCACGTTGAGCGCGATCGTCTCCGGCTCCACCAACACGGCCGATCCCTCGGTCGTCACCCGCAAGCGATTCCAACTCGACGCCTGGAACATGTTTCTGGACAGTCCGATCACCGGCCACGGGATCGGCAGTTACGGGACGCTGTTCCCCCGGTACGACCGGGTGGCGAACTTCTATGAGCCGGTCACCATCGTGGTGGCCGCGCACAACTTCTACCTCGAGCAGGCGGCGGACGGCGGCATCATCCTGCTGCTGTGCTGGGCCTTCTTCTTCGGCTCGGTGGTCTTCGTGTGCTTGCGGACACTCATCCGCGCGCCTCGGGCGAGCGATCACACCGATCGATTCCTGGCGGTGGGAATTCTGGGTGGCCTGACGGGTTGGTTGATCGCGAGCGTCTTCCTGCACCTGTCAGATTTCCGCGCGCTGTTGGTGATCGCGGCGATCGCGGCCGCGGTCGACGTGCGCAGCCGGACCGCCGCCGACCCATCAACGGTGGATGAGGCAGCGGATGAGGCAGCCGATCTGCCACTGGATCCACTCGGACGGCGTCCGAGCCGGGCGCTCGTCGCCGGTCTGGCCAGTGTCGCCGCGCTCGGCCTGGTGGGTTTGACGGTCGTGATCGCGACCGAGAACACCGCCTACACCAGCTCCACAACGCTTGGCGTCGCGCCCTCGGGAGCGGTGAATGGCGCCAACGCGTACGGGCTGGATGTCGTCAGTCGCGGGTTGATCGTCCCGACGATCACCGAGGTGCTGGATCGGTCCATCGGCGTGGGCGAACTGCAGGAGCAGGCGGGGCGGTTCCAGAACAGTGTCGAGGCCACGGATGCCAGCGTCTCCTTCGCGGAGTCCAGGTTGGGCGGTGCGGTGGTCGTCACCGTCACCGCCGACCAACCCTCCACCGTCGCCGCGTTGACCACGGCAGCGGTGACGCTGAGCAAGGCCCAGGTGGCGAATTTGCAAATGGGCTATGAGCTGACAGGGGATCCCGTTGACCCGCAAACGATCTCAACACCCGCCTGGTGGTGGATGCCGACACTCACAGTGATCACGGTCGGTTTCGCCGGGCTGGCCATCGTTGCAGATCGTCGCCGGATTTCATGGGCGCATAGCACAGTAGACCTAGGGTAGCGGAAGGGGCCATATGGGCGAACTAGCGAGCTTCGCGATCAACGAACTATTCGCATCGTCACTTCAGGTGGACGACCCATGACAGCATTGAGCCCGAATCCGATCAGTAACGACACTAATGCGCGCCTTAAGCGTCCGGAACGACGACGATCCCTGGTCCGACGGTTTCTTTGGCGAATCCGGGCCTGGATGATCGTCCTCCCGGTCGACGCGCTGATGCTGATGTCGCCAATGCTCTGGGCGCCCGATCAGTACACCGCGACCATCGCGATGACCGCCCTCTCGCTGTTCCTCAGCGTCGATCGCGGTCGATATCACGCCCGTCTGCATATCAGCGTCCTGGACGAGTTGCCGAGCCTGCTAGCCAGCCTGTTCACGGCCGCCGCGATCGTCGCGACGGCGATCGCGCTGGTGCCCGGGGGGGCCATGGTCACCGATTTCCTGCACAACACGGCCATTGCCATCGCCCTGGTCGTCGTCGGCCGCATCGTGACCTCGCAGCTGATCATCTTCAGCCGGCGGCGCCGGATCAGCCACCATCGGACGGTCCTCATCGGGGGCGGCCCGACTTCGGCCGAGTTGATTCGCATCCTGCGACAACACCAGCGGTACGGACTTTCAGTTGTCGGATTCGTCGATGACAGCGAGGATTCGGCCGCCGGCAAGATCGCTACCCGGCTGGGCAACCTCGGCGCGCTTGACGCGGTCGTCGTCCGGTACCGGGCCGATGTGCTGCTGGTGGCCGACTCTGCCTCGCCGGAGCGCACTCTCATCAAGGAGGTGCGTGCTCCCGCCAGCTCACAGTGCGACCTGCTGGTAGTTCCCAGGATGTACCAGTTCCGCACCGAGTCCGGACGCTCGGACCGGATCGGCTCGATTCCGATCATGAGAATCGGTGCTCCGCGCCTCAGCGGCCCGGCGACCGGCGTCAAGCGCGTCTTCGACATCCTCGTGTCGGCCATCATGTTGATCCTCGTTGCGCCGGTGCTGGCCGTCTGCGCCCTGGCCATCCGCATCGACAGCGGCCCGGGCGTGATCTTCCGGCAGCCACGGGTCGGCCGGAACGGGGAGCTGTTCAACTGCCTGAAACTGCGCTCGATGCGGCCGGCCACCAGTGCCGAGTCGGCGACGAACTGGTCCATCGCCACCGACAACCGGGTCAGCAAGTTCGGCCGGTTCCTGCGCAGGACATCGCTGGACGAGCTGCCACAACTATGGAATATCCTGCGCGGGGACATGACCCTGGTGGGACCGCGGCCCGAGCGGCCGCATTTCGTCGAGCAGTTCTCCGAGCAATACGACCGCTACAGCTACCGCCACCGGGTTCAGGTCGGCCTGACCGGCCTTGCCCAGGTCAGCGGTCTGCGCGGGGATACCTCGATCGCCGATCGGGCTCGATATGACAACTACTACATCGAGAACTGGTCGCTCTGGCTTGACGTCAAGATCATCATCCGAACCTTCTTCGAGGTGGTCTTCGCCCGCGGGCGGTAGTTTCGGCGCTGAGTCGCCGGCCCACCCGGCGATTCCAGCACGGAGTGCGCTCCGACGAACCCGCAATCGCCCTGGCCTGCGACGGATATCGCGACGAGTGCCGGCGGGTCTCATAGCATTGTCGAGGGTGAGGTCTGCATTGGGCGAGTCTTCATCCGCGGGGCCAGTGGTCGATCATGATCTGGTGCGATCTCACATGCAGTCCGCAGATTGCTGAACAGTGGCAGCCCCGAGAATCTGATCGCTGGGTTCCACCCTCGTGAGCAAGATGCCGGGCCCGATCAACGGCAACGTCCTCGGGTGGGTCTTACAGTCTCACTGGAGTCAGCGCGATCAGCGGTACCTGACCACCGGTCCCCCTTGACGCTCGAGTCCGGCAGGAATTCGCGGGCCAGGTCGTATGACAATCGGTCATCCGGTGGGTCGAGAACCCCGGATACGCCTGCCACAGCACTGACCTGGATTCTCCTACATGATAAGCCGGGTGGTCGTGATCACCCTAGCTCGACGGACACACCTGTTACTGCCGGATCCAGGACGCAGGCCTCGGTGAAGAGTATTATACAATTCGCCGCCTGAGAGCTGTAAACCGCGGTCCGGGGTTTGGCTGGGGCGCTTGGGTAAATTGCGACCAGGACCGCGGGTGATCGAGCCCGTACACGCCTGCGGGTGCTCAGGTATTGTCAGTGTCGGGCGGAACCGAATCCCTCAGTGCTGAGAGCGATTGTCGGTGCGACGGGTCGACCGGATGCGACATGGGCCTGGAGCTGCCGTTCCTGTCAGGTTGCAGCGTGTTGACAAAGGTATCCATGGGCGGCCAGGGAACCTGAAGTTGCGCCCCCCAAACGGGGTACACCTATCGGGTTGCGGTGGAAGGAACATCGGCCCAAGGGAAGACAATGCGACGATACTTGTGATCGGCAACCCCACCGGCCACGATCTTTCAGGCAAATCCCCGCGAATCGGATTGACGAGACGGATGACCCTGAGCTACACCTAGCCGCAGGAATTCCACTTGCGCGGGAGGTGTCACCCAGTCACCAATTCACTCATCACCCCAACCTGATTGACCACGTTCGATAACAATCGATGCCGACCGCCCGCAAATACTACGGCACAAGAGGCGGGCACATTGCCCGAGAAATCATGGTGCCCTGGTAGCGTCGTCAACGTTGCTCGCGCTGCTGGCTGGTAAACGCGACCGGGAATGAAGCTTTTCTTTCGCGAGCCGAATTGGGCGATTGATCTCAGCCGCGAGTGATCAATCTGGGCCCGTTGTCCCGCCGGACAAGACACTGGCTGAGTCGAGTCGGTCGAACCCTTTCGTCCGGGTGCGCCTCAAGACCTCGTCGTCGATCCTGCACTGCCCTCCGATAAGGATGCAAGCCGTGACACCATTTGCCACCAGACGCCG
>Ga0208081_1000166_pt1 | contig 16686 bp, 15 predicted proteins | sample NGESurshal092012_6_FD_184479 | JGI IMG/M metagenome (GOLD analysis project Ga0208081, IMG submission 184479) | Arctic peat soil microbial communities from Barrow, Alaska - NGEE Surface sample 415-1 shallow-092012 (SPAdes) | ecosystem: Environmental > Terrestrial > Soil > Wetlands > Peat ...
CCGAGACAGGCACTGTTGTTAAAAGCCTTGACAGCCTCATCGGCTCATTACGCGATGGGATCAGTAAGCTGCCGCAGGCAAAAAATACTAACCTGATCGTTCTTTCTGACCACGGTATGGGCGAGATAGACGCTTCACGCTATAACTATATTCTTGATACTCTGCCTGAAAGAATGATTAAAAGGATATATGGCGGTACGCCTGTATGGGCTATTGAGCCTGCAGAGGGAATGACTGACAGTGTGCTTTATTATCTTAATATTCAAAAAGGTATTAAGGCTTACAGGAGAGAAGAACTGCCTGCTTACCTGCACTACGGCACTAATCAGCGAATTCCCGCCATAGTTCTGATCGCCGATCCCGGGTGGATGGCCGGCCTGCGTCCAGTGCCTTCCAATTATAACAGGGGTGATCATGGATACGATTGGAAATTTCGTGATATGCAATCTATCTTTTACGCTGAGGGTCCGGCATTTAAAAAGGGCTTTACAGTTGATACCCTGTATAATGTGGATGTTTATGATATCATTGCCAGGATCCTAAAGCTGACCCCTGCAAAGAATGACGGGAATCAACAGAGGATATCACCTCTTTTCAGATGACTTGAAATTCACAAAATCGATATTCCTTTTGATAATTTTAAAACCTGTCCGCTTGATTGCTGACGACTTGAACATCTTTTTAAAGTCTTCCGGGGTCATTGCCAGCCAGTCTTTCCTTGTAAGCGATGTTACAGGAAATTCGGGAACAAGTTCTTTATCCGTGTAATGCACGGCTTTTCTGTTAAACGGGCAGACCTCCTGGCAGCGGTCGCAGCCGAATATAATTTTTTCAGTCTTTCCCCTGAATTCTTCCGGCAAGTCTCCCTCGTACTCGACAGTCAGATAGGATATGCAGCGGCGGGCATCTATTGTACGGTTATCGCATATAGCACCAGTGGGACATGCATCTATGCAAAGCCTGCATTCTCCACAGCGATCACGTGAAGAAGCATTTTCGTACAAAAACTCTGCTGTAGTGACAATCTCACCGAGGAAAAAGAAAGAGCCAATATCTTTATTGATGATCATGCTGTGACGTCCGCGCCATCCCAGTCCGGCGCGCACGGCCCATGCCTTTTCAGTCACCGGTCCGGAATCACAGAATACACGGCACGCTGCTCCGGGCACCTCCTTTTTAATGATTTTCTGAACGCGGTCAAGCTTTTCTTCCATAACCTGATGATAGTCTCTGACCCGCGCATAGCGGCATACGAAATAATTGTCCTTACCTGCGGAAGGATCATTGCTGTAGTAACGGAGTCCTGCAACAATAACTGATTTTGCGCCCTCAACCAGTGAGGTAATGTCACCGCGTTTATCAAGGTTCCGTTCGATGAATTTCATGGCGCCATTCTTTCCTGCAGATATCCATTCACTCAGGTGCTGGCTGTCCTCGTGATGTGGCGAGGCCGGGGCGATGCCGAAAATATCAAAACCCTCCGAGCGAAGGATTTCATGCATTTTCCATGTAAGTGCGATCTGGCGGGCGTCGGACATAGGTCATATTTTATATAAATCCTAATTCAAGCTTAGCCTCATCGGAGAGCATGCTGCGGTCCCACGGCGGATTGAAGGTGAGCTTCAGATCACATTCTTTAACTCCCTTTGTTCCGGCAACCTTGTATCTGACCTCTTCCACAAGGTCTTCTGCCATCGGGCAGTTGGGTGCTGTGAGCGTCATCGTTATGTGCGCCGTCTGCTCCTCGTCGACCCTGACCTCATATATCAGGCCAAGATCATAAATGTTGACAGGGATCTCCGGATCAAAAATGCTTTTTAGCACTCCTACTATCCTTGCTTCTGTTTCCTGTATCTCCTGAGTGTTCATGACTGTTCCTGTTTTGATTTGAATGCCAGGGCATAGAGCCTCATCTGTTTCATCATTGAGAGAAGACCGTTTGAACGGGTGGGCGAGAGGTTTTGCTTCAGTCCAATCCGGTCAATAAAATATATATCGGCACTGATAATCTCATCAGGTGTGCGACCTGAAAAGACCCTTACAAGCAGGGCCACGATGCCCCGTGTGATCAGAGCATCACTGTCGGCCGTATAGGTTATTATTCCGTTGCTGAATGAAGGATAGAGCCACACCTTGCTCTGACATCCTTCAATGAGGAAGTCAGGGACCTTATGAGCAATGTCAAAGGGAGGGAGTGTCCTGCCCATATCGATAAGGTACTCATACTTCTCCATCCAGTCTGTGAAGACCGAGAATTCATCAATGATCTGGTCCTGTATTTCGTTTATTGTCATTGTCATATAGTCAGGCGAACATTTCCGTCACTTTTCTTACGCCTTTTACAAGGGCATCTATCTCCTCCTCCGTATTGTAGAAAGCCATCGAAGCCCTTATTGTTCCTGTGATACCGTAACGGTCCATCACGGGCTGGGCGCAATGTGTTCCTGTTCTTACCGCGATACCCATCTTGTCAAGAATCATGCCGGCGTCATAAGGATGTATGTTTCCGGGGAGGAAAGATACAAGAGAAACTTTTCCCGGAGCTGTTCCATAGATACGCATGCCGCTGATAGATGACAGTCCGCCGGTTACCTGTGCCAGGAGAGCCTGTTCTCTCTCTGCCACTGCTTCACGGCCCAGAGCCGTGAGATAGTCAAGTGCGGTACCGAGGCCTATTGCCCCTGTGAAATTCGTTGTTCCCGCTTCAAACTTAAAGGGCAGCTCGTTGTATGTCGTCTTCTCAAAGGTGACGCTGGCGACCATGTCTCCGCCTCCCTGGTATGGAGGTATCTCGTTGAGCCACTTCTCTTTGCCATACAACACCCCAATTCCGTTAGGGCCGTAGATCTTGTGCCCGGAAAAGGCAAAGAAATCACAGCCGATGTCAGCCACATCAACAATACCATGCTGGATACTCTGTGCCCCGTCAATGAGTACTGGCACATCATGGCGGTGTGCTTCCATAACTATCTCCTTAACGGGATTTATTGTTCCCAGTACGTTAGAGGCATGGGTGACAGCAACAATACGCGTGCGTTCGGTGAACATGCTGCGGTAGGCCTCCAGATCAAGCACTCCCTTATCAGAAAATGGGATGATCCTGAGTTTTGAACCTTTTCTCTCGCACAGCATCTGCCATGGGACAATATTGGCATGATGTTCCATGCCGCTGATTATGATCTCATCGCCTTCATGAACAAACCTCTCGCCGAAGGAAAAAGCCACGGCATTTATTGAGGCAGTGGTGCCGGCCGTAAATATCACTTCCTCTCTTTTTGGAGCATTGATGAATGCCCTCACTGTCTCACGGGCGGCTTCGTAACGCTCAGAAACAATGTCTGAGAGGTAATATACGCCGCGGTGCACATTGGCATTAGCTGTGCGGTACAGCTCATCCATAACCTGAAGCACCTGAACCGGCTTCTGTGTTGTGGCGCCGTTATCCAGATAAATAAGCGGTTTATCATGGACTTTCACCGACAATATCGGAAAGTCGGACCGTATCTCTTCTATGCTCCTGGGAAGTTTCATGTTAAGGGTCAATTACACTGAATGGCGCAGGAGGCGCAGCGCGACAGCTCTCCACGGAGACGCTGAAGAACAAGGTTATCAATGCGGTCACGCAAAGCTTCGATAGGGATATTCTGTATTACCTCGTGAGCAAAACCGAACATCAGCATAAGCCTTGCCTCACGTGCATCTATACCTCGTGAACGAAGGTAGAACAGAGCATCTGCGTCAATCTGACCTACAGTTGCTCCATGGCTGCATTTCACATCATCGGCAAAGATCTCCAGCTGCGGTTTGGTATCCATCCTGGCATTTTCGGAAAGAATAATATTATTGTTGCTCTGATATGCATTTGTTCCCTGGGCCTCTTTATGAACCATAATACGACCGTTGAAGGCTCCGCTAGCGTTGTCATCAAGAACACCCTTAAAGAGCTGAGTGCTGTTGCAGTTTGGTGCTACGTGGTCAACCTTTACAAAATTGGCAATATGCTGGTGCTTGTCAGCAAGGAAGAGGCCGTATGAATGTGTCTCTGCGTTCTCACCCCCCAGGTGGTGCCATGTAGCATTCCGTACAAGTCCCCCGTGAAGGGTGATGTTGTTTGAAGATGCATAGCTGTCACGCTCCTGGTGAATATATGTATGGGTCATCTTTCCCGAGTTGTTATGCTGGTTCTGCACCCTGATGATATCAAAACGGGAATTCCGGCCCACATAAACTTCAGTGACTGTGTTCGTGAGGAAATGCTGAGGAGAAAGAGCATGGTCGCAAACTAAAAGTGAGAGCTGTGCTCCGTCTTCCACTACCACAAGATTACGGTCCTGAACAAAGATATCCTTATCGGAATGAAGCAGGTTGACTATCTGTACAGGTTTAGTGTAGACAGTGTTTTTTGGCGCGTAAATGAACAGTCCGTCAGAGGCCAGTGCAGTGTTCAGCGGCACCAGTCCGTCATTTGCATTCTCGACATATTTGTTGTAATGCTTCTCCACCAGGGCAGGGAACTGTTTCACTGCGAACTTCATGCTGCCGACCCATATTCCTCCGGGAAGCATAACCAGACCCTTTTCCCCGTGAGGGAAGAAACCGTTGAGAAGGACCATATTCCATACATCAAGATCCTCCACTTCACAGTGAAACTTCTCAGCTTCCCTGAAGTCGGCAGGCAGCGGAGAGTAGTATTCCTGGTACTGGTAATTCAGGAATGTTTCGAGGTTGGTATATTTATAAGCCTCATTCTTTCTGTCAGGGATGCCGAGGCGCTTGAAATCTTCAAAGGCACTTTCGCGGTACCTGTTAAAGAGCTCCGGGGAGTCTTTAAGAAAGCTCCCGTTGCCAGCAGCATAGAGTGCTGACATTTTGCTTATCACTTCCGGTCTGTAGTCCATGACTCCTCGCTGACGTCTGCTTCTTTTCTTATCCAGTCATATCCTCTCTCTTCGAGCTCGAGAGCAAGTTCAGGTCCGGCCGATTTAACAATTCGCCCGTCATACATCACATGTACAAAATCAGGTATTATATGATCAAGCAGTCTCTGGTAGTGTGTTATGACGATGACTGATGTATCAGGCCTGCGTATCTTGTTGACGCCGTTGGCCACGATGCGAAGGGCGTCGATGTCAAGGCCCGAGTCGGTCTCATCAAGGAGTGCCAGCCGGGGCTCAAGCATTGCCATCTGAAATATCTCATTCTTTTTCTTCTCCCCGCCAGAAAAACCTTCATTTACACTCCTGTTTGTAAGGGCTGAGTCTATCTCAACAAGCTCTTTCTTCTCACGCATCAGCTTTAAAAAGTCAGAAGCTGACAGCGGTTCGAGACCGTGGTGCTTGCGTTGTTCATTGACAGCTGTCTTCATGAAGTTGACCATGCTGACTCCGGGTATCTCAATCGGATACTGAAACGAGAGGAAGATACCTTCGCGGGCTCTCTCTTCAGGCGACATCTCGAGCAGGTTATGACCTTCGAAAGTCACAGAGCCATGAGTGACAGTAGCTATATCACGCCCTGTCAGTACATTAGCCAGGGTACTCTTGCCACTTCCGTTCGGACCCATGATTGCATGTATCTCTCCATACCCGACCTCAAGGTTTAAGCCTTTGAGGATCTCTTTATTATCAATTGAGGCTTTGAGTTCTTTTATCTGTAGCAGAAAATTGTCTTTCATATTATCTGTAGGGTAAATTCATTTTAACCGACACTGCCTTCAAGGCTTATCTGCAGCAGCTTCTGTGCCTCAACAGCAAATTCCATAGGAAGCTTGTTTATAACCTCACGAGCATAGCCGTTAACGATCAGTCCGATAGCATCCTCGGTGGAGATACCTCGCTGGTTGCAGTAAAAGATCTGGTCCTCACCGATACGTGAGGTGGTTGCCTCGTGCTCAACTATTGCTGAAGGATTATCGACCTCGATATAAGGGAAGGTGTGGGCACCGCACTTATCACCCAGAAGGAGCGAATCGCACTGTGAAAAATTGCGTGCGCCTTCCGCCTTACCCAGAACCTTTACCAGTCCGCGGTAGCTGTTCTGTCCGAAGCCGGCCGAGATACCCTTGGATACGATCGTACTCTTTGTGTTTTTGCCGATGTGTATCATCTTGGTGCCGGTGTCAGCCTGCTGGTGGTTGTTGGTGACGGCGACCGAGTAGAACTCACCCGTGCTGTTATTGCCGCGCAGGATGCATGAAGGGTATTTCCATGTAATGGCCGAGCCTGTCTCGACCTGTGTCCATGATATTTTTGAATCATCGCCCTTGCATATTCCGCGCTTTGTCACAAAGTTTAAGATACCACCCTTACCGTCTTTGTCACCCGGGTACCAGTTCTGCACGGTGCTGTATTTGACCTCAGCACCTCGTTCGGCAACTATCTCCACCACAGCGGCATGCAGCTGGTTCTCATCGCGCATGGGAGCCGTACAGCCTTCAAGGTAACTTACATAGGCCTCTTCGTCAGCGATCAGCAGTGTACGTTCAAACTGGCCGGTGTTGGAGGCATTGATGCGGAAGTAGGTAGAGAGTTCCATCGGACACCTGACGCCTTTGGGTATATAACAGAACGAGCCGTCAGAGAATACTGCTGAGTTTAAGGTTGCAAAGAAGTTATCTGTGTAAGGGACCACCGAGGCTAGATACTTCTGCACCAGGGAAGGGTGCTCTTTTACTGCGTCGGAGAACGAGCAGAAGATTATGCCCATCTCTGCCAGTGTCTCACGGAAGGTGGTCTTCACTGAAATGGAATCCATCACGGCATCAACGGCCACTCCTGTCAGATGCTTCTGCTCCTCAAGCGGGATACCAAGCTTGTCAAAGGTCCTGATCAGCTCAGGGTCAACATCACTGAGGCTGGAAGGAGCGATTTTCTGTTTCGGGGCAGAGTAAAAAATGATATCCTTATAGTTGATTTCAGGTATCCTGAGATTTGCCCATGTTGGCATCTTCATCGTCAGCCAGTGGCGGTATGACTTCAGGCGGAATTCCAGCAGCCACTCAGGCTCTTTTTTCTTCGATGAGATGAGCCTAATAACATCTTCATTCAGACCGGCGGGGATAGAATCTGATTCAATATCGGTAACAAATCCAAACTTGTATTCGCCCGATGTCACATCGTTCAGTATCTTATCCTGATCATTTTCCATAAAATAATTTCTTCAATATGCGTACACAATCAACAAGCCTGCACTTGTAAAGTTCTAAGGATTTGCCGGAAATCAGACAAAATTACATAAAAATGACGAGAGTAGAGAGAGGTCTCAGGCCTCTCTCTGCTCAGGATATAAACCGTGAAATCTATTTTCTGTTGTTTATGATGAGGGCACCGATCACCCCCGGTACCCAGCCGCAGAGTGTGAGCAGGAAGATGATAAGGACGGACCCGCAGCCTTTGTCAACGACAGCAAGGGGAGGGAAGAAAATACAGATAAGTACGCGCAATATGCCCATGGTTATTTGCGATTTGCTCAGACCTAGCAGAGCTCCTGGAACGCCTTCCTGAATGCCATTGGCCTTGCTATGTTATGGAAGGTCTCTTTTGTACCGCCGGTGCCGATGATAGTTATTGAACCGAAATTAAGGATGCGTCCCATCACGGTCTGCTCGACATTCACAGTTTCGATCTTGGAGAGGTTCATCTCAAAGGTCCTCCTGGCAATAAATCCGGTTTTGATAACGACCCTTCTGTTTGTTATTACGAATTCGGAGAGCCACCGTATCATCCAGGCGGCGATGGTTAGTGTTAATATCGACTTCAGTGAGAAGAAGATGACCCAATGCAGTCGGGTCTCATAGACTACAGTCTCATCCTTGATGAGATGTTTGCTGACGTATTTGCCCATTTTGTTTCTTTCAGATAAATATTATATCAATCAATCACCTTAACTGCCTTGTCCTCGCTCTGCCACAGGCCGTGCTTGGTACATACGGCCATAGCGCTCAGATTCATTGACACCTCCGGCGCGACGATGAAAAAGTCGACCTCGAAGTGCGTGGGCTTGTGGCCGTTGACGCCGGCTGAATAGCGTGCCTCGGCAAGCAGCGTCTCCCTGTTCCAGAGTTGAATCAGGCCTATATAATGGTCGTTGTCATCGGGGTGAGGATATTCTTCTCCGAGACGCACTTTGACCATAAACTTCTCTCCGCGTTTGACGGCGTCGGAACAGATGACATGCGGCATGTGGCGGTCGAGATAATCGCGCATTACCTCTTTGTCTTCCTGCTCTATCTCAAGGGCTTTAAATACTCGTGGCATAATTTTTATTTGTTATAACAACTACATTAATGATTCGATCAATCGATGTGATGTAAAATTACTATGTTTTTCTCTACTTTATCCGTACGCACAAAGTGTTTTTCCTGCTTTGTTGTTTTGATACTATTTTTTGATTTAAATTTACATTAACAAGAAAAGGAGGGCTCCGATATGAAAACATTAAATTTTTTAAGATTGAAAATCAGTTATCTGATTTTCATTTTAGCATTCAATGGATGCGTCACAACTTCTTATGATAACCAGGACATGCAGTATTCAAATCCATCCTGGGCACCTGCTTATTATCCGGGAGTAAGATATTACTACTTGCCTGATATAGAGACCTACTATGATCTGTCCAACCAGGAATTTGTATATCTCTATGATGGACAGTGGCTATTCTCCCATACATTACCTCCCTTCTATAGCGGATATGATTTGTATAACGGTTACATAGTAGTTTTGAACCGGGATGTTTATCAGCCCTGGATGCATCATCAATTTTACGTGTCAAATTACCCCAGATTCTATTATCGAAGCTTGTACAATAATACCGGGAATCGGGACGTCAGAGGATTCAATGAAATGGAACGCAAACCAATTAACTGGACACAGGAAGACAGGGACAGGACGAAGGAACGACGTGACAATGGGAATACTGACAGGAAGTATGAGAATTCAAGACCGCCTCAAAACTCTAATTATTACGGAAGGAGGATCGGGCAACCTGTAAAAGTTCAACCTCAGATGAGAGAAAATGAACAGACAAACCAGGAGCGCAGAAGACGTTAAAAAATCTTTGGTTGTAGTCTATGACGCGACTTAAATCACCGCTGCCACAAAATCCTGGAAATTTCAAGCGGCACAGAAACATTTGGTAAACAAGGTATTGCCCTTGGGGTATAATCCAAAGCCGGGCGTGTTGAGGACACCGAGGTAAAATAGTTGTACCCGTTGGCTGTGCCTTCTAATTTTGAACCTCGTGCCATCTTTTGCATTATCGGAGGATGCCCATCAGTTCCATTGGCAAATAGTTCAATCTGCACAGTATCAGGATCGAGTTTATTGAAATAAATCTGAACCTCGAACTTATGCTGTTTCTCAAGAGTTTCGACCTTTACATCACCAAAACGCATCGAATCCCATCCTTGTTCAAGGGTGTTCAGCCGGTCTATCAGTTCTTCCCCCTTATTCCGGAACACCGGATTATTCATCACAGTTTGGAACTGATTGCGGGAAACTGTTTGTAAGACCACCCAGGGATTATGGGTAAGATCCCAAAGTGCAGGGTCAAGAATCCGCCATATTTCATCGGCTCCATGATCCCACGACCATCTCATGTCGAGGGTAAGCTCCATAAGGGAATCAAACCCCTCAGTATCGGCTGGCAGAAAACTATATTTTGGTTTCTTCATAAAAATAAAAAAAGTGCTAAATCACCCTGCCGGTAAACATGTAAAGTGTCTTATTATATTAAATGTCTAAAATAAGTTATTGACTGTTTTTGCGATCAGGAAAGCGGCGGCTGCAGCTATAATACCTATCAGAGTAACTTTAAATGCTCCTTTTAGGGGTGGCTGTCCTGTGACTTTGCTTTTGAAATATCCGAACAGGAACAGACAAATAACTGTAAGAATAGAAGAAATAAATAATCCCTGATAAGGGGTATGTGTAAAAAAATAGGCTGTAAGCGGGATTAAACCACCAATAATGTAAGAGATACCTATCGTAGCTGCGCTGTTTCTTGCCCGGTGGGCATCGGGTTTTTCAAGACCCAATTCATATTTCATCATAAAGTCAACCCATTTATCTTTGTCCTTTGCCAATTCAGCTGCAATGATATTTTGAGCAGATCCATTTAATCCGTACAGTGCAAAAACTTCTTTTACTTCCTCCTTTTCTTTCTCAGGTACATTTTCCACTTCATTATATTCTCTTTCAAGCTCGGCCTGATAATGTTCCTGTTCTGTTTTTCCGGCCAGGTAACCACCTAATCCCATTGCAATACTCCCGGCAACAATTTCAGCAATACCTGCTGTAATAACTACTGAATTGCTATGTACTGCCCCGCTTAAACCTGCCGCTAAGGCAAATGGAACAGTCAGTCCATCTGACATGCCTATTACTATATCAGTTATGAAATCCGAACTCCTCAAATGTTCCTCTTTATGTGCGCCTTTACTAACTATCGTTCTGGTCATTTTTATTATATTTTGGATTACCAGTTATTGTTTGTTATGTTCATATATTGACTGTAAGTAAGCAGACGTCTAAAGTCTCAGAATATATCTGTTTCAAAACTTTACTCTCTTATAAAAAATCTTCTTAACTATTTCCGCCGTGAAAATGTAAAACAAAACGATCACACCGATTAACAGGAGGAAATGGATTGGCAGCGGACCAAATCCAAAAATCCCGGCAAGCGGGGTGAAAGGTAAAATCAATGTCACGGCAAAAATTGTCAGGGTTGCAATTAAGAGATATTTTCCGGGCTGACTCCTGAAGAATGGTTTCCTGCTTCGTATAACCAATACAATCATGGATGCGGAAATAACAGATTCTACGAACCAGCCTGTACGGAATTGAGTCTGAGTAGCATGAAGAATCAGTAAAAGCAGCCCAAAAGTGAGGTAATCAAATACGGAACTCACAATCCCGAAGGTTATCATGAACTTACGGATCGCTTTAATATCCCAGCGACGGGGATAGTTGACCATTTCGTTATCCACATTATCTGTTGCGATGGTCATCTCCGGGAAATCAGTAAGAAGGTTAGTCAGTAAAATCTGCTTGGGCAGCAATGGCAGAAACTGGAGAAATAAAGATACTCCGGCCATACTGAACATATTACCGAAATTAGCGCTGGTCGCCATGAACACATATTTGAGGGTATTGGCGAAGGTTACTCTTCCTTCACGGACACCCTGCACCAGGACATCAAGCCCCTTTTCAAGCAGGACAATATCGGCTGCATCCTTGGCAACATCAACAGCGCTGTCAACTGATATCCCAACATCGGCAGCGTGCAATGCCGATGCATCATTAATGCCATCGCCCATATAACCTACTACATTACCGGCTTTCTTCAGGGCAATAATAATACGTTCCTTTTGATTAGGCTCGATTTCTGCAAAAACTTCCACTCCCCCGACTTCCTTTATCAGCGCGGAATCGCTCAGATGGCCAAGGTCTGATCCTGTCATGATTCTTGCATCTTTCAATCCGATCTGCTGACTGATATTGGCAGCTACGAGGTGATTATCCCCTGTAATGATTTTCAGTCCAACTCCAAGATTCTTCAGTCCGGTAATTGTCTCAATAATATTAGGTTTTGGAGGGTCAGAGAGAATGAGGAATCCTGAAAATGTCATACCTGATTCATCATCTTTGCTGATACGTGAAGCTGTACCCAGATTCTTATACGCAACACCAAGGGTTCTGAATCCCTTATTGCTGAATTCCTCAAAATGCTTACTGATCTGTTCAAGGTAAATGGCTTTATCGACAACATTACCATTTTTGGTTTCTACTGTTGAACATATTTCAAGGACATTCTGAAGGGCTCCCTTGGTTAACATGAGGTGCGAATTATCATGTGAAACAAGGATGCTCAATCGTTTGCGGATAAAATCATACGGAATTTCGTCTTCCTTAATGTAACCGGACAGGTCAAACTGTTTATGGTTGCGGATTGCTTCATCTATCGGATTTGTAAATCCGGTTTCATAAAAGGCATTGGTATAAGCTTGAAAAAGTACTTTATCGCTAACGTCACCATCCGGATCAAGAGCGGATTGAAGTTGCACGATTCCTTCAGTCAGTGTACCAGTCTTATCAGAGCAGATTACGTTCATGCTTCCGAAGTTCTCAATCGAAGAGAGTCGTTTAACAATGACCTTCTTCTGAGCCATCCGTTTGGCCCCATGGGACAGGTTTATGCTGATAATTGCCGGTAGTAACTGCGGTGTAAGACCTACGGCTAAGGCTAAAGAAAACAAAAATGAGTCCAGTACGTGACGTCCCAGATATACATTGACGGCGAAGATCACAACCACCAGTACAAGTGTGACTTCCATGAGGAAATAGCCAAAACGGCGGATCCCATGCTCAAATTCTGTTTCCTGAGGCCTCAGTTTTAACCGTTCTGATACTTTGCCGAATTCGGTTTCTTTGCCCGTGTGGACAATCAGTGCAGTTGCACTTCCACTCACGACGTGGGTCCCCATCCAAAGAGCATTAGTGCGCTGACTCAGAAGAGTTTCCGGAGGTAACTCGGCCGTCATTTTTTCAACGGGGAAAGTTTCTCCAGTCAGCATTGCTTCATCAACAAAAAGATCTTTTGATTCCTGAACAAGACCATCACCAGGGATAATATCGCCGGCATCCAGGACGACAATGTCTCCAGGCACAATCTGTTCCAGGGGAACTTCTTTGGTAACTCCATCGCGCATCACAGATACCTTTATCTGTACTATAGACAGAAGTTTCTCTACTGCATTTGATGCGCCATATTCCTGCCAGAATCCCAGCATGCCGCTGACAAGTACAATTATCAGAATTATTAATGCATCTACCTTATCATGCAGAAAAAAGGACAATACTGTTGCAAAGAAAAGGATCAGAATAATAGGACTTTTAAATTGGGAAATAAGAAGCGTAAACACATCCTTGCGTTTTTTTGGCTTTAGAAGATTTGATCCATAAAGTGTGAGCCGTTTTTGTGCTTCATCGCTCGTTAATCCTTCCTTTTTCGCATTAAGGTTTTGCAGCATCGCGGTCACAGATATGCTCCAAAAATCTGATGGAAGTTGATTCATGATTTTGTCTTTTTATTGATATTCGTCAAACTTGCTTTTTAATAATGGAGATTCACTTATCTGTCTCCGGATACAAGGCATCCGATTCGTGCAACAGTTTCAATAGCTATTGCAGCAAATGCGGCTCCATAATCCAGGTCAATATTTTCAAGTGTATCTTTCGTATCATGATAACCGCTTCTGTTTATGTCATAGTTTTCCATGAAAAGCACTACCGGAACTCCAACATCTGAAAATATCTGGCAGTCAGTATTGAAGACTGAACTTTGAGGATTATAATTAGTACGGACTTCTCCTTCGAGAGGCAGGTGTTTTGCAATTTCCGGTATCAGCTGTGTCCCCGTTAAGCGTTTCCCTCTTCCGTGGTGCTGTCTCTCAGGATTCTGATTCCACTTTTGGGTGCATGTATTCCATATCATATTTGCCAGATGAGCCTCCGATGCCAGCTGCAGGGATCTGGCACTTTTACCCGGGGAAATTTGAAAAATATCCTGATCGTTTTCGCGGTTATGACCGATCATATCCATAATAAATACACCAACGATTTCAGTGTCTGACAGATCAGTAAACGTGTCTTTACCTGTTTTCAGCTTGATTTCTTTCTCAATCAGTAACTGGCAGAAATTCCTTGCACCCATGCAGTCGGAAGGAAATTCCTCTCCGGTAAGATGTATCAGCCAGATATCACGTTCAAGCTTGCCCTCCTTTGAAAGTCTTAGAAAAACAGGTGCCGCCTGTAAAAGAGTTGAACTGGCGGAATAGTTGTCATCGGCACCGTGAGCTGAGAGGCGAGCTCCGGACCCGCCTCTTCCCTTATCATAGATATCTTCCATATAAGCAGTATCGTAATGGTCGCCAAAAACAACTGCCTGATTTCGGTTTTTGCCAGGTATTACCATAAGAATGTTTCTCTCATAGGTTTCATCATTCTGGTTACGCTTCCAGCCGCCATACATTAGAAACTCAAAATCAGTCCGCCATTTGAAAGGCAATTCGCCGCAGATGGCAAATCCCTCCATACCCTCATCAGCTATTGCCTTACGATGCCGCATTATAAAGTAATCACCAAGGCTTTCAAGATCACGCTGCCGTTTCTCTATATAAGCAAGTGTCGTGCTGTCGAGAGCAATATCGGCATTATCCTTATTTATGAACTTGCCCTGGGCAAGGTACCTGATGTCATTCCACCAGTTTTCCTCAAATCGTCGTGTTGCTGTTAGAGAGAAGGTTATTGCTTCAGGAAGTGCAGATATTTTCTGTGATTCGATAATTTGAGAAAGAGCTTTCTGCATCTTTATTCCTGCTTCCTCCGAAGTAGTATGAACAAGCACCTCATCGAGCCATTGCTCAAGGCTTTTTTGTTTTGAGATGTTCAGAAGCCCTCGTGCATATGATCGCTGCAAGGGATTCTTTTTCTGCATGTGCCAGGCATCCAGAAGCGTCAGGATGTTAAATGATGTCTGGTGAGCATAATGATCGTTACCGTTTTTGAAGTCATTCAGTGCTGAAAGGTAAAGTTCCCGTCTCAGAGGGCGGGGCCACATTTCGACAGGATGATGCATTTCTTTATCATTCTTATGATAACCGGTTATATATCCATTGAGCAAACCGGTTTTAATTTCTGCATTATCCGCACCTTCAGGGAGATAAGCTACCAGAGGCCGGTGCAGATATACATCATATTCGCCAACTCGCATTGGCGGAAAAAAGAAACGATATCCGAAAAGGCCGCCTTCAAGAATGGTTTTTTCAGCCTCCAGTATTTTCTTACGGGTTGCATTTGGCCCATCAAGCAACAGCTCAAATCTGTGGTTCCATATATGGCTGTTGCGGGCTAATGGTTTATTATATAATCCCATAGCATCCGGTTCAGTGCTGAATAATACCTTGACCATCTTTATTTTGTGAGCAATTTCATTTAGCTCATCCTGATATCTTTGCAGGCGTTGCCAGCGGTTGGTACGATGATAAGATTCTTTCAAAAGTTCATCGCTGACTACATGAACAGTGCCGGGATGAGGCTCATGAAACCATCCGGACTGCGCAACCTTTAGTCCGATTATTCCCCGGTTTCTTGCAACCAGATTCAGCAGAGGTATCTGACCGGCAAGAGGAAATTCTTTTTTCATCTTTTCATATCCGGGCATACCCCAGAATACAAGGCTGCCAGGAAATGGCAGCAGTGACAATCTGCCCTTAAGATAAAGTTCCCTGATCCCTGAAGGCAATGAACCGAAAGGCTTGAATGTAAGCAGGTATTTAACTTGATTGAAAGAAGAATCATTACTTATTACAAATGGTTTAGTCCATGCCGGCAGAACGATTTCCGATTGCATAATCCTGAATCCTGCATCAAAAAGTGATTTACCGTCAGATATCTTCTCTTTGTATGCGCCTGACAGAATGCTGGTGAAGAAAGAAACCGACTCATCTGCGGCAATTTCTATATCAGGCGATTTGTAAAAATTTTTCCAGAAGGCTTCTTCGGGATCGTGAATACTGTTACCGAAAAGAGACCAGATTATCCTGCCCTTATCATCCTGGGCGCGTGAAAGCATAAGCGGCAGCAGAGTCACATATCTTTCATGCAATAAAGTTCCTGCTTTTGATGCAATTTCATTAGGCCAGTATGGATTATCTTTAAGGTTCTCTCCGCCATGACCATGTATATAATGTTCAGTCAATCCCTTACCAAGCTTAATCAGATTATTCATTATCTGATGTCCGGCATGTTCAATCCCGGGCCGGAGTTCATAATCCTCCTCAATCTCGGTAGTGTGCCAGCCAAAAGGGTCATCATCGGAGAATAAAATGCGGTCTGTCTCACCCATGGGCTTTCTTCCCACCAGCGGGGAAGGCATGAATTCGGAATATGCAGTAATATGATAACAGCCATCGCAATTGAACCATGGATAACCCTCAAGCATTTTTTGCCAGCCACAGGATTCTTTATCTGCCATAATAGACAATTTAATTCAGTTACTTTTTGTACTTCGATATTATTTGTTTGAGAGTCATCTTTAAACAACTAAAATAATTACAAATTTCAACAAAAATGAGATCTTCATTATGAAAAGTATAAACAAAAATTGAATGGCAAATTGAAAAGAACTAATTTTATAAACAGTAATTTTTCCTTGCACAGGGCTCAATACAATATCAAGATTTATGCAACATTAAAATGTCTTACAAATTATCTGTAAATTGTTACGTACACTATGGAATATTGCTGATAAAGCGGGCAGTGAACAAAAATCAGAAAAACTATGATTAAGAAGATATTACTATATACAGTTGTTTTTCTGGGTTGTTTTTTTGAAGGAGAAACATCTCTCACAACATCTGCTTTTGCTGCGCACAGGGGACACCTGGAAATATTTATTGTCATTATAGTCGCCTTTACAGCCACTCAATCATGGGACTGGATATGGTTTATAATAGGAAGGAAGAAAGGAAAGGCCATTCTGGCTAAAAGACCAAAACTGAGTGAAAAAGCACATAAAATTGATATTTTGTTAATGAAACATCCGATTCCTGTCCTGCTTGGATACAGGTTTCTTTATGGCTTCAGAACAGCTGTTCCTCTTGCTATTGGCATGAGCTCCATTTCGACC
>Ga0208081_1000185_pt1 | contig 16077 bp, 13 predicted proteins | sample NGESurshal092012_6_FD_184479 | JGI IMG/M metagenome (GOLD analysis project Ga0208081, IMG submission 184479) | Arctic peat soil microbial communities from Barrow, Alaska - NGEE Surface sample 415-1 shallow-092012 (SPAdes) | ecosystem: Environmental > Terrestrial > Soil > Wetlands > Peat ...
TTCCAGTCCACCTCGTGCCGTTTCAGCACGTCCAGACCGCGCAGCACCCTTGTCGAGGTGGGTTTGCCGCCCTTGTCCACCCGGTACGCGTCGTGCATCCCCGGCGGCCCGTCGATCGAGATGCCGACCAGGAAGTCGTTCTCCTTCAGGAACTCCCCCCACTCGTCGGTCAGCAGGGTGCCGTTGGTCTGCATCGTGTTCAGGATCCGCTGCCCCGGCCGGGCATAGGCGAGTTGCAGTTCGATCGAGCGGCGAAAAAAGTCCAGCCCCATCATGGTCGGCTCGCCGCCCTGCCAGGCCACCACCACCTCCGGTGCCCGGGCGTGCGCCTCCAACAGTTGGCGGATGTAGGTCTCCTGCAGGTCCTGCGCCATCCGGAACCGGCTGCCCGGGTACAACATTTCCTTGGACAGGAAGAAGCAGTACTCGCAGTCCAGATTGCAGGTCGCCCCCGTCGGCTTCGCCATCAGGTGGAACGCCGGGGACGCGTCCGGCATGGTCAGCACCGGTCCCAGTGCCTGCCGGTCGCCTGACATCCGGTTGCCTGTCATCGTCGAAGGGTACTTGGGCCGCGGAGTCCTTGCCGGTGCCGCGAGTCGGCTACTGCCGCGCCATGTGTACCCGGAGCTCGGCCTCCGGATCGATGATGAGGTCGCCGCTGACGTCGATGGTGACGTGCTCGATGTGACCGGTGAACCGGAACGGGCTCGGGTAGTCGGGGGTGATCGGTGATCCCGGGTTCGACCCGCAGGTGAGGGCTCCGGGGTTGAGCGCGAACGGGGTGGTGACCGGCGCCTCGGCGGCGCCGACCAGCGCGCCGTCGACGTACAGCTGCAGCCGCCCGGGCGCGCCCTTCCCGGCGGCGAGGTCGGGTCGCCCGGTCGGTTCGAATTCGAACCGCAGGGAGTGTTTGCCCGACGGGACGGGCGTCTCGGACCGCACGGCGTACAGGCCGCGGCCGACGTAGTTGTGCACGTACCGCAGGGTGCCGTCCTTGACGTACAGCGAGTACCCGCCGGCGGCGGTGCCCTGGCAGAGCAGCACGCCTTCGGCGCCGGACTCTGGGATGTCGACCTCGGCGGTGATGGCGTGCGGCCGGTTGAGCACCCGGGGGCCTGCGAAGAACGGGATGGACTGCGTGTCCGGGTAATAGCGGTACTGCGGACGCTGCGGGGCGACCAGCGGTTTCTCGGCGACCATGCGGGCCAACCCGCTGCCGTCGATGGGCAGCACCCCGTACTTGCCGGCCTCGACGTACCAGGTACCGATCAGCGCGATGAGCCGGTCGCGATGCTCGTCGGCGACGTTGTGGTTCTCCGCGAAGTCCTCGTCGACGTGGTACAGCTCCCAGCCTGTCGCGTCCAGTTCGGACAGCTTGTCGGCACTGATCGGTTGGCCGAACCCGACGCCGGCCTCGGTGAACGACGGTCCCGGCCACGGGCACACCGCGCGCCACCCGTCGTGGTAGATGGCCCGGTGCCCGAGCATCTCGAAGTACTGTGTGCGCCTTCGGCTTTCGGTGGCATCGTCGTCCAGGGTGTGCGCGAAGCTGACGCCGTGGAAGGGTGCCTGGGTGACACCCCGGATCGCGGTGGGCGGTCGGATACCGAGCAGGTCCAGGATGGTCGGCACCATGTCGACGATGTGTGCGTACTGCTGGCGCACGGCGCCCCTGGCGGTGATGCCGGCGGGCCAGCTGACCAGGAACGGGTCGCTGACCCCGCCGCGGTAGGTTTCCCGCTTCCACCGCCGGAACGGGGTGTTCCCCGCCCAGGTCCAGCCCCACGGGTAATGGTTGAAGTGGTTCGGGCCGCCGATCTCGTCGATGACCTTGAGGCTGTCGGCGAGCGGTTCCTGCGCGTTGTTGAAGAACTGCGCTTCGTTGGTGGTGCCGCTCGGGCCGCCCTCGGCACTCGCGCCGTTGTCCGAGATCACCATGATCAGCGTGTTGTCCAGCTTGCCCAGCTCGCGCAGGAAATTCAGCAGCCGGCCCAGGTGGTGGTCGGTGTGGCTGAGGAATCCGGCGAAGACCTCCATCATCCTGCTGTACAGCCGTTTCGCGTCGGCCGGCAGCGAGTCCCAGTCCGGGACGTCCGGATCGTGACGGGATAGCTCGGCATCTGCCGGGACGATGCCCAACTCCTTCTGACGATCGAACACCAACTCCCGGTAGGCATCCCACCCGTCGTCGAATTTCCCGGCGTACCTGTCGGCCCATTCGGCGGGCACGTGATGCGGCGCGTGGGTCGCACCGAAACACAGGTTCAGGTAGAAGGGTTTGTCCGGGTCGACTTGCTGGGCGTCGGCGATGAACCCGATCGACTTGTCGATCAGGTCCTCGGTGAGGTGGTAGCCCTGCTCCGGCGTCCTGGGTGGCTCGACCTGATGGTTGTCGTACACCAGGTCGGGATACCACTGGCTGGTGTCACCGCCGAGGAATCCGTAGAACCGTTGGAACCCGCGGCCGAGTGGCCACCGGTCGAAGGGGCCGACGGCGGTTTCCTGGTTGCTCGGCGTCAGGTGCCACTTGCCGACCATGTACGTGCTGTAGCCATGTTCCAGAAGGATCTCGGAGAGGAAGCCGTTCTCCATCGGCACGACGCCGTCATACCCGGGGTAGCCGGAGGCCAGTTCGGTGATCGCGGCCATCCCGTTGGCGTGGTGGTTGCGACCGGTGATGATGCACGAGCGGCTGGGCGAGCAGAGCGCGGTGGTATGCATGTTGTTGTAGCGCAACCCGTTCGCGGCGATCGCGTCGAAGGTCGGGGTGGCGATGGGGCTGCCGTAACAGCCGAGCTGACCGAAACCGGTGTCGTCCAGCACGATGGTCAACACGTTCGGGGCGCCCGCGGCGGCGCGAACCTGTGCGGGCCAGGCCGGAGAGGACTCGTCCGTGGTGCGCCCGATCACACCGGGGAACGCGCCTCCGGCCGGGTACTCGATGATCGCCATCTCTTGGTCTCCGTCAACTCAGGAATAAGGCTTCGGTGTGGGTGGCTGCTCGTCGACGCGGATTCGACCGCGCATCATCCGGGGTTTGTTCCGACGTTAGGCCCGGATGGAGCGGGGCGCGTCATTCGGTAAGGGTGAAAACGCAGGGAAAGGAACCCACGGCTCGCCTGCACGGCCGACCTCACCAGATCGGCTGCTGTCGTACGGCTGATCGAGGGTCACAGGCCGCCGATGCCTTGGCCGATCAGCCCTACCCCGATCACCAGCAGCACGGCCATCACGGCCGGCTCATGTCATTGCGCGACGTCCCGGCCGTGGACGGTCAGCGCCCAGATGATGAAGACATCCAGGGCGATGATCAGAATGCTCCAGATCGGGTAGTGAGGCAGCCACATGAAGCTCAGCACGGCGCTGATGATCGCCACGCTGACCCCGACCACCCGGGCCCACACCGCACCCTGGAACAGGAAGTACCCGGCAACGACGAGCACGACGCCGGCCAGCAGATGGATCCATCCCCAGGTCGTCACGTTGAACGAGAAGACCCATTTCTGGCCGACCACATAGAAAGTGGTCGTTGAAGAGGGCGACCACCCCTTGGATCGCCTGGAACACCCCCACCATGATCATCATGATGACGGCGAACAGGATCAGACCCATGGCGGCGCCGCTGGGAGGAGTGGCGGGGTGATTCTGCCCTGCCCGGTGATCGGTGACCATCAGAACGCTCCTTCGGGGCTGTGAATGATCCGTCGGGTGACCCCGACCTGTTGATCATTCGTCAGCCCGGGCGGCGCGGCACCACACCGTCGGTATGAGCCGGCGCCGCGCAGGGTGCGGTATCGCCCGTGGGTCTCATTCGCCTCGGATGAGGCCGGTCTTCGGACGCAACTCATCCGTCACGGAGGATGTGGCAGACAGCGCCCGGCGGTGGAATGAATGGGAAAGATCGGTGGGCCACTGGCCCTGACCCTGGTGATGATCTACACCGCCGGGCTGAACACCGGATCACCGGAAAAGGCGTCCGCCAATTTCCTGGTGTTCGCGTTCGTGATGGGCTGGTCGGCGATCATCTCGCTGCTGCCGTTCTGGACGCCATTGCCACCGCCGCCGGTCAACGAGAACCAGTCGAACAGTGAACTGTCCGAGCAGGGCTTCCGGATGGGCATCGGGACCGCGCTGGCGTTGGCCATCTCGTACATCGCGGGATTCGCCAAGATTGGGTGGGCGCCCAGCGCGGTCGGCAACGTCGTGCGGTACGACGAGGGCCTATCCCGCAAACGGGCGTGGCTGCGGTTCTACGGCACCCTGGGCGGTGCCGCCCTGGCGTCCGTGGCGCTTGCCTTCGTCACGGACCTGACGACGCTCGTGCTGGTCGCCGCCGCTTCCGGGGTGCCGGCAGCGAGAACGTGCTGATGCGGGTCTTCTACAACCTGGTCGGGAGATGTCATTCGCGCCCCCAGCGTGGTCAAGCTCATCAATCCGAAATCAACGATCGAGTAGTGGACACCCACCCACCAAATTCTCCGCCGAGTCGGTGGCGGCGAGCGAAGCGCCAACGACGGCCACATCGTTCCTAATCGGGGTCCTCCGGGCTGCGCCACCGCCGGGGTTTCCAGGCGGTGATGATCTTGGCGACGGCCGTCACGAGAAACAGTTGACCGAGGACGGCTTCCATCACCGCCAGCGACTGCCCCGGGTTGGTGGCCGGCACCAGGTTGCCGTACCCGGTGGTGGTCAGGGTCACGAAGCTGAAGAACAGGGTTTGGGTCATGTCCCCGGGCCCTTCCGCGCCGAAGAACGGGGTGGGTTGCAGGACACCGATCGCCCGGTAGGTGAAGGCGAAGCACATCCCGACGATCAGGTAGGCGGCGATCGCCCCGAGCACCGCCTCCTGGTCGACACTGCGGCGGGTCGCGATATCGCGGACCACGGCGAACGGCGCCACCACATACAACAGTGCGCTGACCACGAACGCGACGGCCAGGGCCTCCGAGGTGACCGCGATGAACAGGTTGACGAACGCCACCGCGGCGACGGCCAGAAACACCACGAACACCATCACCCGAGCGGACAGCGGGGTCCTCGCGGTCCGAAAGGTCAACCACACGGTGGCCAGCTGAACGGCGAGCACAACCGATTGGGCCCAGCCCGCCACAAACGACACCGACACCACGTAGGTGACGACGACCAGGACCAGCACCAACCCGTAGCTGTCCGCGGAGACGAACTTCGCGAGCAACGCTCGACCGGGACGCCGCCGGGCGGCGTGCGCGCCCTGCTCGGGGGATTCGTCTCTGACCATGATCATCTCCGTCGTTCACGCTCGCGCGGACCCTGCCACCGTCGGGTGCGGCCGGGACCGGCCGTCGATCGGGCTGCCGTGACCACGCGCGGCCACGGTACGTGCACGGGCTCGTCGCGGGTGCTGACAGCGGTGATGACAGGGGCGACGTTTTCGATCCGACGGGCGTCTCGGCGACCCGGAATCAGGAGGCTACGGGAAGGCTACGGGCGACTCCACGCGAGGGCGAAGACGGTGCCAGGGGTCGCCCTGTCAGCCTGCTGCTGACGCCCGCGCCGGCGGGCACCGGCGGTCGACGCCCCAGCGCAACTGCGCGCTGATCACGACCGGGGCGTGCGCCTCGAGGCCTGCGCCACCAGCTCGCCGCCAACGCGGGACAGCCTCGGCCAAGATCCGCGGGTCGTTGCGCGCCCTGGCTCGCGCCAACGCATCCCACAGTTCAGCGGCCTCCGGGTCAACGTCCGTCAGGTCGCCGACGGCCGACGGGGTGATCACCGAACCGCCCGGTGTGTGCAGATGAACCCCTCTCTAGACCGCGAGCCGCCGGTTTTGCGACGAGTTGTCCGCCGGGTGGGCACGTCGGGCCTGGGCATGCTCAGACGCCGGAGTATTCGTGCTCGTTGGTGGGCAGGCCGGCCGCCGTCCATGCTGTGAGACCGCCGTCGAGGACGGCGATGTTCGCGTAGCCCATGTCTTTCAAGGTGACCGCCGCGAGCGCAGCGCGTGCGCCGGATGCGCACACCACGATGACCCGGTCGGCCGGGTCGAGGGCCTTGTTGTGCCGCGGGTTTGTCGGGTCGGCGAAGAACTCGACCAATCCGCGCGGTGCGGGGACCGCGCCCTGGATGTGGCCGTGTTGCCACTCCTGCGCCTCCCGGACGTCCAGCAACACCGCGCCTCCGGTGGCCAGTTCCGCGGCGGCGTCCTGCGGTGCTACGTGTGGGATCTGCGCTCGCGCGGCTGTGACCAATTCAGCTGCCGTCTTCACGTGTCCTTCTTTCCGTTGTGTTGCTCTGCTCGTGAGGCGCCAGGCGTGGCGGGTCGGTTCAATGGTTCCGAACCGCCCCGCCTGGCGCATTCTGAATGCAACTTGACTTTGTTGGATTTCCCCGGTGCTATCCGAGGCGGGGGTGCTCCAGGCCGAGTTCTTCCCCGGCGAGCTTCTCCCAGCGTTCCTCGAGCAGTTGCTTCACAGCCTGTTCCTCGAATTCGGGCGCGGCCCATTCGTGGACGTCGAAATCATTCTTGATATAGCCGTGGCTGAACATGAAGTCCTTGCCGATCTCGACGGCGGCCAGGTTCTGCGCGGACAGGTTGGGCACCATGTCGATGTGTTTGATGCCCTGGTAGGTGTCCTCGACGTCGGCGTAGAACGTCTGCCTGTCCAGGATCGCCGCGGCGGCACGCTTGTATTCGTTGGCCCACCGGCCGACCTTGATCATGCCCTTCATGAACGTGACGACCAGTTCGGGGTGTTTCTCGGCCATCTCGGCGGTGCAGGTGATCACGGCGGGGATGTTGGCGACCTGCAGCGTCCAGTCCGGGTACCGGGACAGGTCCTCGATGGCCTTGAACTTGCCGGTGGCCTCCTGCAGGTGCTGGAAGGGCTTGCTCTGGGTGTAGATCGCGTCGACCACACCGGTGCCGAGCGCCGTCTCCAACGGCCGGAACGCCAGGTCGTGCTTGTGGTCCCGTTTGAGCCACAACTCCGACGGGTTCTCCATCGGATCGAGCATCTTCGGGTCGTCGTACCAGTCGTCCGGGTAGGGGAATTCGACGATCTCCACGTCGTCGCGGGTCATGCCGTTCATCCGCAGCATCAGTTCGATGCCCTGTTCCTCCTGGATGCGCCACCAGTCGTTCTTGATGGTGTTCAGGCTCTTCGTCAGCCCGATCTTCTTGCCCGTCAGATCGGTCATCCGGTTAACGTCGTCCCTGGCGCGGACCAGCATGCACCCGCCTTCGTGCGGAGCATGGGTCGCCCCCAGCAGCACGGTCTGGCGGATGTCCGCATGCACATGAAGGGGCGGGAACAACCCTCCGAAGCGGATCAGGTTGTCCAGGTTGTGGATGTAGTGCGGGTACCACTTGTTCTCCCGGCGGGAGCGCAGAAAGGCGTATGTCACGCCGATCTTCTTGAATTCCTCTCTGGTCCAGCCCAGCTCCTGGTCAACATTGCTGGCAGAAACGAGCGGGCAATTGGTGTAGTACACCTCGATCCACGTCAACGGCACCGTGCTGGACCGTGCTGGACACCCGCCCTGCTTTGGTGTCGGATGCCTTCAATACCTGGGTCATGGTTCCTCTTCCCATCGTCGGTCTGCGTTGCTGCTGGATTGGGCCTGCTGGGTGCGGCCCGGGCCTCGTGCCTGCCGCTGGACATGCGACACCCCTCGGGCCGCTGCCCCGCCGGTTACTTCGCGACGTCGCGGCCGTGGACGGTGAGCGCCCAGATCACGAACACATCAAGGGCGATGATCAACATGCTCCACACCGGGTAGTACGGCAGCCACATGAGGTTCAGCACCGCGCTGATGATCGCGACGCCGACTCCGACCACTCTCGCCCACACCGCGCCTTGGAAAAGGAAGAACCCGGCCACCACCAGCAGAGCCCCGGCCAGCAAGTGGATCCAGCCCCACGTCGTGATGTCGAAGGAGAACGTCCATTTCTGCCCGACGACATAGAAGGTGTCGTTGAACAGGGCGACGATGCCCTGGATGGCCTGGAACATCCCCACTGTGATCATCACGATGCCGGCGAAGATGGTCAGGCCGACCGCGGCGCCGCTGGGTGGGGTGGCTGGGGGGCTTTGTCCGGTCCGGTGATCGGTGACCATCAGAACGCTCCTTCGTCTACGGTGATCCGTCGGGTGACCCCGACATCTCGATCCTGTGCTGACCCCAAGGGTCGGGAACCACACGGTCGGGATGAACCACGCAGATCTCCGGCGACCATGTCACCCCGGAGTCATTCGAACCGGATGAGACCGGGTCGGAGCAACAACGTGACGACGGAGATCCGTTCGCTGGTGAGTGTCGCCGCGACGGTGAACGCTTGCCGATGAGCAAACGCACGCAGGACCCGAAGACCGCCGCTCTTGGCGATGCGGTCTGTTGTTGTCACAAGAGGTGCAGGTCGCGGGCCCGGTCGACGGCGTCCCGGCGGGTGGCGACGCCGAGTTTGCGATAGATGGAGCGTTGGTGGGTTTTCACGGTGTTGACCGTGATGAACAGGTCGGAAGCTATTTCGCCCGATTTGAACATGGTCGGCAGATAGTTCAGCACCGCGCGTTCCCGTTCGGTCAACACTTCGGCGCTGGGATTCGCCGGGGCCGCGGTCGCCGAGCCGCCGGCCGCGGCAGTGGTCAGCCCGCTGGTGAAGGTGAGGTGCGTTGCGACGACGTGTCGGTGGCGGGCGATCAACGCCGTGATCTGCGTTCCGGCGGCCACAAAGGGCCCGGTCATGCCGACGCCCTGTGCGAGGTCGATCGCGTCGGCAATTGCTGACAGGGCAGCGGTCTCGCGGTGCGTTCGGTCGGCCGCGACGGCGGCCACGATCCGGCCCTCCACTGCGGCTCCCCGGTACGACACTAGTGCCGCTGGATCGTTGGCCAACAGGTCGAGCGCGGCGTCGGGTTGATGCAGCAGCAGTCGGGCCTTGGCCAGCGCGACGCGGTGGAGGGCGGCAGCGAACCCCCCCGATTCCGGGTTCTCGTCTGCCAACAGGTCGATGGCCGCCTGGGCCTGGCCGGCGGCTATCCGGGAACGCCGTCGTCACAGACCCTCGACGGCGGGTATCCGGCCGCTGCGGACCGCGTCGACGAACGCCTGGTAGTCCGCCTCGTTCTGGTCGGCGTACCGCTGGGAGAAATCGGTGATCGCGATGTCGAAGTCGTCGGCGGTGCCGAGGTAGGCGTCAATGGCGATGGCGTCACCGGCGCGGGCGTGCGCGCGGGCCAGGGTCCAGCCGCAGAGCCCGGCGTAGTACTCCAGCATCAAGGCGGACATGGTGTCGACCAGCGCCGAACCCTTCATGTCCCGCAGCTGTCGCCAGTACAGGTAACGGTTGGCCTGTACGCCCTTCGTCCAGCCGAGGAAGATGTCACTGGCCGCCTGCATCATCCGTTGCCCCTGCACCACCCGTTCGCCGGGGTTGCGGTAGCGGCTCTTCGGCAGATGGTCCTCCAGGACTGATCTGGTCGCCTCCTTGACCTGCAGGAACAGCGGGTCCTGCGCGTCGCGGCCCTGCAACAGCACGATGAACGCCCTGGTGCCGACGCTACCGACGCCGACGACCTTGCGTGCCATGTCGATGATCTCGAATCTCTCCAGCAGGTGCCTGCGATCGTCCTGCAGCGTGGCACGGTAGTCCCGGAACTGGTCGTGCAACGCCTTGGCAACGTCCGCTTCGTTCATGCCGTACTGCTCCTGCAGGTCACGAACGGGGACCACGATCGGCGGTTGGCTGACGATGCGGTACTTCCCGTCGACCACCTCGCCGAGCTTGGACAGGGCCTGCAGGCTGTCCCGGGCCTGCGCCTTGCGGATGTTCTTGTCCGCCTGCCTGGCCGCCCAGGCGATGCTTCCGGGTGGTGGCTTGCCCTTGTCCTTAACGGCCTTCGCGTCCTTGCCGCCGCCCTTTGCCTTCTTCCGGGTCTTCACACCCCTTGCACTGCTGGTGGTTTCGGCGGCGAGCTTGCTCAGTGCGGCCTGCATTTCGGTCGCGGACTTACTCGTGTACCAGAGCTCCATCGTGCCCATCTCGGCGAACTGGGCCATCGCCTCCCGGTAGGCCCGCACCGACGCCTGCGTGACGGACCCGCTCTCCGCCTTGGTCAGGCCGTTGTTGCGTGCCGCGATGGTGAAACTGGCTGCCATCCGCTTCACGTCGTATTCGAACGGCCCGGGCAGCGTCTCGTCGAAGTCATTCAGGTCGAACAGCAATTCCCGCTCGGGCGAGGCGAACACGCCGAAATTCGACAGGTGCGCGTCCCCGCAGAGTTGGGTGATCAGCCCCGCTGTCGGTGTCGCCGCGAGATCGGTGGCCATGATCTTCGCCGCGCCGCGGTAGAAGGTGAACGGCGAGACCATCATCCGGCCGTGCCGGACCGGCACCAGGTCGGGCTCCCGCGTCACGTTCTGTTCCTCGAGCAGTGCCACCGGGTCAGGGCGGTCGGCTGCCGGCGACCATCCCGTGTGTGCCTCCGGAGGAGTCTGGATCCGTGCGTCGGCTCCCTGCGCGCGCCGATCCGTGACACTCGGATGTGCGATCACCTTGGCTGACATTGTGAGCTGCTCCCCATCATTCCGATCAATCGGGACGCATCTACTGTGCCCCTCTACGCGGTGCCGCGCCTCCCACGATGGGGGTGAGAAGAGGCTCGGGGGCGAACGAGCGCCCGTCCGAGGAGGGGAATTGGTCGGCAAACAACGCCGGTAGCCTGACCTTTGCCATCACGATGGGAGCCAAGATGAGTGCACCTCTGACTCCGGCCGGTGAATCCGCCGTCGCCGATCTCGCCGCGCGTTACCGGGTGAGCGACGGCGCGGTGAGGACGCTGCTGGACGCCGTCGCCCGTGGGGGCGGCGCGATGGCGCAGTTCTCCCATCCGGAACTGGGCGGCAACGGGCAGTGGATGCGCGGCGGGATGACCATGGTCGGGGACATGTTCAACCCCGGCCTGCAGTCAACCGTCAGCGGCATCTGCTCGGAACTCTCGGCGCTGCTGGCCTCCGGAGGCGTGCTGGTCCGGCCCCCGGAGCCTGGGTCCGCTGGGTTCGGGAGTTTCGGGGGTCAGGCCTGGTGGCCTGAGGGGTTGGGACGCCCGAGTTCGTCGGGCGGGCAGAACGACGCCTCCTATGCCTATTTCCCCGGACCTCGGCGGCTGGCCATCCGGCGGAGCGGCGCGATCACCCTGTACGACACGCTGGACCACGCGATCTCCGGCGTTCAACAGCAGCAGGGCGGCCGCGGTTCGCTCGAGTTCTCCAGCCAGCACGGCACTTTCACGGTGGATACGCTGCCGGTGGTGACAGGCGGGACCCCGTCCCCGGCTGCTGCCGGAGCGGCAGTTGAATCCTCGCCCGCCGCCGGTTCACCCGTCGCTACGCCGCCGGTCCGGGCAACGGCGCCACCCCGTCCGGCTGGGCCCGCTCCTGCCGCGACACCCCCGGCGCCGTCGGCCGCGGTGGTTCCGCCGCCGGCACCCGCGTCGCCTCCGGCGCCCGCCGCGTCCGGGATCGTCACCAGTGCCGCGGAGATCGGCGCTGCGATCGAGACGCTGGCATCGTTGCGCGACAAGGGGTTTGTCACCGAGGCCGAATTCGCCGCGAAGAAGGCCGAACTGTTGGCCCGTTTGTAAGATGGACGGCTGCTTGACTGCTGCTCTCGTTTCGACGCCGTCCGCCGCGACTATGGCGACGTTCTTGCCCTGCACTAGAGCTGCCACAACTCTTCGTTCCCGGTAGCAGGTGCGCCGTGGGAACCTCGGTGTCGTCGCGCCGTTTCCCCACGCGCCGACCGTCATGATGCCGACGCCACGGCCGGGCGGGGTACACGCGCCCGCGCGCCTTCCGTCCACCTGGGCCTTGGCGTCGGCGTCACCCCGATGTCTGTTCCCGTTTGTCGTGCCGGCCGAACGCGGAATTCCTCGCTCGTCGTGGCGGAGCCCTGGCCGACGGGCCGTCGATCGCTACTGGTCTGGTTCCGGATCACCGCCCGCCGCCGCGCCGAGGTGATCACCTCGTCCGATGCCCCGTTGGCCGAGGCCATTCCCGTGGCCATCACCACTGAGCCCCGCTTTTCACCACTGAGCGCCAACATGTGTCGGAGCCGAGACCTCAAAACCGGAGCCGAGTGGGATTTGGCGCTATCACTCAACGGTGACGCCCCGCACGCCCAGATCGCGCACAGTTGCTGCACCGTGGACAACCCGTTGGCCGTCGGGTCTGCGGGCCGGTGACCGCGTCGGGATGGTCAGGACAAGGCCGGAGGGCTGGTCGGTGGGGGCTTCGTCGGTGGGGGCTTTGTCGGCGCCTCGGCAGCGCTCTCGCGAGCCACCATCGGACCTGACGGGCGATGGATGCGGATCGCGATCAACGGGAAAACGGCGACGGAAAGGACGCCGGCACCGACGAGCGCCGCCGCGTTCTGCGGCAGCATCACACCGGAATCGATACCGATCTCGGACAGCGCGACGAGGAGCGGCAGCGCCGTGGCCGTCAGGAACACCATCTCGAAACGCTCCCTCAGCGCGAGGGACTTGCGGTAGACCAGCAGCGCGGGTGCACCGCGCACTGCGAGCAGCAGCACGAAGAACACCAGCAGCCGGAGTGGGTTCTCCACGATGGACTGCAGGTCAAGGGCCATGCCGGAACTGACGAAGAAGACGGGGATGAAGAAGCCGTACCCAACGGCGTCCAGCTTCTCCTCGAATTCGCTGTTGTCGTCCGTGGTTGAGGTACGCCGCAGCACCATGCCCGCGAAGAATGCTCCCAGCGCGGCCTCGACTCCGAACTTCTGCGTGATGAGCAGCAGACCGACCAGCAGGACCACCGTGATGCGCAGCGTCGACTGTGAGGTGGCGTGTTTGTTCTCGCCGATGATTGCCGCTACGCGGGTTCCGGAAAGCAATCGGGTCAGCCACGCGAGCACGAACGCCAGGCCGGCGATCGAGGCGATGATGAGCGCCTCCCACCAGGTCTTGTAGGCGCCGAGGAAGAGCGAGATCGCCAGGATCGGAAAGAGTTCCCCGGCAGCGCCGGCGGCGAAGATGAAGCGGCCGAACGTGCCGGTCAGCATGTTCTGGTCGCGCAGGATCGGGAGCAGCGTGCCGAGTGCGGTGGTGGTCAACGCGATCGACACCGGTACGAACGCTTGCACAAATCCGATCGCCGCGAGGCCACCGACGACCAGGACTGCCAGCACGGTGCTGATCGTCCAGGCGACGAGGGCCTGCTGTCCGGCCTTCTCCCGCAGCAACTGTGGGTCCAACTCGTGTCCCGCGAGGAGAAACAGGAACCCCAGCCCCAGTCCGGCGAGGAGTTCGATGTCGCCTGAGTCCGCGAAGCCGAACGCGTGGGGTCCGATGACGATGCCGCCGAGGATCAGGAACAACACCTGCGGCGGCCGACCCGGTACGAGGCGGGAGATGATCGGTGCCAACGCGGCAACGGTCATCACCAGCAGGAGAGTCCACAGCGAACTCGGGCTCACCGTTCAGTCCACCCCTCGTCGGACCCGCGACCGCACCCTGCTGGCCTGGACGCTCTGGTCACAAGCGCGTCGCGGGTGATCCCTGTCTTGTGGTCCACAGTGACATTCGTCAGGTGAAGACGACTCATCCTCGGTGGGTGATCCCGCGGGCGGCTCGGTTCGCCGCGGCGATCGGGTCATCTGTGACGGGACCTCGGCTTGCTCGACGAGATCCAACCCGAGCGGGTGAAGCCGCTGCAGGATCTCCCGCACAGCAGCCGACCAGTGCACGGGAGGCATGTGGTGCTGAAGCGGCGGTCCATCGCGCTGCGTCGTCGTGTATCTCGGACACTGCGACGGCCATCCGGAGGTCAAGAATCCACGATCGAGGCGACCGATGATCCGGCGAACCTCGCTAGAGAGCCGTCCGCCGTCGAACCGGCGCAGGAACACGATGCGTCCGGTCCGCGAGCAGGTCGCAGGTGCCAGCCGGGCCATTACCGGCCCTCGGCGCGGCTGGTGGCAGGGGAATGTGCCACGATCGGTATCGGCGACACCCGCTCGCACAACAACGCAGAAGGGATCGGGGAATGACCGATCAGGCGGCTGAGCCAGGCACGCTGGACATTTCGAAATTGGAGCCCTTGGGCGCAGGACCGACGCGCACCCAGGTCGTCGAACACCTCGCCGAGCTCGGCCGGTTCCGCCTGCTCATCGACGGCAACGAAGTGGCGGTGCTGGACTACCGCCGGCTGCCGGGCAAGTGGAACATCGTGCACACCTACACGGAACCGGCCTCCCGCGGTTATGGCGTCGCATCGGACCTGGTCAAGGCCACGCTGGACACCGCTCGCGCCGAGGGCGTGACAGTGATCCCGACCTGCCCGTACGTGAACTGGTGGATCACCGAGCACCACCCGGGTTACGAAGACCTGGTCGCCTCGGCATGACGGGTCCGGCCCCGGGCGAATCGGGCGCTGTGCCCGGCTCACCCGGTCGGCCAGACCCTGAAGCCACGCCGTCCTCGACCGAGCATCCGGCGCCGGAGGACTCGTCCTCGGAGGATCCGGCCGCAGCCCCGGCTTCTTCGTCACGGGTCGTTCCGGGTGCTGCCGACGGCTCATCGGGCTCGAGCGCCGGCAGTCTTGACGAGCAAGCCGCCGCCTGGCAGGCGGCGCTCGACGACGCACTGGACGCGTTCGGTGATGATTCGCGCGAGCCGCAGCCCGCGGGCGCCGCATCAGGCGGCCCCGCCGTCGACGGCTCACCACCGGGATCGGGGGCACCGGGCGGTCACGATCGCGACGATCAACAGGGCCGCCGCCGGGCCGGTCTGCTCGCCTCGCTGACCACGCTGTCCACCCGGATGATGTCGGAACGGGCGGTGCGGGCGACCGAGGCCGCCGCGGCCGCCGCCACCGCCAGCGCCCAGGCCGCGGAGACCGCGGCCGCGGGTGGGGACTCCCGCGACCACCCATACCACTCGCCGTTCAACTGGGGATTCTTCGGCGGACTCGGCGTGCTCATCGCGTACGTCACTTACCTCATGCTGGACACCATTCGCGACACGCTCGTCCTGCTCGCCATCGCGACGTTGTTGTCGATCGGGCTGGACCCACTGGTCAGCCTGCTCGAACGGAACGGCCTGCGGCGGGGAGGCGCGGTGGCGACGGTGTTCCTGGCGCTGCTGGCGGTCATCGCCGCGGCGATCTACGCGATCGTGCCGCCGATCGTCAACGAGGTAGGCTCGTTCGTCGGGTCGGTGCCGCAGCTGATCGAGAGCCTGCAGGAGAACCCGACCATCCAGAACCTGGACCAGCGGTTCCAGTTGCTCAACGCGCTGCGCAACTCCAACATCGTGCAGAACGTGGGCAGCGGGGCCGCGGGCGGGCTCCTCACCGCCAGCGTCACGGTGGCCTCGGTGTTCCTCGACCTGGTGATCATCCTGATCCTGACCCTGTACTTCCTGGCCGGGTTCCCGCGGATCAAGGCCGCGGCCTACCGGTTGGTGCCCGCCACCCGCCGGCCGCGGGTGATCGAACTCAGCGACCGCGTGCTCAAGCAGATGGGCGGTTACCTCTCGGGCGCGACGATCATCGCGATCCAGGCCGGGCTGATCGCGGGCATCTTCGCCTTCATCATCGGCCTGCCCTATCCGTGGGCGATCGCGCTCGGCGCCGCGGTGCTCGACTTCATCCCGGTGGTCGGCCCGATCATCATCGGCGTCTCGATGACCCTGCTCGGCTTCACCCAGTCGCTGGCCATCGGCATCATCGCCGGGGTGTTCTACCTGTGCCAGCACCTTTTCGAGGCGTACTGGTTGTATCCCAGGGTGATGCGCCGCACCGTCGAGATCTCCACCGGCGCCGTCGTCGTCGCGATCCTGATCGGTGCCTCACTGCTCGGCGTCACCGGAGCGATCCTGGCCGTGCCGGTGGCCGCCGCCATCATGCTGATCGTCCGTGAAGTGATCATGCCGATGCAGGAACGGTCGTGATCGACCGGTGGCGCCATCTGGAGGTCGCCGACCAATGGGGGCGCCGGGCGGTCGTCACCGGCGCGAACACCGGCCTCGGTTATGTCTCCACGCTGGCCCTGGTCAACGCCGGTGCAGAGGTGGTGAT
>Ga0208081_1000188_pt1 | contig 15893 bp, 17 predicted proteins | sample NGESurshal092012_6_FD_184479 | JGI IMG/M metagenome (GOLD analysis project Ga0208081, IMG submission 184479) | Arctic peat soil microbial communities from Barrow, Alaska - NGEE Surface sample 415-1 shallow-092012 (SPAdes) | ecosystem: Environmental > Terrestrial > Soil > Wetlands > Peat ...
GGAAGAGGGATTTATTATCAGAATGGCTTTCATATGTTAACAAAGTGCTTTCTTAGTTAAAAAAAATGTGTGTTTTCATGATTACAAATTTTGTATAACTTTCAACTGTATAAAATTAAGTCCATTTGTGCCGGGAATCTTTACACATTTTCTTGACAGATTTACATCATTCACATATTTTATGATTTGGGGAGGGTGGTATTCCTATGTTGCATAAAAAAGAAGGTTAAGAGACTCTTTGGAAAGTCGTCCAATGTCTCTTTGCTGAATACCATTACAAAATTAGTTTGACCTATGCCAATCTAATCCTTGTAGGTGTATTTTGCTTGTTGGCAGGTTCTTGCCAGGGTTTCATCAATTTCCCGAATATCTGTTCTGAATTATTAAAAGTCTGTGGCTATTAGCTCAGTCCAGGAAAGGGAGTAAGAATGTACTGCTAAATTTCTTACCTTAGAGTTTGCAATTGACCGTTAATCAATTAAAACATTATATTATGAAACGAAATGGATCATCCCGCCTCAGGACTAAATCTATCTTAGGATCTCTGTTTGTCCTTTTTTTACTTCTCTGTTCTTCTGTTTCACCTGCTCAGTCTCCGGTAGACTTTTCAGGAGTATGGATTCAGGATACTACTAAAAGTGATGATTTTTATGAATCGTTTGAAGTGATTTATACAATAACGCAGACCATTCAGAAATTTACTGTTAAACAGACATTTACAGTTAAAAGCAGCAAAGAAATTATGACAAGTGACTACTCCTTCACACTGGATGGAAAAGTGACAAGCATGGAGAAGGAAGGCGGAACAGAAAAGGAGCTTGCCCAATGGTCGGCCGATAAAAAAATTCTCAGTACCAGAAGCACCATAACTTACGGCAATGAAGATGTCGGATTTACTGAAACCTATTCTCTCTCAGACAATGGTCTTGTTCTTACCGTACAGAAATCAAACATTACCCCTGGAGGGTTGTCAATTGTTCAGGTCTTCAATAAGAAACAGTAATTATTACCCCATTCAGAAGAACCACTGATCATGGAAAACCTTTCCCGGTGGAAGTAATCAAAAAGTCATTGAAATACAATTAATCAGATAGTTAAATTTAAAATCGAATAAGTATAATAGTAAAGCCAGTGGCCTTGACCATAGGTAACCTATTCAAAAAGAGATGCCAGTTTCTGGTATGTAGCGTGTAATTTCTCTACAGCAGCATCTTTCTTCTTTGCATTTTTCCTTTTTAAAGCATTTTTAAGTGCAATAGTTTCATCATAAAGATCTTTTGAAATAGTGTAATATTCCGGAGTTTTGGCTTTCAGTCTTCTCGCTAGTTTGTCTTCAGGATACTTTGTTATCGCATCGGCCTGTGAAATAAGAGTGTTCATTAAACCAGCAATTTCATTGTATTTCTTCTCAGGATACATCTTATGGTAAATCACATAAAGTGTCTGATGATACTTATCCATCTCTTCAACAAATGGTTTTACAACCCTGTTCATTGCTTCGTACGCTGAGTGGAGTTTTTCAACCGCAAGAAGTATAGCTTCGTCATTGTTTTCTGAACATGCTTTGTAGTAAGATTCAGCTACAGCGTTGAATTTTATCAGTTCGGACCTCCAGAGATTTTCTTTGTCTCTTAAAATTCCAGGTAATTTTGCGTTGTTCATTTTTCCCATATTAGCCTTGATTTGGGGGACAAAGCTTTTTATGGTAGTTATATCTTTAGCAGGGTAAGCATTATGCCACAATGGATAGATGATTGTGTGAAAAGCCTGCAATTCAGGAACATCTGAGGAAATTTCTGCAGCTTGTTCTTTTGTTTGAGCGAGTGCTGTGATGCTGGCGCCAAGCGCCAATAAAAGCATACTGGAAAATAGTCGTAACTTTCTCATTTGTATTTTCTTAATTGTTACTTAAAGTATTAATACGGTTATTAATATAATCAATTTTATAACAACTGCAAAGATAATCAGTACCCTAAATTCAGGATTGTACTGTAGCTTTTTTAAAAATTTATATTTCATATTTTTATTACAATTATTTCTATTTGTGGCTTTCTTCTGTTTCTGTCTCTGCCTTAATGTGTCTAATATCGTGAGGCTCAGCATGAATATATACTTCACTCCTGGGGACTATGGCATTTAAGTCTTTTTCAATTCTATCGCATAATTCATGTACATTCCTAAGGCTTGAATCTGGCTCTAAATGAATATTGAACTTGATGAAAGTATCAGCACCTGCTGTTCGGATTTTTAAACTATGGTATTTCTTTACATCGGTGTAGGTAGTCAATACTTGTTCGACTTTTTCAATTGTACCTTTTGGTGCTCTATCGAGCAAGACATCTATAGCCCTTTTTCCTAGTCTGAATGAAACAAACAATACAATTAAAGCGACAACCAAAGCAGCAATAGAATCGGCAAAGAAGAAGCCGAAATTCGCACAAATAAGACCTAAAAATACAACAGCCGAACTCCAGATATCTGTCGAAAAATGTAATGCATCAGCCTCAAGAGCCTGGCTGTTGTGCTTCCTTGCAACTTTGTATAATGCGCGCGAGCGTGTTATATCAATTATAATTGAGCTGATTACAACTATATAACTCCAGGCATTTACTTCGATATGCGTTTTACCAGATATAAGCCTTCCTATGGCTTCGTAAATAATCCATGCACATGTAATAAGTAGTAAAATGGTTTCGATGAAGGCGGAAAAATTTTCTATTTTACCATGTCCATAATTATGTTCCTTGTCAGCTGGTTTATCAGAAATCCTGACTGAAAAATATGTTATTATGGCTGCAACCAAATCGAGTCCAGAATGCAATGCTTCTGATAAAATCCCCAAGCTGCCTGTTAGAATGCCAATAACTAACTTAAATCCTGTTAAAAATATTGCAGCAAAAACAGATAATAGTGCTACCCTTTTTTTCTCTTTTACCATTTTAGAAAAGTTTAACAATTAAACTTCACTGAACTACAAAAAAATGGATTAAGAGTTTTTGGGTGGTTGCCAGATTTGTGAATAAAAACTGTTCTTGAGATCAATATTGGTAAAAAAAAGTATACCCTTTTGAATTTCTAAATTGTGGGGTCTTACTATTGTTTCATTTTTTAATGCATCATCCTCCAAACTATGGATATGTGAATGTTCGCAATCTCCTGAAAAATCAGGACATTCATAAGTTGGAAATATTTCGTTTTGGGGAATTAAATTAATAGATACACAATTAGCTATCAGCATCATAAAAGTGAATGTCAAAAGTTGATAGAGTTTGGATTTTATTATTTCCCCCATGCCTGCAAAGATAGCACATACTTTTCAATAAAGGCTTGTGTTTCTTCAAACCAAATGCACCGTTTAATGTCACAATTTGGAAAACCCCGTGATTTGATCATTCCTGGCCGGCATTGATTAATTACTTCATGGCGGAGCTAAGTACTAGTTGCCTTGTTATGGATGTTAAGTGTTATCAGACCTTTTTTCGAAGTGGTCATAGAAGGACGGATTTGTGCAAATGGGTTTTTAAAAAACATTGGTGGATGGGTTTTATTTGACTTGAGTTATTGTCTTTCGTAACTTTATCACAATGAATAGTTAATATGGCAAGCCTTATTCCCGGATTTGAATATGACATCTTCATCTCCTACCGCCAGAAAGACAATAAAGGCGACAGGTGGGTGAGTGAGTTTGTGGAGGCGCTCAAGACAGAGCTTGAGTCAACATTCAAGGAGGAGATCAGTGTTTACTTTGATATCAATCCTCACGATGGACTGTTAGAGACACATGATGTTGATGCTTCGCTTAAGGAGAAACTCAAGTGTTTGATTTGCATTCCGGTTATCTCGCGTACCTATTGTGATCCTAAGTCATTTGCCTGGGAACATGAGTTCAAAGCATTCGTTGAAGAGGCTTCCCGGGATCAGTTTGGTTTGAAAGTTAAGCTTTCCGGAGGCAATATAGCCAGCAGGATACTTCCTGTCCGCATTCATGACCTTGACCAAACTGATATTAAACTTTTTGAATCAACTATTGGCGGAGCACTAAGGTCAATTGATTTTGTCTATAAAGAAACCGGGGTGAACCGCCAGCTAAGGGCTAAAGATGATGACATTATTAAAAGTCCCGGACAGATTCTTTATCGTGACCAGATAAATAAAGTCGCTCTGGCCATAAAGGATATCATCGAAAGCATGAAATATCCTGCGGTTACTGATAAGTCGAAAGAAAAAGAAATTCAGGCAGAGGAAAGAGCGGAGAAGAAAGTTTTCATACCTGAAGAGCCGGATTTAGCAGAAAAGAGTGAAATAACGAACAAAACCACAACTGACAAACCAAAATCCGGGAAAGGCAGTAAATCAAAAGGTCTGCCTATAAAGGTAAAAACTCTGTTCGGAGGCATTATACTAATTCTTGCAGTTCTTACTGCAGCCTTACTCTTTTTAAATCACCGGACAAAAGTCAGATGGGCCAGAGAGCAAGCCCTGCCCGAACTCAAACGCCTTACCAATGAAGAAGAAAGTGAGGAGAATTATATCAAAGCGTTTGACCTGGCACAGAAAGCTGAAAAATATATATCTGATGATCCTGACTTCAGGAAGACAGCCTCTGATTTCATTGGCAAGCTGACAATAATGTCTGATCCTCCGGATGCAAATGTTTATATCAGAAAATACGCCGGCGATGAAGGGGAATGGGAGAAAATCGGCACAACGCCTGTTGATACCATGAAACTTCCCAATTGGACATATTTTCAGGTCAAACTGGTAAAAAAAGGGTATGATGATGTATTTGCTATAGCTTCAACAGACTATGATACTCTATACAGAAAGATGTTCAGAACAGGCGAAATACCGGCAGGGATGGTCTATGTGGACGGCATTGACACAGAAATAGTAAGAAATGTTCTGAAGGATAAAAACGGATTTTTTCTTGACCGATATGAAGTGACAAATAAACAATATAAGGAATTTGCAGACAAAGGCGGGTACAACAATCCTGATTATTGGAAAAATGAGTTCATCAAAGATGGTAAAACTCTTACCCGGGAAGAGGCAATGTCAGAATTTACTGACAAATCAGGCAGGCCGGGACCTTCGACCTGGGAAGCCGGTGATTACCCTGACGGGCAGGATGATTATCCTGTCTCCGGAGTAAGCTGGTATGAAGCTGCCGCCTATGCCGAGTATGCAGGCAAAAGCCTGCCAACCCAAATTCATTGGACAAGCGGTGCCGGATTTCCGTACGACTGGAAAAACTGGTCCTATAATTGTTCATATAATAGAATACTGCCATATAGCAACTTTAATGACAAAGGGCCTGCCCCTGTGGGGAAGTTCCATGGCATTAGTCATTTTGGCGCTTACGATATGGCGGGAAATGTGAGGGAGTGGAACTGGAATAAGACAAAAATTGGCTGCATTGTTCGCGGTGGCGCATGGGATGATCGTAACTATATGTATCCATATTGGAGTCAGCTTCCACCTTTTGACCGTTCACCAAAGAACGGTTTCCGCTGTGTCAGGTATATAAACAAAGACAAAATCCCTCAGCAAACATTCCAGGAAGTTAATTTCGTAGGTCAAAAGGATTATTCAAAAGAAAAACCAGTTTCAGAAAGTGTGTTTAAAACTTATCGAAACCAATTCCTTTATGACAAAACTGATTTAAATGCAAGAATTGAAGAAAGGGATGAGAGCCCGGAGGACTGGGTTGTTGAGAAGATCTCTTTTAATGCTGCTTATGGAAATGAAAAAGTAACTGCCTATTTGTATTTGCCAAAAAACAGAGTTCCCCCATATCAGACAATCATTTATTTTCCTGGAGGAAGCGCGATTAAAGGGAAAGACGCCAAAGATTTCAATGGCTTTTTATGGATGAACGATTATCTTTTAAAAAACGGACGCGCAGTGATTTTCCCGATCTACCGTGGAACTTATGAAAGGAATAATGGTCTAACTATGGAAATGAGTGATCCTAATTACAGCCATCAGTTCACGGAGTGGCTGATCTGGTGGACAAAAGATTTCAGCAGGACAATAGATTATCTGGAAACCCGTTCGGATATAGATACAGGTAAAATAGCTTTTTATGGCTGGAGCTGGGGTGGAGAAATAGGTGCATACATTCCAGCCGTTGAGGATAGGGTTAAATTAAATATTTTAGTTCTGGGAGGATTATACGGTCCGACTTATCCTGAAGCTTATCAGGTAAATTATCTGCCCAGGATCAAAATCCCAGTCTTAATGTTAAACGGTAAATATGATATGTTCAATCTATATGAAACATCTGTCAAGCCGTTCTATGACTTTCTTGGAACTCCTGAAAAAGATAAGCGCCTTTGCCTGTTTGAAGCGGATCACTCGCTGTATAAAAATGATATGGTAAAAGAAGTATTAAGCTGGCTCGACAAATACTTCGGACCTGTTAAACCGTTGCCCACTAAATAAAATATGGCAAGTATTATCCCCGATTTTGACCACCCGTATCAGATTGATCACCAAAAGCAGTATTTTCTTTAAATATCTCCCTGCATCAAGGTGCCCCCCCAATATCGGAGAAGGAACTTCCGACATTAAATATGGGAAAGATTCCCCTGTTAAGGCAGAACAACTTTCAGGGATATTTGATCTTTGAAATATTGATTGAACATCCTGGAGGCTGGGTCATGTACTTTTTTAAACTCCTCGTGCTCATGGATAATTTTATAAACAACCGGATTCATCCAATTCCCTTCCAATACCCAATTAAACTTCGAATCCTTATCTGAGATAACTTTCAGAAGTGTATATCCACAGTCCGGATAACCTATAGAAGCAATTGCGCTGTTTACTTTCAGTATACCTTCATTCAGATCTGAAATTGGGAGATTATCAGGGATCTTCAGAAAATGAATGCTTGTAAACTTTTTATCATGCTCGTCGGGCAGGTAAGTACTATGGTAAAAGTCTATCAGCCATTTACCGTTAACTTTTTTGAGAAAATAACTTTCAATCCCTTTAAAAAACAATTGAACAGGGTCTTTTGTCCAGACAATATCAAACTTTACAATCGACAGTGCAGCATCACCGGATACTTCAGTCTGCGGGAAATCTATCTTGATTTGCCCTTTTGATCCCTCAAATGATTTAAACTCCGCAATCCATTCATCAAGGTTTTTAAAGACATATCCGTCTTCAATAGCGTGAAAATCCTTCGTACAAACTGTACGCATAGCTTCATAATCAAAATTTTCAATCGCTGTATAAAATCTTTTTATAGCAGCTTCAGCATTTACTTCTTCAGCTTTCGGATCCGGCTTGGCACATGCGGATAAAATGAAAAGTAAAAATGCAAAAAGCAGTAAATTTCTCATAATAATCAAGGTTTTAATTTTTTTAAGTGTTCATAATCAATTCTAAAATTCTTTGGTTATATGTTAACCAAAGTTACACCAACAAAAAGCTTAAGTCAAATTTATTCAAGGAGGACAAAGACTTCCTCAATTAAGATAGTTGGATTTTTATTTGCTCTGTGCCACAGACTTTCATTACTTTAGCAGCATGAACAGTTAATATAAAAATGCCTTCAGAGATAGTATATTATATAAACCTATATGGGTATCTTGCAATATTCATCCTTATATTTCTCCAGGATGTTGGTTTCCCCAATCCAATTCCAAATGAACTGGTTTTGCTTTTTTCCGGATATCTTGTTTATTCCGATATTTTTAAATTTTATATTGTAATTTTTGTAGCTCTTCTTGCCGACTTTATAGGAACCAGTATTTTTTATTTTATTTTCAGGAAATTCGGCAGTCTGTTCATGAAGCATAAGCCACGCTGGATACCTTTTTCACAGAGTAAAATAGAATCATTATCCCGCTCTCTATCTGAAGAGGGATTTTTTGGCATCTTTATCTGTCGTCTGACTCCGTTTATACGTGGATACGCTACGATAATTGCAGGGTTACTGCAGGTAAGAATTGCATATTTTCTTACGATAGCATTGCTATCAGCAAGTGCGTGGGCCAGTACATATATTTTTGCCGGCTGGCTCCTTGGTCCATGGTGGAAACAAATAGAATCAAATCCTCATTTGCTGAGAAATGGAATGTTATCAATTTTGATATTTGTCCTTTTTTTATTTATGATCAAGTTCTTTTTGAAAAGATTAAGGATCAGATGGAAGGGCAATTAAAACAAATTCAGCATGAATATTTTAAGATGGCCAGATCTTTTAGAAAGTTAAAATCAGGAAAAAGGTGTAGTTTTATAGTACAAATCACCAGTTAAAGCGGGCGGCTTAATTTGAGTCGGAAAGTTGACGTTATTTCAAAATAAACAGAAATGCAAGGGCAAAAGATACAGAAGGCAAAAATTTCAGTCATAATACCTGCTCGTAACGAGGAGAAGTATATTGAATCCGTCATTAAATCTGTAAGAGCGCAAGATTTTAATGAATATGAACTAATAGTAGTTGATAACGGGAGTACGGATAAGACTGCAGAAATTGCAGAATACCTTGGCGCAAGAGTAGTTTTTGAGCCAACAACCGGACTGCCAAGAGCAAGAGAAAAAGGCAGGAATGTTGCAAATGCAGACCTGCTTGTTTACCTTGATGCCGATATGATTATACCGCCATCATATCTCTCTAAACTTTTTTGTTTTCTTGAAGAAAACAAAAAAGTGGTGGCAGTAAGTAATCCATACCTATTCTATGACGGCAATTGGAGAATTAAATCTTTGCAGAAATTTGTCTTTAAAATTCACTTCCCGATATTCCGCAGACTATTAAAAGTACTGAAATTACCGGTTAACCTTATGGGGGGAAACTTTGCCGTTAGAAAAAAGACTCTTGAGGAGATTGGGGGATTCAATAAAAACATTGAGTTTTATGGAGAAGATTTGGATATTTCAAAAAGAATTTCAAAGAAAGGAGATATCGCTTTTATAGAGAATTTATATTCCCTTACCTCAGCAAGGAGATTTATGCAACAAGGGATTTTTCGAATTTATTCCTTATACATTGCTAATTATTTTTCCATGCTCCTCTTTAACCACCCATATCACGTAAACAAGTTTAAGCATGTCCCTAAGTTTAAGCTTGCTGCAAAATATGCAGCATTATTAATAGTGTCTTTTATCGGATTTTTTCTATATAGCTTTACCTATTCAAAATCAGAAATCTTTGGCCCCGTTATTTATAGATTGAATTCCCCGGATAAGGTTATTGCACTTACATTCGATGATGGGCCAAACAGTGAATATACTGAACAGGTTCTCGAGATTTTGGAAATGGAAGGTATCAAAGGAACCTTTTTCCTGATTGGTAAAAATGTTGAAAGGTATCCACAAATTGCAAAAGAGATAGTTGAACATGGTCATAGTATTGGTAATCATAGTTACACACATCCCTGGTCGTTATCATTCGAAAGCAGTAAAGCTGTGATTGATGAGGTTAAAAAAGCTGAAGAAGCTATATATAAGGCGAATGGCGTACAAACCAATTTGTTTCGTCCACCTCATGGATTCAGAACTCCCTGGATGATACACAACATACACAAAATGGGCTTCAAAATAATTACATGGGATGATATGACTACTGATTATTATGCCAGTACAAAGCCGGAAGAAATTGCTAAAAAAATACTTTCAAAAGCCAGACCGGGCTCAATAATTGTCATGCATGATGGATTAAATTTGAATCACGGAACTAATCGGGAAAATACAATAGAGGCATTGAATATTGTCATAAAAAAACTAAAAGAAGAAAACTATAAATTTGTTTCCCTTAATGAGGAGAATGTCACCAATCTTACCAGAGTTGGTAAAAGTAAATAGACCACCTTATTCGCAGTCAGATACGCTCAATTCTTTTACCCACAGGCTGATCTATAATAATCGGGACCTTTTCAACGATAATGCTGGTGTTATCAAGATTGAAAGCTCTATCTGCAGGAATACTGAGTCTTTTTACTAAGGAATGTAATGAAATAATAAAGCTATCAATATTTGAAAATTTAAAGTCATGGAGCATTATCCTGTCAATCAGCACAAATTTAAAATCACCCTGTAATCCCCGCTTTTTCATAGAAGCAAAACCACTTTCAAGCTTTATTTCACCTGATTTCACCATATCTTCAACAACTTCTCTGAAATAAAGATTTATTTTCGGTTCAACTTTATATCCTAAGTGAAAGTCGATCCTGATAAGTATTCCCGGTATTATCTGGTTAATTTCATATTGAAAGCGATTTGGCTCTTCTACCATATCGACATGAAGCAACCAGTATGTCTTTGCCCTTTTGGGTTGTTTATTAAATATAGAATAGATCACTTTTGATTCTACCTGATTAATGCTGTTAGCATGTATGATGTAAACGAGATTGGTTGCAAACAAGGGAACAGATTTATCCTTAGTGAGATCCCTGAACATATCAAGGTATCCATCCAGATAGGCAAAGGAGATATGCCGGTTCCTGAGTTTTCTGCCAAAATACCAGCCATACATTATCAAAGTAAACAGGGTTGTCAAAAGTAATGTAAACCATCCTCCGTGGCTGAACTTATGAAGATTGGCTATAAGAAAACTACCTTCTATGGTTAAATAGACGACCAATAACAAAAGTATCAATCCGTAATTAATTCTCTTTTGATAAAAATGATATGATAATAACAATGTGGTCACTATCATCGTTAATGTGATGGAGAGACCATATGCAGCCTCCATGTTCGATGATTCCCTGAAGAATACAACAGTAAGACTGCAGGCTATCCAGAGGAACCAGTTCACAACAGGCAAGTAAACCTGCCCCCTGACATACGTCGGATGAACCACCTTAAACTTAGGCCAGAAATTCAAATAAATTGCCTCACTTATAAGAGTGAACGATCCGCTGATTATTGCCTGGCTTGCAATAATAGCTGCAGATGTAGCCATCACAATTCCTGGCATCAGGAACCATGTTGGCATTATCGCAAAAAATGGATTAACGGCTGCTCCTTTATCAATGTTCAACATTAGCCAGGCACCCTGTCCGAAATAATTAAGAAGAAGTGCAATTTTAACGAATCCCCATGTCACTTGAATATTCAATCTGCCACAATGCCCAAGATCAGCATAGAGCGCTTCAGCACCTGTTGTACATAGAAAAACGGCACCAAGCAAAATAAAGCCACCGGGATAATCCGTAAGAAACCGATAGGCATATGCGGGATTTACCGCCTTTAAAATATCCGGATGCTGAACTACCTGAGATAAGCCCAGTGCAGCAAGTGTGGTGAACCATATAAGCATAATCGGGCCAAACGAACTTCCGATAAGATTTGTGCCGAACTGTTGAATGAAAAACATGAACGCCAATATGCATAAAACAATCAGGACAACCGGAATATTCGGATTATAAAGTCTTAATCCTTCAATAGAAGAACTGACAGTAATAGCAGGAGTAATAATACCGTCAGCCATAATTGCTGCTCCTCCAATCATCGTCAGGATGGCAACCAAAGATGATTTTCTCTTTATCAGTGCAGCCAGGGCAAAGATGCCTCCCTCGCCCCTGTTATCAGCGCGCAAGGTTATAAGAATATATTTAATTGTTGTTGTTAGGGTCAGCGTCCAGAAGATACATGACAAACCCCCGTAAATAAGCAATTGATTTATATTTTCCGATCCACCCTGAATGATGGCTCTCATGGTATAAAGCGGGCTGGTACCGAGATCGCCATACACGATTCCGAGTGCAATTATTGCACCAGCAAAAGAAAATTTTTTAATATCCTGATGCTTACCCAACCCGTTCATGTTTCGCTTTTTGTATACCGTAAAGATAAACAGCTATAATAAAATCAACTTTCCGGTAATTTTACAAATTCTATTCATCGAAGCAATAAAGCGTCCAAAAATAATGCTGAAACAATATAATTATTCCGGAAGGTGAAAATAAATATTTACAACTGCCAGTGATTAATGTGATCATAAGGCTTATTGCTTATTCGCTTAATAATAATATGTATGGCATAGGATTTATCCTTAATTTTGGTTGATAATTAAATAATTCAGAGTATGAAACCGTATACCCATCCATGGCATTACGTTGAAGCAGGAAAAGATGCTCCATCTATTGTAAATAGTCTGATTGAAATTCCAAAGGGATCAAAGGGTAAATATGAAATGGATAAGAATACAGGGCTGCTAAGACTCGACAGAGTATTGTTTTCATCCGTGCATTATCCTGCTAACTATGGCTTCATTCCCCAGACATACTGTGACGATCATGACCCGCTCGATATACTTGTCATCTGTTCAATTGACGTTTATCCGATGTGCATCGTTGAAGCAAAAGTGATTGGTGCAATGGAGATGGTTGATGGGGTCGAGCGTGACGACAAAATAATAGCAGTTGCCGAACACGATATGTCAGTCAATTATATAAATGATCTTTCACAGCTTCCTCCTCATACCCTTGTCGAGCTGAAAAGGTTTTTTGAAGACTATAAAATGCTCGAACATAAAAACGTCATTGTAGAGCAATTCATGAACAGGGAAAAAGCCTATGAGATAATTCTGGAAAGCATGAGCCTTTACCAGGCAAAGAAAGAAACACTGATACTACCTCAGTAGACGCTATTTTACTACGACATCATACCCCAGTTCCTGGTTCTGACACTGCCATTTCTTTGTTAGCCATCTGCCTCTTGTTGTGGCTATCGTATCTTTGCCGTGGCAAGCATCATTTTAACATTTAACTTGGTCCCCAAAGAAAGCACGTCCACCAGATCCTGGATACTGAGCGTATTATCAAAACGCAACATAACGACGGAATTAGGGTCCTTCTTCAGTTCTGCTTTCAAACTCGTTTCAATCGCATTAAAAGGAACCTGGGTGTTGTTTACAAAATAGATCTTATCTCTGGTCATTGTCACATTAATCTCTTTCTTCTGAATCGACTGGCTGCTCCTTGAACTGGGCAAGGTAACCTTAATCATGCTTGGATTGAGCAGCGTTGAGATGATGATGAAGAACAGCATAAGAAAAAACATGATATCATTCATAGATGAAGTGAACACTTCAGCCGTAAAGTCTTTTTTCTTACGAAGTTGAATCATTTTGCAGGGCTTTTAAGGAGATCAATGAAATTCATGGCGTTCCATTCAAGCTGGTGCACAGCTTTATTTAAAATCGTATTGAGCCAATGGTAACCGATATAAGCCATGATACCAACAATCAGTCCAGAGGCGCTGCTCACCATTTTGGTATAGAGTCCGGCAGAAACGCTGCCGATACTGACATCGCTCGTCATTGAAATATTATAAAATATTTTTATCACTCCAATAATAGTTCCGAGAAACCCGAACATGGGAGCGATTCCTGCAATAACAGCAAGTATCTGTACATTTTTTTCCAAGTCGTAAACTTCAAACTTCCCTACTATTTCAATGGCCTCTTCAACCTCTTTAATTGGTCTGCCTAAAGTGGAAATTCCTTTCTCTATCATTCTGGCTATGGGTTTTGTTGTGCGCCGGCAAAGTGTAAGAGCTGAATCGGTTTGACCACGTAGAATAGAATCATGAATATTGTTCATAAAGTCCACATCCGTACTGACTTTGCGCTTGATAGTTAAATACCGCTCAATAAAAACATAAATAGCTATTAAAGATAGTATGCCAATCGGCACCATTATAATGCCACCCTTCATAATGATATCCATAAATGACATCATATGAGGAGCAGGCTGCGTGGGAAGCGCTGGAGAAGCCGCAATAGCTTTGTTCAGCGAATCTATAGTCTGTGTAACTAGGGAAAGCGTTGTTGTCATATTGATTTTTTTATATTTATATTATATATCAAAGCATAATCTCGTAATAAGAGTTATGTACTTTTTTAGCATTTTCAAAATGAATTGACAATAGAACTGAACCATTATGGATACTTTAAAGTACCCTGAGAACTGGTTATGTGCAGGATTTATCCCAGAAGCAGGTTCAAATCCGAAGTATCTTGATAAAAGTACCTATATGAAATGCCTGCGAGATTAAAAGATAATAAGGTGAACTTAATGAATAATCACCTTTTGAAAAGGCTATTTTCTGAATTATAAAAAGGTTAATAAACCTGGTTTCTGAATTATTTGATCCAGAACAATCAATTACTGTGGTCTCAACTTTTTCGTCTTGATTTGTTGGTCTGGATTTACTTTTCCTCAGTTCTAAACTCAGACAATCCTTTTCCTGTGATTCATTTACGACAAGTCGACTATTGGTAATCTTGTTTGAATCATTTTTAACATGATATAAATGATCTTTATTAATTTCTCCTGGGAAGAGAAGTATCGTCATTAGCATCAAATACTTCAATGATTGAAGCTTCATACCGTTATTTTTACAATAACGTCGTAAATATATAACAAATAATTACTAGGGATAATCTTAGACCAATTTTTCATATTATTTTAAAAACAAATTATCATGACACTAGGCAGCCCAGATCGAGTAAAATTAACGCAGAATTATGAGAAGCTGCAGTAATTATTCATTCTTTGGCAGTTGAAACTTCAGAAACTTTGTATCCATTAAGGTTCAAAGTAATTTCAAGAAGCCTTCGGATCTGTACTCGTGCCGGAGCAACCATGTTTATCTTTTTTTTAGAAAATCTTTATACGTTTAAAAATAATCCTTATAAAATCTTTGTAAATTATGTTGCATTTTTGGATCGATTTAGAACGAATAGCTATGAATGCAACAATTTCATTAGGATTATCCAAACTCGTTGAAACGAATCTTTCTTCAGGGTATGTAATCGGAGCAATAATCGCTCTCTTTATTCTTGGATATCTTTTATACACACTTGTTAAACCCGAAAAATTTTAATCATAAAGTACCATGGCCCATATTTTGCTCGCGGCGTTTATCCCTTTGGCCTGCTTTACAAATCTTCCTGTAAATGCACAAACAGGAGGACAAACTTCTCCGTTTAAGGTAACAGCAGATTTGGTAAGTCAATATGTATGGAGAGGTTCGATGGCAACCGGAAGTCCTACCCCCAACTTCCAGCCAACTTTAGCTTTTTCAAAAGGAAGTTTGGAAATTGGTATATGGGGATCTACAGATTTTATTGGGGACTATAAAGAAGTTGATCCGTATATTTCTTTTACTGCCGGACAATTTAAGCTTGCAGTTACAGATTACAACTGGAATTTTGATAAAGCTAATTACTTCAACTTTAAGAATAGCGAAACCGGTCACAGATTTGAAGGCACTATTGGTTTTATCGGTACAAAGGCTTTTCCAATAAGCATTACATGGAATACAATGTTTTACGGTTTAGATAAGAAATCCGATGATTCGACTAAACAGGCATATTCAACATATATTGAACTGGGTTATTCCAGCGGTCCTGCCAGTATCTTTTTGGGATTTACCCCATGGGCAGGTTATTATAATAACTATGGAGTAACAACTTTTGACTCCGGAGCCGGTAAAAAGACTTTTTCAATAGTCAATATTGGCGCAAGCATCACAAAGGCACTGAAAATTAATGAAACTTTTTCTTTCCCACTCAGGGCTACATTAGTTATTAATCCATCGGCTACTTATTCGAGGAATGATTATGTACATCTGGTATTTGGTATAACATTCTGATATTACAAAAATCATTTCATATAAAACTTAAAATTTATAGATATGAATGAAGCAATTCAATTGATCCTTTTCATGCTGGCGCTGGTTGCACTCGCACCTTTGTTAGGCAAGTTTATGGCAAAGGTTTTCATGGGTGAAAAGCATATAATGAAGCCTGTTTTTGGCTGGCTCGAAAAATTAGTTTACCGGGTATCCGGAATCAAAAGCGAGGAGGAAATGAACTGGAAGACCTATATGTATGGTGTCCTCCTTTTTAACCTGTTTGGCTTTGTGCTTTT
>Ga0208081_1000190_pt1 | contig 15775 bp, 11 predicted proteins | sample NGESurshal092012_6_FD_184479 | JGI IMG/M metagenome (GOLD analysis project Ga0208081, IMG submission 184479) | Arctic peat soil microbial communities from Barrow, Alaska - NGEE Surface sample 415-1 shallow-092012 (SPAdes) | ecosystem: Environmental > Terrestrial > Soil > Wetlands > Peat ...
ACTGAAAAAACTACTAACATACGACCTAATCCATTCCCCGGGCTCAGAGCTTTCAGACCTGATGAAGGTCATCTTTTCTTTGGCCGGATGGAGAGCACTGTTAAAGTTGTTACGCGGCTCAAGGAAAACAGGTTTGTTTCCGTCATAGGAGGATCTGGCAGCGGCAAGTCATCTCTTGTGCTCTCAGGTGTCATACCAGCTCTTCTGAAAGAAAATGCCGAAGGCAAAAAGCTGTGGTCATACCTGGTTTTCAGGCCTGACGTAAACCCTATTGACAATCTTGCAGCGGAACTGTCCGCCCTTTCTGCCGGTGCCGGTTTTACGCAACTCTCACAGGCAAGCGTGGCCGCATCTCTGCATAACAGAAGTGAAGGGATTATTGATGTAGTTAATAAGATAAGAAAAAGCCTGCGGCAACAGATTGTTATTGTTATTGATCAGTTTGAAGAAATTTTCAGATACAGCCCTGCCTCTGCAAGAGGTTTGGAGGGCGATGATGCAACTGATTTTATTGACCTTCTGGTAAATATGGTGCAGCAACCCGATCAGGGACTTTACCTGGTACTCACCCTGCGGTCTGAATATGTCTCAGAGTGTTCCCGTTTTCATACTCTGACCAACCTGATGAACAACAGCAGCTTTCTTCTGCCTCAGATGAGCCATGATATGCTCATCTCTGTGATAGAAGAACCTGTAAAAGTGTCAGGAGCAACAATTGACCGTTCACTTTCAAAGATCATACTTGGTGATCTGTCGGATAAACCCGGACAATTACCGGTTTTGCAGCATCTTCTCATGCGTATGTGGGGTCAGTGGAGCAAAGTAGGCGATATGAGCCGTTCTTTGAGTATTGCTGATTATGAGGCTGTCGGAGGACTTAAGGGAGCCATATCACAGCACGCCGGTCAGGCGATGGATATGCTCGATGAGAGACACAGGTATGTCTGCTCGCGGCTGTTCCGTACTATTACCGTACGCACCGAAGACGGAAGGGAACTGCGCAGACCGGCCAGCGTCTCTGCAATAGCATCCCAGACTGGATGCACTGTCGAGGAAATCATTCATGTCGCAGATGTTTTCAGATCTCCGGACTATTCTTTTATTACCCCATCCAGTGAGGTCTCTCTTAATAAGGATAGTGTCATTGACCTGAGCCATGAAAGCATTATTAAGCTTTGGGTGACCCTAAGAAAATGGCTTGATGATGAAGATGCCTCTAAAAGACTCTACCTGCAGCTTGCCTCAGCCGCTGAACATTACCAGGAAGGGAAGGGAAAACTCTGGACAGCACCTGACCTGTTAATGGCGCTCAAATGGCGTGATGAAAACCAACCAACACTTGCCTGGGCAGAAAAGATAGATCCTGCTTTTGAACGGACCATGCTCTTTCTTAAAAACTCGGAAGAAGAATATGCCATACAGGAAGAATACAACAGGAAAGCTGGCAAAAATAAGATAAAACGCTCACGCCTTATTGCCGGATTACTGGGGATTATAGCTTTGCTCACCCTTATAGCATTGGGCACACTCTACTCTCTGAGGAACAGGTCCGAAAAACAGAAGAGCGTGGCTCTGCAGTTGAAAGATGAAGCGGTAGCCTATACAGGTGTCCTTCGTGACAGCCTCAGACAGTTGTCGGATACGTTATTTACAGCCGAACAGATGGCAGGATCGGAAAGAATCAATGCCCTTGCCGCAACTGACAGAGAGAAAGAAGCAGTAAAGAGAGCATCGCAGGCAAGCAGCATTTTACAGAATGTAGAAACCCAGAAGACAGTCGCTGTCAGAATGGCAACAGAAGAAAAAAGGCGCAAAATGCTGACATTGGCCAGGTCGCTCGCATTGCGGTCAATCAACCATGCCGGAGAACAGGATCTGCAGATACTTCTGGCCTGGCAGGCGTATCTGTTTAACAACAAACATCAAGGCAGTGAAGATGATGCTGATATTTTCTCTGCACTCTATGACGTGAGCAAACGTTACGGTAACAAATATTATTCTCATTTCAAACCAGAGGGAGCTGCCGTGACGGCTATGACCGAAGAGCCAGGCGGCCATTTCTTCTATACAGCTGATACAGGTGGCAGAGTACTGCGCTGGCAGGCTGACCTGCCCGGTAAAGGCTATAATGTGGTATGGCAGGGAGATAAGGTGATTCGGGCAATGTCAATAAGCCCTGATGAATCATGGCTTGCCTGCGGCACTTCTGCATCTGAGATCATTATGATACCCCTGTCAGACGATTCTATTGGTTACCAACTGCAGAATCCCGGCGGTGATATTACAGCACTGGTCTATAACGCTTTGGGTGACCACCTATTCTCAGCAACCATTGAAGGTGCAGTTACATCATGGAACCTTAAATTACGTGAAAGGAGTGAGATGGTAAGCGATCCTGCCGGGATAACTGCCCTTGATGTCTCGCAACACGAAAATCTGCTGGCAGCTTTGACAAAAGACGGCAGACTTCTGCTCATGAACCCTGTAATGCCGGAGAAACAATTCACACTTTATGCCGGTGACAAGGTAATTACATCATTGAAATTCATTCCCGGGGAAGGGCGGTTAGCCACAGGAGATGAGAAAGGTATTGTTGACATCTGGAATACCGGAACAAGGCGAATTGAAGCCAATGTGGAAGGTCATACGTCGTCAATTGACGCTATTGCATTTGACAGGAATGATGACCGGATGCTGACTGCAGACAGGGCAGGTACCATAAAACTGTGGACTCTGTCTGACCTGACACAACCGCCGGTTGTCATCTCAGACGGCAGGGAAGCTATAATGCATCTGGCTTTCAATGAGGATGGTAACGCCTTTCTTTCAGCAACAGGCGTTGAGGTGACAGAAAGACCGGCTCATATAAGATGCATGACTGACAACCTGTGTTCCCTGGTGCACCGCAACCTGTCACCGGCCGAATGGTCTGCTTACGTCGGGCGCGATATAGATTACGAGACTACCTGCCCTGATAAAACAATCCAGATTACGGTCAGAGAGATAATCGGGAGCTGGTAAAGCAAACTTTCTTGCAGCAATATTGTTCTTCATCAGAGCGGCCCCTCTGTATGGAGGAAATGTCTATTTTTGTTGCCGACTGTAATTTATAAACTCGCACCTGATGAAAGAAAAAAGAGTCATGCTGATGATCCTTGACGGATGGGGGATAGGTGACGGCACGAAGAGTGACGCCATCAGTTCCGCAGGTACACCAAATATTGATGCACTGAAAAAAGTCTACCCCTCATCATTCCTGCTTACATCAGGCGAAGATGTAGGCCTGCCAGAAGGCCAGATGGGTAACTCGGAAGTGGGTCATCTTAATATCGGAGCCGGACGGATTGTTTATCAGGATCTGGTTAAAATAAACGTTGCATGCCGGACAGGCGAAATAAAATCAAACAAAGTACTGACGGAGGCCTTCACATATGCCCGTGATAAGGGCGTAAAGGTTCATTTCATGGGACTGCTGTCAGACGGTGGAGTGCACTCACTAGACAGGCATCTGTACGCATTGTGTGATATGACAATGGAATACGGACTTAAAGAGGTTTTTATTCATGGTTTCGGAGATGGAAGGGACACTGACCCGAGAAGCGGGAAAGGCTATATGGCTGACCTCTTATCTCACCTGAAGCACAGTAACGGAAGGGTGGCATCATTTATAGGAAGATACTATGCCATGGACCGTGACAAAAGATGGGAACGCATAAAAGCGGCGTACGACCTCCTCGTTCATGGCATAGGCCGGCAGACGACGGATATTATCGAAGCGATGCAGTCCTCATACGACGGTGGCGTGACTGATGAATTTATGCAGCCTATAGTGGTTACAGGTGATGATGGCAAACCACTGGCTACAATAAATGAGGGCGATGTGGTTGTCTTTATTAATTTCAGGAACGACCGCGCACGTGAACTGACTATAGTGCTGACCCAGCAGGATATGCCTGAGCTGGGAATGAAAACCATGCCGCTGTATTATCTTACAATGACCCCGTATGACGATAAATTCAAAGGATTGCATATAATCTTCCCGAAAGATAATGTTGACCGGACCCTCGGAGAGATATTGGGCGACCTTGGCATGAAGCAGCTCAGGATAGCAGAGACAGAGAAGTATGCACACGTTACATTCTTCTTCTCCGGTGGCAGGGAGAAAGAGTTCCCGGGTGAAGAAAGGATCCTTGTTCCGTCACCCAAAGTGGCAACATATGATCTGCAACCTGAGATGAGTGCCTGGAAGGTCAAAGATGCAGTCATCGGCGAGATCAATAAGCAGAAGTTTGATTTCATATGCCTCAATTTTGCCAACGGCGACATGGTTGGCCATACAGGTGTATATGAAGCAATTGAGAAAGCTGTAAAAACGGTTGATGAATGCGTGGGTGAGGTTGTCAGAGCTGCACGCTCAAACGGTTATGAAGTCATAATAATTTCAGATCATGGCAACGCTGATTATGCTATTAATCCTGACGGGTCACCCAATACCGCCCACTCTCTCAATCCCGTGCCCATATACATCATCAGCAACAGGTTTAAAAAAGTCAACAGCGGGAGGCTTGCTGATGTGGCGCCTACCATATTGACCATGATGGGTATTCCAGTACCGGAGGAGATGACAGGCAGATCACTGGTATAGATAATCTCATGCTGCAGATTGATGACACCATAGTTTCTCTTGCCATTATTGAGAAGAAATTCTCATGTGACCTGAAAGCCTGCAAAGGCAGTTGTTGCCGTTATGGTGACACAGGCGCTCCTCTGACGGTAGAGGAAGCGGCAACACTTGAGCGTATATGGCCTGAACTGTGGCCTTACCTGCGGCCAGAAGGAATAAGGGCAATAGAGGCACAGGGCACAAGCCTGAAGGATATTGAAGGAGAGCTTGTTACACCGCTTGTCAATAATGAGGAGTGCGCCTTTGCAGTTATGGAGGATGGTATTTTCAGATGCGGTATTGAGACAGCATTTAATGCAGGCGCAGTTGATTTCAGGAAGCCTTTGTCATGTCATCTTTTCCCGGTGAGGGTAAGACAATACAGTAGTTTTAAGGCTGTTAACTATGAAGAATGGGCTATCTGCAGGCCGGGGGTGACGGCAGGTGTAAAGCAGAATTCTCCGCTCTGGGCTTATCTGCGGGAACCTCTTGTCAGGGCTTTCGGTAAAGAGTGGTATGATAAACTGCGGTGGTCAGCGGAGGAATATAGCAAGAACAAAGATTCCCGGGAGAGACAGTAAGCCGCGCGCTTAATCAATCTTAAGTTTCAGAAGCTCAATTTTTGTAGAGGAACCACGCAGAACGGTGAAGAGGTATTTGCCCATACGGATATTCTCCTGCAACTGCGGTATATTTCCATGTGTGTAAAGAATAAGCCCTGCAAGAGTCGTATATTCATCGCTCTCGGGAAGCTTCAACTCATACTCTTCATTCAGGTAGTCAATATCCAGCCTTCCGGATAGCATGTATTCCTTCTCACTGATCTGTTTTTCCACGAGATCGCTTGTGTCATGCTCGTCCTCAATATCACCTACTATCTCTTCGAGTACATCCTCAATTGTCACAATGCCTGATGTGCCGCCGAACTCATCGACAACAAGCGCAATGCTTTTTTTTGCTTCCGAAAACAGCTTGAGAACCTTATTTGCAGTCATGGTTTCCGGTACCACAGGGAGTTTTCTCATGCCTGATTCTATATTGGAGGGTTCACGGAGGATATCCTTAAGTTCATAGTACCCGACCATATTGTCAATATGGTCCCTGTAGAGCAATATCTTCGAATGCCCTGAATCAATGAACTGTTGCCTGAGCTCATCAGCGGTACACTCAACGGGCAGGGCCACTAACTCGGTTCTTGGCACCATGCATTCACGTGCTCTTACAGAAGAAAAATCCAGAGCATTCTGAAAGATCTTAAGGCTGTTGTTTTCCTCTTCTTTCTCTTCTTCCGTCTCTACCAGATCATTTACGAAATGATCAAGATCAATGCGGGTGAAGATTTTATTCTCCTGCTCTTTGCGCTCTGTCGCGATCCCGAAGAAAAGCCTCATGATCAGGTTGCTGATCCACAGAGTGAGTTTACTGACAGGGTAAAAAAGATAGTAGAAGAACACCATTGGTAAAGCAAAAAGATTCAGAAAGGAATTAGGACTGATCCTTACAAGAGATTTGGGAAGAAAATCGGCAAAGACAAGTATTACAAAAGTGGTGACGATTGTCTGGATGATGAATATTAATAGATCAGAGTGAATAAGATTTGTCAGCCACTGTTCAATCAGGTCTGCCGAAAGCATACTGAATATGACCGTGGTGGTGCTGATACCGATAAGCATTGTGGCAATATACTGACCGGGATTTCGAGTATATACCGATATTATCCCTGATCCGAATTGGCCCTGTTTACGGTCAAGTTCAATCCGTAGCTTGTTCGATGCAATGAAGGAGAGCTCCATTGCTGAAAAAAAAGCTGCAAGAAGTATTGCAAACGGAATGATCACCACGGGGTTCATAGCCCAAAATTACATTTTTTTCCGCTGTCTGTCGCGTATCCCCGCAAGTACGAAAGCGGCAGCTGACATAATCAGGAAGAGCCATGCCCTGCTGAAACCATTAATGATAATCTCCCTGATGGCTATACCCAGGCATAGCAGACCAAGTAAGATCCAGATAATTTCAATCACCATTAGAGCTTTTTTGTTCATTTTGAATATATATGGTACCGGTGACATTTTTAATACTCCATTTTGTAAGGCTTGGATCAGATTCAAATCCGGTACCCATAATGATCTGATCGCCGCGCTTGAACCTTACAAACCGGTCAGACCAGACTCTTTCTTTGGGTTCACTCCAGAAGAGCAATTCTGTTTCAAGTATGTCACCTGCAGGGTTGACAGCCACTACGCTGTCACGCAGTTCCCATTGATCATCTTTATCCGTGTAACGGGCATAGTGAGCGGTCAGGCTTGCCTGTGGTACTGGTTTCTTGTTATAAAAGAGCACGGTAAGTCCTTCGGGGAACAGGGTATGTGGATCATCCTTTTCTGTGAACTGCTGTATCAGGGGCGTACGGATTACAAGGGTGACCTTGCCCGAGTCAGAATACATTGTCTCAACATTTCTCCCTGAGAGTGAAGGCAGGTCTTTGATCTGGAGATCCTTGACAACCTCTTGTTTCTTCTCACATGATGAAAGTAAAGTAACTACGCTGATCAGGGCTGCTCCCGCGAGAATCGTGTTTATTATTCTCTTCATTTCCCCGTGGCAGTTTTAATCATATTTGGCTTTAAGGAACCAGAAGTCAAAAAGATTGAGGCTGAGTCCGGCCGTAAGCATGGATTCTTTGTAGAGGCCGCCATCAGTACTGCCCCTTGTTGACAGATCAACATACACAGAAATCCTCGATCTCGATTTTCTCAGGGGTATGCCTGCTCCAAGAGTTAAACCGTACTGTTTGACCTGGGTGCCACCGTAGAGAGCATAACTCTCATCATAGTGGCAGCCAATGCGGTATTCTATACGATTAAAGTAACTGTAATTAGAGTATTTGTCAGGTATATATTCAGCACCTGCATTAAGCGAGATTGCATTTGCATAAGTACCGTAATTGCCGGGCAATGATGCTTTAGACCATGCTGAATAAACTATATCAGCCCCGACAGTCAGCTTATCCTCTTTCCCGAAAGATATTCCTCCTCTGATCGTATACGGGAAACGGCTGGTGGTATCAGTCTGATCATAATAGATGGTATCAAATGCCAGCAAGGAAGTCTGTATATATGAATACCTCATTACCATTTCATCATTTGTAGTCCGGAGATTCATACCGGGTGTATATGTCAGCCCTGCATTGACAAATCTTCTCTCTGGCAGAGGAACCATCAATTGCATGGAAGCCTCATAACCAATTCCAACCAGCGAATTGGTGCTCTGTTTTCTGGTGTTAAAGCTACTATAGTTGGTGCCAAAGGCAAATTCATTGTATCTGGTGATGTCGCCAAAAATAATGAATGCATTCATCCCCACCGACAGATACCTGAAAAGGCTGTAGCCTGTGCCGATGACAGCCTTCTGATAACCACCGACTCCTTTATGCGTTTGGGTTAACGTGCCTGCCACATCTAATCCGGGCATATCAGGTGAAAATGTATCCGAAATAATGTAGTTACCGTTACTGAAGGGCATGATACCTGCACTGACACCAAATCCTTTCATAATTGGGAATCCCAAAAGAAGATGCGAGAAGTTCAGGTCTGATGAATAATAATTCAGGTCGCCGTCATTCAGACTGATGACTCCGTAATCAAGGCCGAAGTCAAAAATAAATGATGCCGTATCAATGCTGCTGTATGAGGCGGGCGTCTGGTAGTTCAGAGTCAGGTTATTTCTTATGCCACTGCTTATACCGCCCATGGCAAGTGTTCTGAATGTGCCCTGCGAACTCAGGTTACCAACACCGTATCGTCCGTACGGCGAGGAGATATTTTTTTGGCCTGCTACTGCTGCCGCAAGGAGAGCAAAGAGACATATCAGGCTAAGTCTTCTGGTATTATGCATTATAATCAAGCAAATAATTTAAACCATCAGTCACCAGGTCAGGGTGAAACAACATTTTCCTGCAGGTAAGCGAGGCTATAATCTCACTGTCACCGCCTGTGATAACTGTGATTAGTTTCTTGTATCTTTCTTCGAAAGTGCGAATATACTCATTTATTTCAAATACCAGTCCCATGACCACGCCTCCGGTGATTGCGTCTTTTGTTGATTTGGCGGGGAAAGAGAAGCCTTTGCTTACATTAAGCAGCGGCAGCCGGCCGGTGAATTCATGAAGTGCGCGAAATCTCATTGACAATCCCGGAGATATGCTCCCGCCCGAGAAAGCTCCTCCGGCAAACAGATCAAGAGTCAATGCGCTCCCTGCATCAATCACGAGATAGTCCGAACCGGGGTGATGGAGGATTGCCCCGGCGGCGGCAGCGAGGCGATCAACACCCAGCGTCTCCGGCGTCTCGTAGTCTATCCTGAAAGGATAATGCGACTGCCATGTCAGCCGGTGAATAACCTCTGCTTTGTCCGATAGAAAAGCAAGCAGAGCTGACGGATCATGACTTACACTCGATACAATAATTCTGCTTATGGCCTTCTTACCAATAAAGCTTCCGATGGCTTCCGGATCAGGAGATTTAATCCGTTCCTTACTGATAATCACACTTCCTTTATATAATGCGACTTTTGTGCTGGTATTCCCTATATCGATTGCTAGATTCATTAATTCACCGGAGGTTTTATTGTTGATAAGTGAAAGGACTGTATCTTATTAAACAGAGCAATTGCCTGAGCTACTGATGATATATCGCGCACGGTCAGACTTAATTTGTTATTGTTCTGTTTTACGGTCATGTTTCCTTGTTTCCTGTTCACAAAGTTCATTACCGAGAGAAAGAGAGGACTGCGGTAGAAATTTGATGATGGATCATTTACAAAGTTAGCAACCAGAATATCATTTTTAAGTATTATTTTTTCAATACCAGTTTCGGAAGCGATCCATTTCAGTCTTACGAGGTCAAGAAGTGCCAGGGCTGAGTGGGGCAATGGTCCGAACCGGTCTTTCAGATGCGTCTCGTAGGCCGAAAGAGCGGTCTCATCCCTGATCTCATTCAGCTCTTTATAAAGCCTGATCCTCTCAGGGATACTTGATACATATTCATCAGGGAACATTATCTCGAGATCAGTATCAACAGTGACATCAGGCACAAACTGCCCCGTTTTCTCAATTGACTCAGTGATGTTCTTTTTCCCTGGTGCGGGAAAAAGATCGCCGAATTCATCCTGTTTGAGTTCCCTGACTGCTTCGTTAAGGATCTTCTGGTAGGTTTCATATCCAACATCTGCGATAAAACCACTCTGTTCACCTCCGAGCAGGTTCCCGGCACCCCGAATGTCAAGATCCTGAAGCGCAATGTTAAACCCGCTGCCTAGTTCATAGTTTTCCTCTATGGCTTTGAGTCTTCTTCTGGCTTCGTTCGTCAGTGATGAAAGGGGTGGTGTCAGAAGGTAGCAGAAAGCCTTTTTATTTGACCTCCCGACTCTTCCGCGCAGCTGGTGTAACTCAGACAGACCGAAGGTGTGGGCATCATTGATAAAAATAGTGTTGGCGTTTGGAATATCAAGGCCGGACTCGATAATAGTTGTGGCAATCAGGACGTCATAGTCACCCCTGATGAAGTCAGACATAACGTTTTCAATCTCATCACCTTCCATCTTTCCATGTACCACAGCTGTTTTTATACCCGGGCAGATGCGCTTAACAGTATCCTGTACCTCCCTGATATTTTCAATTCTGTTATTGATAAAGAACACCTGTCCGTTACGGCTTACTTCATAGACGATGCCTTCGCGTATTATGTCTTCATTGAAGCCGTGCAGCTCGGTGATGATCGGCATCCTGTTTGGCGGTGGTGTAGTAATAACTGACAGGTCACGTGCGCCCATAAGCGAAAACTGCAGCGTGCGAGGGATGGGTGTTGCAGTAAGAGTAAGGGTGTCAACCCCTGCTTTCAGCTTTTTCAGCCTCTCTTTTACGGCCACGCCAAAACGCTGTTCCTCATCGATTACCAGAAGTCCCAGGTCTTTGAATTTGACTTCTTTGCCGGTCAGCTTATGTGTGCCCACAATGATATCTATCGAACCGTCAGCCAGTTGTTTCAGGATCTTCTTTTGTTCTGAGGGTTTGCGGTGCCTGCTGATATAATCAACGCGGCAGGGAAAGCTCTCAAGCCTGGAGGTGAATGTCTTGTAATGTTGTAGTGCGAGGATAGTTGTCGGCACGAGCACGGCGGTCTGTTTTCCGTCCGTAGCTGCCTTGAATGCCGCTCTGATGGCAATCTCGGTCTTCCCGAAACCCACATCTCCGCACACAAGACGGTCCATGGGTGTGGCTGCTTCCATATCCTCCTTGACAGCCAGTGTACTGGCCAGCTGATCAGGTGTGTCCTCATAAATGAATGAGGCCTCAAGCTCGCGCTGGAGATAAGAATCAGGTGAATAGGCAAACCCACCCGAGGCTTTTCTCATGGCGTAGAGCTTTATCAGGTCACGGGCAATATCTTTCACCTTTGTTTTGGTGCTCTGCTTCAGCTTCTGCCATGCTCCGGTACCGAGCTTGCTTATTCGCGGCGGAGTGTCATCCTTGCCTTTATATTTTGATATGCGGTGAAGTGCATGAATACCCACAAAGAGGATGTCATTGTCACGGAAGACAAGCTTTATAGCCTCCTGCATATGGCCATTAACCTCTATCTTCTCCAGCCCTCCGAACCTGCCTATACCGTGATCAACATGAACCACATAATCTCCGGGATTGAGATCTGTCAGCTCCCTGACGGTCATGCTGTCGCGCCGCGTAAAGAATCCCCTTATTTTGAACTTATGATAACGATCGAAGATCTGGTGATCGGTGTAGACAGAGATTTTCAGATCGTGGTCAGTGAAGCCCTGATGCAGGTTGAGCAGCAACGGTGTGAATTCAGCAGCCGGATCAGTCTCGGCAAAGATCTCCTTCAGCCGCTCTTCCTGAACTTCGCTCTCAGAGACAATAAAACTGCGGTATCCCTCTTTTTTGTTGGCGATAAGCTTCGTCGTCAGAAGCTCGAAGTTCTTATTGAAAGAGGGCTGTGGCTCAGTCCGGAATGAGATGGTAACAGTATCGCTCTCTCCCCTGCCTTTACCGAAGTAGATATGACGGTGCTGAGAGCAGAGCTCTTCAAGACGCCGGCCGGTGATGATTATTTCGCGGCGGTCAGTTATCTCTCCCTTGCTGCTCCGGGTCCGGGCCTGAGACCAGATGTTATCGGTCTTCTCAATTATAAAGTCGAAGTTTTCGCTCCAAATTATTGATGAAGGAGGTATAAAATCAATGAAGCTATCGGTGCTCTCATGGAGGGAAAGCTCCTGAATATCAGGGATAACCTGTATCTCATCATGAAGCTGCAGTGAGAGCTGATCATCAGGACTGAAGGAGCGTATCGAGTCAACCTCCTCACCGAAGAAGTCGATCCTGTAAGGCTTATCCGCTGAGAATGAGAAGAGATCAGTGATACTGCCCCTGACAGAATATTGCCCCGGCTCATATACAAAATCAGTTCTGATGAAATTGTATTCTCTGAGAACCTCCTCGAGGAATTCAATTGAAAGATGGTCTCCTTTCCTGATGGAGAGGGTGTTTTTCTTAAGGTTGCTCTTGCTGACCACCTTTTCCATTATTGACTCAGGATAGGTCACAATAATGCATTTTCTCTTTCCTGACCCAAGGAAATTCAGCACTTCAGCCCTGAGGATAATATTTGCGGGTTCGGTCTGGTCATACATCACTGACCTCTTGTAGGTGCCAGGGAAGAAAAAGATTGTCTCTTCCCCTATGAGTGAAGTGAGGTCATTATAAAAATAGGCTGCATCCTCTTTTTCGGGAAGGATGACGACGTGAGTGGTCGGTTTCTGTGACAGTGCCCCGGCCATCACAATGGCTTTTGCCGAGCCCGTCAGGCCGTTGATAATCAATGGATCTTTGCCGTCACCGGCGAGAAGCTTCTCAAGCCTGACAAAGGAAGGGTGCTGCCTGTAAAAATCTCTGAAAACGGTGCTGGCCATCAAAATGATCTGAGGATGCAAAATTAGCAAAGAGGGCGTTCACCACAAAACAAAAGAGCCTGATAAAAAGGAAGGCTGAGCTTTAAATAAGCATCTCCCCAAGCTTTGCCGTCATTTCTGACGATCCGCAGTAGAAGGGTGATCGCTGATGGAGGGATTCCGGCACCAGTGACAGAATCCTTTTTTTTCCGTCGAACGCTTTACCTCCTGCCTGTTCAATGATGAACGAGACAGGATTGCATTCATATACCAGCCTCAGTTTGCCTGACGGATACCTCTCTGAAGGCGGATAAAGAAAAATGCCTCCTGTCATCATATTCCGATGCACATCAGATACCAGGGAACCGATGTATCGGGAGGTGTAAGGCCGCCTGGTTGCAGGATCGATCTCCTGGCAATACTTTATAAATTTTTTTATGCCATCAGGAAACCCTACATAATTACCTTCATTGATGGAATAGATCCTTCCCGTTGAAGGTGATTTTATTTCAGGGTGTGACAGACAAAATTCTCCTATCGTTGGGTCAAGGGTAAATCCGTTTACACCGTTACCTGTTGTATAGACAAACATTGTCGATGATCCGTATATCACATAACCTGCAGCCACCTGTCTGTCACCTTCCTGGAGAAAGTCGATGACCCCGGCCTCGGCATTACGTTCGGTTACGCGCCTGTAGATCGAGAAGATTGACCCTACGGAGACATTATAGTCGATGTTTGAGGAACCGTCAAGCGGATCCATACAAACGACATATTTGCCCCTGCGGGCAAATGTCTCGGTGAAGATCACCTCATTCTGGTTCTCTTCAGAAGCAACGCCGCAGCATTCTCCGCTGGCTTCGAGAGCGTCTATGAATACCTCATCGGCATAGCGGTCAAGCTTCTGCTGATCTTCACCCTGCGGATTCTCCGTGCCGGATCTTCCCAGTATCTCAACCAGTCCTGCCTTTCGTATCTTCGCATTAACCATCTTGGCGGCAGTACCTATATGATGCAGGAGGCTGGAGAGCTCCCCGTGTGCATAGGGAAAGTCCTTCTGCTTCCTGATGATAAAATCATTAAGGCTGACAATATCATAACTTGACATTTTGCAGGAGAATTAGTGATTATTGGATATTTTTGAAAATAATTTACTAATGGCTAAATTATAAATTTGCCCATATTTTCCTAATGATGAATGTATTTAAATTCGGTGGTGCCTCAGTAAAGGATGCAGCCGGCATAAGTAACCTTTATGATATTGTTTCAGGAGAAAGAAACAAGCTGGTGGTGGTAGTCTCGGCTTTCGGCAAGACAACAAATGCTCTTGAAGAGATCCATATCGCATGGCGGACAGGCGGCACCTCATTCAAAGAAAAATACGATGCAGCAGCCGGATATCATCTTTCGGTCTCTGATGCACTCTTCGGACAGGGATCAGAGCTCAGCCGGTCACTCAGCGCGACGTATGCTTCATTTTACTATAAGCTTCAGAATACTGTCCCTGCTGAGTTCGATCATGATTATGACATGATCGTTTCGATGGGCGAGGTTTGGTCAACTGTTATAGTTGAGGCTTACCTCCGGATGAGAGGTCTGAAGACAAAGTGGCTTGATATCAGGAAGCTTTTAAGGACAGATAACAGGCATCGCGAAGCCGGAATAATCTGGGAAGCATCCCGGGAAGCGGTGACAGAAACTTTTACATTTAATGATGCGGACATTTATGTCACACAGGGCTTTATTGGGGCAACAGTCTCAGGAGAGGTGACCACCCTGGGACGCGAAGGTTCAGATTATACGGCCGCCGTGTTGGCCAACATGCTCGATGCCGGAGAGGTTGTTGTATGGAAAGATGTGCCTGGCATAATGAATGCCGACCCTGACTGGATGCCGGCAGCTGTGACACTTAAGCATTTATCTTACAATGAAGCTGTGGAGATGACCTTCTCCGGCGCAAAGGTTATCCACCCCAAAACTATTAAGCCTTTGCATAACAAGAAGATACCAATGCATGTCAGGTCATTCATTGATCCGGACGCGGGAGGCACTGTCATCTCGGAAGATGCACCGGAAGGTCCCATGAGTACGGTCTTTGTAAGAAAAGAGGGGCAGATACTGATATCTGTGCTGCCGAAAGACCTTTCCTTTGTCATGGGCGATAACCTGGCATCCTTGTTTCACATTCTTGCTTCGCACGGAGTCAAGGTCAGCCTTGTTCAGGCCGGCGCCGTGAGCATAAATATATGTGCTGACCATGAGGAGCCAAGAATAAGCAAGGTGCTGGAAGAACTCAGGAAGGATTACACCATATTATTCAATGACGGAGCAGAGATGCTTACCATAAGACACTCCAGCCCGGGAGCGGCAGAAAGTGTCACAAGCGGAAAAGAAGTGCTGCTGTCACAGACAACACGGAACACAGTGAGAATGGTAGTGAGGGACAGATGATCCCTACTGACCCAGGTCAGCCTTGAAAACTGCCTTATAGGCATAGACCTTTCCCAGGTTATTATAAAGCTCAAAGCCGAAAGCAACTGATTTTGCCTTCTTCTCCAGAGTGTTTGTTGCCGGGTAGTAATACCAGTCCTCGGTAAATGAGAGCTTGCCTATTTTGGTGCGGTCATTATTGAATTCGCTCTCAATTTTCTTCACATCGTCAGCCGACAGAGCCTCACCGCTGTGATAGTCATACACAGTGAGAGTGCCGTCATAGACACGTTTAAAAATACCGTTCACAAATGCGTCGCCGTTATAACCTGCAACCTTCTCCAGATCCCATGGATCACCGTCGGGATCAGGCCTGATTATTACTTCTGTGACAATATCATGTGCAATGAGGACAGCTCCTTCAGGAATACCTGCCGGGGCAGATGTACGGGTGGTTTTCTGTTCGGTCCTGCGGTTATTGCAGGAAGTGATCAATGCGATCAGGACTAACAGGAAAATGATTCTTTTCATTGCAGGATTAGCTTATTTTCTATCATAACTGAGCATCTCCGGGGTTCTCATCCCGGTAAGCCTGCCATTCATCATGACCGGAGTTCCGTTTACTATAGTCGTTACAACACGACTGCGGAAGGTTGTTCCCTCAAGCGGTGACCATCCGCATTTGTACATTATATTATCAGTGCTGACGGTCCATGGTGC
>Ga0208081_1000191_pt1 | contig 15722 bp, 10 predicted proteins | sample NGESurshal092012_6_FD_184479 | JGI IMG/M metagenome (GOLD analysis project Ga0208081, IMG submission 184479) | Arctic peat soil microbial communities from Barrow, Alaska - NGEE Surface sample 415-1 shallow-092012 (SPAdes) | ecosystem: Environmental > Terrestrial > Soil > Wetlands > Peat ...
ATCTTCCTTTTTTAAGAAAATATTTTGCAGATCGGAAAAAAGGTTGTTTCTTTGCATCCGCATTTTTAAAGTTCTTTAAACGGTCCATTCGTCTAGTGGTTAGGACGTCAGGTTTTCATCCTGGTAACAGGGGTTCGATTCCCCTATGGACTACAAAAATCTATCTCATATTTTTCGCCGCCGCTTATAATCAAGGATTACAGGCGGTTTTTGTTTTTATCAAGCCTTCAAAGAGACTGGAAATAGACAGTATGTAAATTCCCGTACTTCAATTATGAATGAATGGGTAACCCGTTTAAACGGTTAAATCAAATCAAAATAGTAAATAAGATATTGAGATATAATGCATCATGTTATTAATATACAAGTCTATGTATTATAAAAGCATTTTGATTCTACTAAATACTGCTAATTATGAAAACGAAAACTTTTATTTCTATAATCCTGTTCTTTGCCTTCTGCTTACTTAATGGACAGAACATTAAGCCGGAAAGGTTAAAGGGTTCATGGGCAGGTAATATAATTTTGCCCAACAGCTCCTCGATATTCGTAGTTATGAAATTTGCCATAAAGGATAATTTTATAGAAGGTAATCTGGATGTTCCTGCGCAATCGACGGAAGATATTTATATTGATTCGGTTAGGGTTCTTCAAGACAGTGTGATTACAGACCATTCATCAACTGTCGGACCCGGATCTTTTTTTAAAGGATTAATATTACCTGGGGATTCCGTAATTGACGGAAGATGGATTCAAAGCGGAGGCTCATTTCCCCTAAGATTACGAACGACAACAAACATCTATCTCCCCAAACCCAGAAAGAGCAATTTAAATCCGAAACAAGAAGGATATATAACTGTTAAGTTGATAGAGAGCACCCCGATAAAAGATCAGCAGCAAACCGGTCTTTGCTGGTGCTTTGCAACTACATCTTTCATTGAAACTGAAGCTATACGACTTGGGAAAAAACCTGTTGTACTCTCACCAATGTTTTTTCTTACTCCGACATATATCGACAAAGCCGAGAAATATATAAGAATGAATGGTAAGAGTTATTTTGGACCCGGCGATTTAACTTTTAGTGCAATGAGTGCATATAAAAAATATGGTGCGATTCCTCAAATAGTATATTCAGGAAAGACAGATACCACTTCTTCATATAATCATGGTAGGATGGATTATAAACTGCTTGAAAAGGTGAAATATTATGTAAAGAATGGTCGTGGAAATATGACAGCGGAGGGATATAGGGAAAATATTGCTGATATTTTATTAGGAACCATGGGAAAAGCCCCCGATGCTTTTACCTATAACCAGAAGCAATATACGCCAAAATCCTTTGCCGAAGCTTTGATTGGGATCAATCCTGATGATTATCTCGAAATAACATCCTTCACACATCATCCTTTTTATGCAAAGTTTATTTTGGAGATAGAATCAAATTGGGACAATAACTACTACTTAAACCTTCCTATTAATGATTTTAGCAATGTTGTAGATTATGCTTTGCTGCATAATTATTCTGTATGCTGGGATGGTGATATCAGGGATGGCTACAACAATGGTTTTGCGGTATTGAATGATTCTGTTACTTCAATTTCACAACAAATGAGGCAGAATGCCTTTGATAATTACACCACTATAGATCAGCATAATATGCATATTATAGGCATTGCCCGAAACGATAAAGGAAAGAAATTCTACATTATAAAAAATTCAAGTGATTATGCGGATTGTGGCGGCTATCTATATATGTCGGAGGAATACTTACTACTAAGAACTATCTCAGTAATGGTAAATAAGGGTGCATTGCCTAAAGAAATAAAAGATAAATTAACCTCGATTTTATAATAATGTATTAGCTAGGTCCATAGGTGTTCGGGTTGCTTTCTTAATCGTCCATCCATCCAAAACCCTATTGAATTGAATGGCTGGATTTTTATATTCATAACGGGGTTTTACTCAGACTTCAGGATGGAATAGAATGATTTCGGAGGTGTAACAGCTGAAGGTAGTATAGGAGTTTGAATTTATTGGCTCATTTTCTGACAATTTATTCGTAGAAAATTGGTTATTTATATTTGGATTGAACTTGAAAGGCCGATTATTTCAATCGGCGCACGTTAACGCATTAAATTGTACAGAATGATTGTACAAATAAAACGGATTATTTTATTATTGGGGATAGTTTGTCTCCCGATAGAGACAATATTTTCACAGCATTCAAGTAAGAATAATTATACCGGCGCCTGGGAAACACCTACAAGCTGGAGCCCGACATGGCCAGTACCCCAGACTAACATTAGCGGGTATAATATTACAATTAACGGGTATATAACGGTAAACGGGTCTCTCTCATTTTCTGGTGCTCCCACCAATCTTATTATTAATGACACACTTGTTATAAAAGGAGATTTGTTCCTTGATGATAATCATGATTTAACAATTAACGACAATGGAATACTTATTGTCAGGGGAAACCTTTTAATGCACAACCATTCTGAAATAACTGCAAATGGTTATCTTATCATCACAGGGTACATTGATAAACATGGTCCAACCCATGAAGGTTCATTAACCAGCAATGACAACCCTGTCAAGGTATTTGTTGGCGGAACAATTTCTCCGGGAGATTTGACCAATAATAAACCTCGTTTTCCTGCCCTCAATTGCACAGCGCCAGTTACAACCCGATATCCCCATTCGAACTGTAGCTATGGGGATATGACAGATCTTATTGCTGATCCCATATATCCTTTCTTTCAATCTACCTGTACAATAACAACTCCGACTATTACAGCCGGTGGTCCGACAACTTTCTGTGCCGGTGGCAGTGTAAACCTGACCTCAAGTCCGGGAACAACTTACTTATGGTCAAACGGAGCAACTACACAAAGTATTAATATTACCGCATCAGGTAGTTATACAGTAAAAGTGACCAATGCAAGCGGATGTATGAGTGCAGCATCAGCAGCAACTATAGTTACTGTAAATACTTTACCGGCTACACCAACCATTACAGCCGGAGGTCCAACGACTTTTTGTGCAGGTGGTAGTGTAACCTTAACATCAAGTCCGGAAGCAACTTATTTATGGTCAAACGGGGCAACTACGCAAAGTATAAACGTTACAACGGCAGGTAGTTATTCCCTAAGGGTTAAAAATGCAAGTGGATGTCAGAGTGCAGCATCAGTAGCCACCATAGTAACAGTAAATGCTTTGCCGGCAACTCCAACTATTACAGCCAGTGGTCCGACAACTTTCTGTGCCGGTGGAAGTGTAACCTTAACCTCAAGTGCAGGGTCAACTTATTCATGGTCAAGTGGAGCGACAACTGCAAGTATTAATGTAACAACAGCAGGTAGTTATTCAGTAAGGGTAACAAATACAAACGGATGTCAAAGTGCACCATCAGTAGTCACTGTGGTAACTGTAAATGCTCTACCGGCAACACCAACCATAACTGCCGGAGGTCCAATAACCTTCTGTGCCGGTGGCAATGTAACCTTAACATCGAGTGCAGGAACAAGTTACCTTTGGTCTAATGGAGCAACTACACCAAGCATAAATATTACCGCATCAGGTAGTTATACAGTAAAAGTAACCAATGCAAGCGGATGTCAGAGTGCAACATCTGCAGCAACTGTAGTTACTGTCAACGCTTTGCCGATAACTCCAACTATTACAGCTGGTGGTCCGACAACCTTCTGCGCCGGGGGTAGTGTGACCTTGACATCAAGTGCAGGAACCAGTTACTTATGGTCCAATGGAGCAACTATACAAAGTATAAATGTTACCTTATCAGGCAGTTATACAGTAAAAGTAACCAATGCAAATGGATGTCAGAGTACTGCATCAGTAGCAACAGTGGTTACTTCAAATGCTTTACCTGCAATACCAACAATTACAGCCGGAGGTCCCACAACTCTATGTGCCGGAGGAAGCGTAACCTTGACCTCAAGTACTGGATCAAGTTACTTATGGTCAAATGGTGCGACTAGTTCAAGTATAAATGTTACTACAGCAGGAAGTTATACTGTTCAGGTAACCAATTCAAACGGATGTCAGAGTGCTGTCTCAGCAGCGACCTTAGTAAATGTAAATGCATTGCCGGTAGTAAATGCCGGAGCAGATATAAATATTCCAAACGGAACAAGTACAACAATTAATGCAACAGTAACAGGTACAGGTCCATTTACTTATAACTGGTCACCTTCTGCACAACTTGTAAATTCTTCCATAAAAGACCCGACGACTGTAAATTTGGCTGCAACCACAGTCTTTACATTAACTGCTACTTCACTGACAACATCTTGCTCTAACACTGATGCAGTAACAATAACAATAAGTGGAGTTCCATTAAATTCGACTCCGACAGCTACTCCCGGAATAATCTGTGCCGGTGCTAACGTACAATTGCATGCTTTAGCATTTGGTGGTTCGGGTTCCTATACCTATACCTGGACTTCCACACCTGTTGGATTTACATCTTCTATTGCTGATCCAATTGCTAATCCTGCTGTTACTACAACTTATCATGTAGCCGTTTCTGACGGGTTTACTACTATTAATCCACAAGTTGCAGTAACTGTTAATGCTATACCGGCAACACCGACTATTACAGCAAGCGGTCCAACAATCTTCTGTGCCGGTGGCAGTGTAACCTTAACATCAAGTGCAGGAACAAGTTACCTCTGGTCAAATGGAGCAACCACACCAAGCATTAATATTACCGTATCAGGTAGTTATACAGTAATAGTAACCAATGCAAGCGGATGTCAGAGTGCAGCATCTGCGGCAACTGTAGTTACTGTCAACGCTTTACCGATAACTCCAACCATTACGGCTAGTGGTCCAACGACCTTCTGTGCCGGTGGTAGTGTAACCTTAACATCAAGTGCAGAATCAAGTTACTTATGGTCAAATGGAGCAACTACACAAAGTATAAATGTAACCACATCAGGTAGTTATTCTGTAATAGTAATAAATGCAAGCGGATGTCAGAGTGCAGCATCAGTAGCAACTGTGGTTACAGTAAATGCTTTACCGGGAACACCAACTATTACAGCTAATGGACCAACAACCTTCTGTGCCGGTGGCAGTGTGACCTTGACTTCAAGTGCCGGAACAATTTATTTATGGTCAAATGGAGCAACTACACCAAGCATATATGTTACTGCAGCAGGTAATTATACAGTTCAGTTAACAAATGCAAACGGATGTCAAAGTGCAGTATCAGTAGCCACCGTGGTAACTGTAAATGCTCTCCCGGCAACACCAACTATTACAGCTAATGGGCCGACAACATTTTGCGATGGTGGTAATGTGACCTTGACCTCAAGTGCAGGCTCAACTTACTTATGGTCAAATGGAGCAACCACAGCTAGTATAAACATTACTACATCAGGTAGTTATACAGTTCAGGTAACAAATGCAAGCGGATGTCAGAGTGCATTGTCAGCAGCCACGGTTATAACAGTCAATGCTATCCCGGCGACACCAACTATTACAGCTGATGGTTCAACAACCTTCTGTAATGGTACTAGTATAACTTTAACCTCAAGTGCAGGAACAATTTACTTATGGTCAAATGGGGCGACTACACCAAGTATAAACATTACCTCATCAGGTAGTTATACCGTTCAGGTAAGCACTGCGAGTGGATGTCAGAGTGCAGCATCAGTAGCGACCATAGTAACAGTAAACGCTCTGCCAATAACTCCAACTATTACAGCTGAAAGTCCAACGACCTTCTGTGATGGTGATGTCGTAACTCTAACCTCAAGTCCGGGAATGTATTACCTATGGTCAAATGGAGCAACTACACCAAGTGTAAATATTACCACTGCTGGAAATTATACAGTTCAAGTATCCAATGTCAGTGGATGTAAGAGTGCACAATCTGTACCCACAATTGTAACAGTAAATGCATTGCCATTAACTACTGCAAGTAATAACGGTCCGGTTTGCGCAGGTACTGTTCTCAACCTTACTGGAGGCCCTGCAGGTATGACGAGCTATTACTGGACAGGTCCGGACGAATTCACCTCATTATTGCAAAATCCATCAGTATCAGACAGTGCCACCTTAGATATGGCAGGTATCTATACTCTTACTGTTTTCAATGCCAATGGTTGTACCAATTCCGTCACACAGTCTATAATTGTTAATGAGACTCCGATTGCGCTTGCAGGGCCGGACCAGGATCTAAAATTTAACTTTGAAACACAGATGAATGCAGAATTGTCTGCATCCGAAACTGGTGAATGGTCTTTAATTTCAGGTTCAGGTCATATTAGTGATATTCATTCTCCATCTACCAGGGTAGCTGAATTATCAACAGGGATAAATAAATTTTTATGGAAAGTGATGAATGGCAATTGTGAGGACACTGCAGAAGTTAAAATTACCGTTTATGATGTATTTGTACCCTCTGTAATCACACCAAATGGTGATGGCAAAAATGATTGTTTCAAGATAAATGAATTCACTGGCAACGTACAACTGGTCATCTTTAACCGATGGGGAAATGAAGAATACAAAAGTGATAACTATTTAAATGATTGGGATGGACGAAATAATAAAGGGGCGGAACTTCCAAATGACACCTATTTCTATATTTTGAAATTTGAAAATGGCAGAGTATTAAAAGGCTCTGTATTTATTAAAAGGTAAATGAAACGGTTGTTTATTAGCATTCTGGTAGTATTATTCTCATCGCATCTGTCAGCGCAATTGTTTCCGTTGTCGGATCATTATGTGGTTAATGGCCTGGCAATAAATCCTGCATATGCCGGTTGCCATGATGCTTTGAGCGCAACCATTTCTTACCGTGATCAGTGGGTTGGATTTAAGGATTCTCCAAAAAGCTATTTCCTGTCAGTCCATACACCTGTTAAAAATGACAGGATTGGGCTGGGATTACTGGTTGAAAAAAATAGTATTGGAATATTTAAAGAAACCAGTATTCTTGGGAATTATGCCTACAGGATGGAACTGAGTGATGGAAAATTAGCCCTGGGATTAGGCTTTGGGCTGACAGTATTAAATACTGCCTGGAATGAGCTTGTCGCTGCGGATGCAGATGATGCACAACTGATAAACTATCCCACTTCATCAGTTTTACCAGATTTTAGTCTGGGTGCGTATTATTATACAAAAAAATACTATATAGGAATTTCGATGCCTCGCTTATTAAGTTATGAATTGGACAAAAGCACTGGTAAATATAAAATTGATAGTAATTTCTCCGGAACCAATTACTTCTTTTCTGCAGGTTACGAGGTAGTCTTATGTCCGCAGGTTAAGTTACTGCCTTCACTGTTAATAAAATATCATTCGAATAATACAATCCAGATTGATTATACCGCACAGGTCAATTTAAAAGACAGAATATGGATGGGTGTTGGCTACCGGAACAAAAATATATTGGTTGGTATGCTTCAATGCCAGCTAAATTACCAAATCAGGATGGGATATTCCTATGATTACGAATTTGGAACTATAGGTAAATACGTAAATGGTACCCATGAAATAGTTTTTAACTATGTATTCAAATTTGCCCGGGAGGTAATTGGACCAAGAAAATTTTAGAGGATTAATCATATGTCCAAATATCATTACATAATATTACTTTTAGCATTATTCTTTAATTCAGAATTGAATGCCCAGTCGGATAGTTATACAGTAGTTCCTACTTCTTTTAGTTCCAGAATATGCGATGAATTTTCCCCTGTGTTTTATAATGGAGGAATTGTATTCTGTTCAAATGAAAGAGACAATTCCCTGGTAGGTTATAAGGATGAACAGAACAGACTTTTTAAAATATTTTTTGTTACAAAAAAGGGCAGTAATGGATGGAATCATCCAAAGATACTGGCAAAGGAAATTACATCTGCTTTTAATGACGGACCAGCCACTTTCAATGAAATTGGGAATATCATGTACTATTCCAGAAATAATTCCATTGAAAATTCGATGAGAAACATTACTGATACAACAAATAAACTGGGTATCTATTCTGCAGAATTAATAGATGGAAAATGGACAAATATAAAGCCTTTTACCTATAATAACCCGCTCTATTCTTTTTGTACGCCTGCTCTTACACCCGATGGTGAAAGAATTTATTTTTCCTCCGATATGCCTGGCGGCTATGGCGGAATGGATCTCTATTATTGCGACATACATAATAATAGCTGGGATAAGCCTGTCAATCTTGGTCCGCTTATAAATACTAATAAAAACGAATCCTTCCCCTTTGCCTGTAAATACGGCAAACTCTATTTCGCATCGGACGGACTAAAAGGTCTTGGCGGGAAGGACCTGTTCTATACACAACAGTTAAATGAAGAATGGATAATCCCCGTACACCTTGATTCAGCAATAAACTCCAACGCTGATGATTTTGGAATTGTCGTCGATTCAACATTAGAGAACGGATATTTTTCAACAAACAGGCTGAAAACAGATGATATTTTCAGTTTCAAATCGGCTCCAATAGAATTTGCCACTTGTGATAGTATGAAGGAGAATAATTATTGTTTTACTTTCTATGATGAAAAACAACAGCTTCTCGATACGGTAAAAGCAATCTACCAGTGGACTTTTGGTGACGGGATAATACATGTTGGTAAAGAGGTACGACATTGTTTTCCAGGTCCTGGAAAATACTCCGTTTCACTCACAATAATTGATGAGCTCACCGGTGATACCATTGCAAAAAGGGTTGAGTACAAGGCAGAACTTGAAAATATTAACCAGCCTTACATTAGCTCAGATAAAGTTGGCAAGGTTGATAAATCAATGTCTTTCAAGGGTGTAACCTCCGATCTGAAAGGAATAAGAATAACAGACTTCTTTTGGGACTTTGGAGACGGTTTTAAGCAAGGTGGACAATCTATAAACTACTCCTTTAAAAAGAGAGGTGAATATACTGTCAAACTGGGTTTACTATCCGAAAAAGATAGCCTTGGGATAGTTAGTAAAAGGTGTGTTATTAAAAAAATAAAAATAAACTGAATTGAAAAGATATGTATTGATCATATCATTTATTCTAATAGGAAGGATAGCTCTCTTTTCACAATCAGCCCCGGCAGTTGATGAAAATGTCCCTTACCTTATAACCTTTGGGGGAAACGCCATCACATCATGGGGAGATGATGACTTTTGCCAGGTATTCTATTGCATTGTTCCTCCGTCACAAACTGATCCTGTGTATATACGTGTTTATGATCCGGATACGGGCGGGGACCTTGATGAATTGAAAGGAGAATTTAATACTATTGTTAACTTCTCAATTTATGGAGGAAATGATTGCTGGTCAGATACAACAGCACAAGGTCTTAATAAGACAGGAAATTTCAAGAGCGGATATTTATTGTCGTCCAAATCATTTGGAGTGGATCCGAAATATGATAAGAAATGGTATACCTTCGGACCTTTTAATCCTTCCGAAGGAAAGTATGTTGATAAGCTTGGCGGACGTGTATTTAAAATCATTGCTCTTGGGATATCAGGGGATGATGGAAATATTTATAAATATTTCTTAAGCACTAGTCCGGTTGAAAATGTTCCTGTTGAGGGGGGTAACTGGTTTACCTATGAATATCATTTCAGATTTTCGGATGATCAGAAACATGTTTGTCAGATATATCCTTTTGTGGATGACAAAACAATTTCTATCCAGATCTCGAATTTTGACTGGGACGATGATGGAACAATCAGGATATTCTCAGTTGCCAAAAATGGTATATTTTGCGACGTTTCAGGAGAAGACAATTGGATAGTAAGGGAATTCCAGATAGTGGCTGAAGAAAAAAATTCGACGATTGAAATACAATTTACAAAGAATCAAAACGTACAGGTAAGAAACAATAATGTTGTGATTGTTGTCAGGAACCAGTACGGCATCTCAATGCCATTTTATGTTGTCCCGATCGGAGGCGTCCCTGTGTATTCTCCAAAAATACGAATGAAATGAGCACTCCGTACTTTTCATCCACTTCATTCACTATGGACAGCTTATCCACAATGTTTTTATCAGTAAAAAATCATATAAAGGAAAATATAAATTGCAAAACATTCCTACTTCCTCTCTTTTTGGTAATGGGGATAAACACATTTTCTCAGGATTATAATTTCCATAATTTCACCACTGAAGACGGATTATCTCAATCATTTGTTTATTCTATTATCCAGGACGTGCATGGTTACCTGTGGGTAGGCACAGGGAACGGATTATCGAGATACAATGGTTTTGTATTTGAAACCTATCCAACCAGCGACTCATTGGCAAACAGCTATATAACTTGTAGTATCAGCGATGATGAAGGCCTGTGGTTCGGCCATTCCAATGGTGGGTTATCTTATTTCAATGGAAAAAAGTATAATGTTGTCAACATCCATCCTCTGAATCAAAGCCCTGTAACACATTTTGCAAAAAGTTCTGATGGCCGGATTTGGGCAAGTACCTACACTGACGGACTACTGAAACTGAGCAGGGATACAGGGGCTGTAAGACATTATCTGTTTAAAGATCAGACAATTATAACTTCGTTCGAATTTCTTGACGACAGAGAACTCCTGGTCGGCACAAATACAGGTTTAATATTATGCAGATTAGGGGAATCAGGGGAATTTGAAATAATCCGACGGATTTCAGAAATTCCTGAATCAAAAATAACCTGTATTCAAAAAATGCTAAACAAACCGTTTTTCTATATTGCCACTGAAAATGAAGGCATATTTGAAATCAATAATGAAAATAACCTGGTTAAAGTTTTGAAAATAATTGCATATCCGGATTCTGACTTCACTGGCGTACAATACATTTATAAAGACAATCAGTCAAATTTATGGTTGGGTTCATTTGGCAAGGGGCTAATTAAAATTACTTATTCCGCTTTAGGGGATCTGAAAAAAATCTATTATTTCAGCAAAGCCAATGGATTTCCTTCAGATAATGTAAAAACTATTTATGAGGATCGTGAAGGAAATATCTGGAGTGGCAATTTTGGTCAGGGACTAACTCTGATTACGCCTAAAACTTTTTCAGTTTATTCATTCGATAACCCGCTATACGGTAAAAATATCTTTTCGTTCTGTTTCGATCAGAAATACAAGTGGATTGGGACTGAAAACGGGCTGGTAAAAATGGATCTGAAAACCAATAAGGTTATCAGGTTTTACGACCAGGGAAGCGGATTACCAAAAGATAAGGTCACTACGATTTATTCAGCCGATGGAAAAGACCTTTGGATTGGAACCGGGGAGAACGGTGTTTACAGGATGGAGACAGCTAATGCCAAATTTCTTAAATATCCCATTGAGAATGGAGTGCTGGAAAACTCAATAACCAGTATAACCGGCAAAGGAGAAGAGGTTTGGATAGGTACCAGAAAAGGATTATGGAATGTTAATCCGGTTACAAAAAGAAGAAAACTATATTCAATCAGTCAGGGTGGCTTACCTCATAATAATATTAACAGTTTATTTATAGATAGAAACGGAAGATTATGGGTAAGTACTCCAGGCAGTACACTTTCATATATACAGGATGAGAAGGTTTATAAGCTGCCTATAAATTCACGTAGCGGGAATCTGACATTGGGGCCTTTAACCGAGGATTCCGACTCCCGGATTTGGGTGGGATCAAACGGGAATGGTATTTTCAAGATACAGTCCGATTCTATTGTTAATCTTACTGTAAAAGAAGGTCTTGTTTCAAATTATTGTTATTCTCTCATTTGTGATGATCATAAAAACATCTGGGTTGGTCACAAAGGTGGATTAAGCAAAATCCGAATAACTGATTTTTCAATTAAACCAATCCAGCATATTGAAGGTACGACTGAAAGTTACCAGTTTAATCCCAATGCGGCAATTAAAGATCAACAAGGAAAAATCTGGTTTGGATCGGATAAAGCGATGGTTGCTTATGATCCATCAATGGAATATCCCTATCAGAGGCCTCCTGTTTTAGGAATTACTTCTATTAAGATTAACGATGAAGAAAAAGATATTTCCGATAAAATAACACTATCCCCCGGCTATTATAAAATAAAAATTGATTTTTTAGGCATCAGTTTAAAGGAACCGGCACTTGTCACGTACCAGTACAAATTGGAAGGTTATGATCAATGGTCCGATCTTATAAAAAACACAAGTGTAACCTATAACCATTTGACGGAAGGGGATTATACATTTATCTTAAACGCCCGTAGCGGAGATGGTGCTGTCTCAGAAAACCCTCTGGCCATTAGTATTTTCATTAAAAAGCCAATCTGGATGAAATGGTGGTTTTATGTCGTAACGGTATTCCTTCTTTTCGTGCTTACTTTTCTTTATATAAAAAGACGTGAATATAAATTCCTTGCTGAGAAAAGAATACTTGAAGAAAAAGTCAGTGAACGTACATATGAAATTCAATGTCAGAAAAATGAAATTGAGTTGCAACGTGATATGATTGATGAAAAGAATGCCAGTATCACTTCAAGTATAAGATATGCAAGCAATATACAAAACGCAGTTTTACCTCCTGTAGAGCTCATAGATAGATTACTACCTGACAATTTTATCCTGAGTAAGCCAAAAGACATTGTAAGTGGTGACTTTTATTGGTTGGCAGAAAAAGATAATAAAATTGTTTTTACTGTAGCTGATTGTACTGGTCATGGAGTACCGGGGGCATTTATGAGCATCCTGGGCATTACATTATTAAATGAAATAGTAAATATCCAGGGAATCACAAGATCAGATGCTATTGTCAGAGAGTTACGTAATAGTCTTATTAATTCCCTTAAGCAAAGCCGGAAAGATATTACCACCTCAGATGGCTTTGATATCGCGTTGTGCGTTCTGGATCATCAACAAAAAAGAATTCAATTTACAGGAGGGATGAGTAATCTTATTCACATCCATGATGGAAGCTTGAATGTTATTAGAGCAGATCATAATTCAGTCTGTGTTGTATATGACAATTCCGGCCCTTTTACGATAAAGGAAATTGTTTATAAAGAAGGAGATTTATTTTACCTCTTTTCCGATGGATATCAGGATCAATTTGGTGGGGAGCATGATAAAAAGTACTTTGTACACCGGTTTCATACTTTGTTGTTAGACATACATAGATTGCCAATGTTAAAACAAAAAGAAATCCTTGAAAAAAATCTTAAGGAATGGATGAGAGATAATGAACAGACAGATGATATAACAGTGATGGGTATCAGACTATAAAAAAAAGAACCCCACCATAGTCCAAAAAATCGAGATGAATCACGATATTTCTATACTTTTGGGGCAATAAGAAATAAGAAGCGTTATTTCCTGATTGAATAAAGTCAAATTCTGCGATTGTTAATTCCTGTGATTGTAATCTTGTGAAGTCAGATGGTAGAAGGAAATACCGCTTAATATCAAATTTCACAAGATTGTCTGTCATATCCAAGGTGCTGTCTTTTTTCCTCTCAACTGATTTTACTACTTTTGTTTTCATTTTAACAAGATACTGATTTTTTTCAATTTTAAATACTGGAACATTATTCTGCGGGAAGAAGTTTCTTCAAAAAATGGACCTAGTTATTGCTTAAAAAAGTCTCTATTGTTTCACAAAATTTCAGTGGTTCTTCAATATAAGGGAAATGTCCGCTTTCTTCGAACATTATGAATTTAGCCTGTGGCATAAATTTCTTGTACAGCAAAGTGTATTTTGGAAGACAGACGCGGTCAAATCGTCCACCTATAACCAATGTTGGTATTTTTATTTCCTTTAGCTGAATACTTAAATCCAAACTACCCAGATCACCCCCAACTACAAAACCTCCATCATCTCCGGTCAAAGAGAAGAAAACATCGGGATTAAAGGAATATTGATCACCAGCTAGCCTTTGTGCATTTGAGGCATCATAAAAATAGCCCAACTGCAGTGAAACGGGAGATGAAGTCATTAAATACTCAATTGTACTACTCTTATGGTCATATGGCTGAAGAATATACAAAAAACCTCAAGAAGGATAAACCACCTGAATCTTAAAGAGAAGACTCTAACCAATAGTTGGGAATCAACCCTATTTTCAGCCAAAGCAAATGTCAGCTTATTAAATAAAATAACTAAACCTCATTATTCCTGACTTTCAATGAATACCCTGTTGAAGCGAAATAAAATTGACTTTGGCTTAAACGATGTGTAACTTTGATAACCAAGATGGGAAAGCATATGATTAATAACATTAAACATTAAGACATCATGAAAAAAGGTATGATTAAAGTAACAGTGTTTTATCCCAATGGGGAAGGAAAGACTTTTGACATGGATTATTACTGCAACAAACACATGGCTTTGGTTAGCAAATTATCAGGTGATGCCCTAAAGAGTATGGCAGTTGAAAAGGGAATTGCTGGAATAGCTCCTAATTCACCTGCACCATACGCTGCAATAGGAAATATGTATTTCGATTCCGTTGGAGCATTTCAGGAAGCCTTCAGCCGTGCTGATCAATTGATGGGAGATATCCCTAATTTCACAAATATTGAACCCATATTTCAGATTAGTGAAGTGATGATGTAGGAAATCAAATAAAATTGACTTTGTCATTTGAGTAACCGAACTTTGTTTAAGAATTTGGTTGATAAGGATCAGGGGAATTGATATTGCAGACACTTATATCTAACTTCTTTTTATAAACTAAAATCTTTCAGTAATGAAAAAATTAAGTCTAACAGTGATTGCTGTATTCTTTTTAGTGTGTTCAATCGGAGTACAGGCACAAACTACACAAGCGCAACTCAATCAACATGAGTTAGGGAAACAATTTCTTGGTACCTGGCAGGCAAATGCTGGTAAAGACACTATTGAGGTTTGGGATTGCCAACAATACGGAGAAGCCTTTATAACTAACGTATCTCATGTTACTAAGGGTCAGAAAACTCCTATATATATTAATAATGTTGGTATTGATACAAGAGATGGCAAGGTAAAAGGTTATGCACTATGGCCAAATGGTAGTTACACAACATGGATTGCAGTATTCACTTCTCAAAATAAGTTTTCAGGAGACTTAGTTGATAATTTTAATCCTGAAAAAGTTTGGGGAAAATTTGAAATGGTTTTTACAAATCCTAAAGAAAGTATTTGGACCCAATTTGATCCAAACGGAGTAAAAACTTCAGAATTAAAATTTATTAAAGTCAAATAATAAATATTATTCAATTTCAAGTAATAATTCAGCCCTCGGAATCAGCTCCGGGGGCTTTTATCAGGAAAATAATTAACATTGCCACGAATACAAAAGCCTCCGGAGCTTATCCGAGGGCTATAATATGGTACTGTCGTAAATGGGTGATTAGTCTTTCAGACAGCGCACAGAAGCACTATCATTAAAACCCATCCCGGTAATAGAAGTTTCCCCTGATACATAAATACAATATCCAGTAGTAGTAGGATACCACGCATCTGGGGTACTGTCGGAGTTAGCAATACATTCCAGAGAGTTTAAACCTTTTGTGGGGCTTAAGAAGGAAATGCTGCTGAAATCAAATATCGGAAATATTCTAATCTTTTATCTGGCTTATATGTTGGAAGTCAGATTTTAATAATAAATATAAGTCCTTTCAGTAACCAGTTTGAATTTCCCTCCATCTATATTGCTAAATATCAATAAAACGTTGCCATGGTCATCAAACTCCAGATCTTGTACATCCCACGACTCTATCCTTTTTGGTTT
>Ga0208081_1000192_pt1 | contig 15693 bp, 13 predicted proteins | sample NGESurshal092012_6_FD_184479 | JGI IMG/M metagenome (GOLD analysis project Ga0208081, IMG submission 184479) | Arctic peat soil microbial communities from Barrow, Alaska - NGEE Surface sample 415-1 shallow-092012 (SPAdes) | ecosystem: Environmental > Terrestrial > Soil > Wetlands > Peat ...
TCGAGCTGTGTGACAGCCTTGACACCGGTGCCTGTAACAGACTGGTAGGTTGAGATCACCAGTCGCCTGATGGTGAATTCCCTGTGCAGCGGAGCAATGGCCATAAGCATCTGTATGGTTGAACAGTTTGGATTGGCAATGATCTTATCATTCTTAGTCAGTACCGCAGCATTGATCTCAGGCACAACAAGAGGAATTCCTTTCTCCATCCGCCATGCGGAAGAGTTGTCAATGACAACCGTGCCGTTCTCTGCAAAGACCGGAGCCCACTCTTTTGAAACAGCGGCACCGGCTGAGAAGAGAGCTATATCGGGAACAGCCTCTACAGCCTCCATCAGGCTCAGCACTTTCACGAGCTTGCCCCGGAAGATAATCTCCTTACCGATTGAACGTTCAGAGGCAGCGGGAAAGAGTCTGTCAACCGGAAATTTTCTCTCCTCAAGCACCTTCAGCATCATACGGCCTACCATCCCTGTCGCTCCGATAACTGCAACCTTCATCTCTTGACTTTTTAAATTATTTGTCCGACCTTTATGTTGAAAAACCTGACAAATTTAATTCTTTTTTATACTCGCTGCATGAAAAAGGTTACACTGTTGTCGTTGTCACTGCTGTGCACATGTGCCTCAGCTCAGCTTTCGTACGACTTCGAAAATGGCACAACTGAAGGCTGGATATTTAACGTTTCTGACAGGTGGAGTGCTGAAGCTGTTTTTCCGATAAACGGTTCTTATTCATTGCACCATGTTTATGATAACAGCCAGTCGTCATCTGATGCCGCAATGTTCAGTATATCAGGACTATGCCCGGACTGTGACACTGTCACATGGGAGTTCTGCGTACGTTATGGCACTGACCCTTCCTCTTCAAACAAATGGTCTTTTATCCTGATGAGTGATGCAGGTCCAGGAGAAATCGCCGCGGGCATTGATTTTAATGGCTTTGCGGCGGGTGTGAATCTGACCGGATATGATGATACTCTGAGGCTATGGCGTATCTCAGAAGGGAAGGCTGCTGCTGTAATCACAACCAGCGTGAACTGGCAGGAAGATATAGGGCCGGAGGTGGCGCCTGTGATCAGTATTAAGAGATATCCGGATGGAAGGTGGCTTCTTGAGACGGAGATCCGGGGCGCAGTGCTCAGGGCACCGGGTGGAGCTGATCCTGAACTTTATGTATCGCGGTATGCCGGGATATTATATACTTATACTTCTGCCCGCGACAGACTGCTGTGGCTTGATGATGTATCCGTCAGCGGCATGTTTATAACTGACACCCTTCCGCCGGCAGTCATGTCAGTAACTGCCCTGAGACCAGATATCCTACAGGTTATCTTTGATGAGGAACCTGAAATTTCTCTGACAGATACCGAAAACTTCTCGCTTTCAGGTGATGTAAAGGTTAAGGAGATAACCAGAAATACGCCATTGATCTATGAGATTCATTTAGCAGGAAAAATTTCCGACAAAACACCTGATATACTGATTATTAATGAATTATGTGATCAGGTCGGTAATTGCTCCTCGCATGTAACAGTACCATTTGTACCCGTGTATGCTGTCATTGGCGATGTGGTGATCTCAGAGATCATGGCCGACCCGTCGCCGCCTGTCAGGCTTCCTGAATGCGAGTATCTTGAGATAACCAGCCGCGCATCCGACAGCCTCTCTCTTGACGGCTGGAGACTAATATCAGATAGAGACACTGCCATTCTTCCCAAGGCCTGGATAAGGGCAGGGGAGAGCATTATTCTGTGTTCCGGGTCAAAGCAGGATGAGTTTTCGCCTTATGGCCGTGTCGTTGGCCTGACCTCATTCCCTTCTCTTAACGACAGCGGGGAGGTCATTGCTCTGCGTGACGCATGCGGATCGCTCATCCATGCCGTCTCTTTTACACCTGCCCTGTACAACGACCCGCTCAGGTCGGGCGGGGGATGGTCGGCGGAAATGACTGATATGGATAATCCGTTCAACGAGCCTGAGGTATGGAGGGCATCCGTTGATCCGTCGGGAGGCACTCCGGGCAGAGGCAACTCGGCTAAGATACCGGCACCAGACGGCAGATGCCCGGAAGTAATAGCTGTCTGGCCTGAGACACCAAATAAGGTCAGGGTGCTTTTTGATGAGACAGTTATTCCGGATGAAGGTGCGGTATGGCTTATCGATGGTACTGAGACTCTGCCGGCAACCTCCGGTGACATAGCTGACCGCTCTTTTATAATACCCCTGGCAGGTGATCTTACTCCGGGTTCCGTAAGCAGCATGCTGATCCCATCTTCAATGACTGATTTTGCCGGAAACAGACCCTGCACAACTGACCTGAAGACAGGCTTGCCATCTGACCCGATGCCCGGTGAAATACTGTTCAACGAGCTTTTATTTGACCCTGTAGCCAATTGTGCTGATTATGCAGAGCTTTACAACAACTCCGGATTGATATTCGACCTGTCGACGCTGTCTCTGACGAATGGCAGCGGCACGGGGGTTATGCCTGTATCAGATGTTCCCCGCCAGCTTCTCCCCGGAGAATACATAGCCCTGACAACTGACCGGGCGGCTGTTCTTGATCATTATAACTGTGCCGGCAGATTTGCTGTTTATGAGATTGACCGCCTCCCGACAATGCCTGATGACAGGGGCAGCCTGGTGCTTTACAATCGCGAACTCAATATTATTGACAGGGTTGATTATACCAGCTCCATGCATCTTCTTTTCCTTTCCGGCACTGAAGGCATTGCACTTGAAAAAGTATCGCCGGAGCTCCCTTCTGGTATTCCCGGCAACTGGCACTCGGCTTCTGAATCTTGCGGCTGGGGCACTCCGGGTGCAGAAAATTCAAACTTCCTGAACCAGCCGGATGAAAAAAGCGGAGTGCAACTCTCGTCATCAAGGATTTCGCCCGACTGTGATGGTTTTGAGGATATTATCTCAGTGGATGTTTTTCCCGGAGGTGATGAAAATGTCATTACGGTAACAATCTTTAATGACCGGGGCTATGTCGTCAGGAGGCTGGCCGAGAGGTTTGCTGCCGGGGAAGGGGCTCAGTTTATCTGGGATGGCACCTCAGGCAGCGGCGCAAGACTGCCTGCCGGGCTCTATATGATTATAGCTGAAACCTTCAATACTGAAGGCGTGACACAAAGATGGAAGAAAGTGTGTGCCGTGGTGTACCGCTGATGATCAGAAAGTGGCAATAAGCTCCTTCATAATTCTCGTCATCAGCACTTCGCTTTCAGCGGCGGCCTTCTGGACAAATTCCTCGGTTATGTACTGGATCTTGCCATCAACGCCAAGGTCGGTTATGATGCTGAACGCAAAGCAGGGAATGTGTCTGTGCCGGGCAATAATGACTTCAGGTGTTGTTGACATACCGACGGCATCAGCTCCCATGATCCTGAAGTGACGGTATTCCGCAGGCGTCTCAAAGGTCGGTCCCGTGGTTGACAGATATATTCCGTGCTGCACCGGGATACCCAGCCTGGCAGCAATTGCATCAGCCCTGGCTATAAGCTTTTTGTCATACGGCTCGCTCATGTCAGGGAAACGCGGCCCGATGCGGTCATCATTCGGACCCATAAGCGGATTGGGCAACAGGTTGATATGATCGGTGATGATCATGATATCACCAATACTGAACGCAGGATTGGTCCCTCCAGACGCATTGGAGAGAAAAAGCGCTTTTATGCCGAGCTCGGTCATGACCCTGACAGGGAGGGCAATTTGTTCTGCACCATACCCTTCGTAATAATGAAAGCGGCCGCTCATGGCAACGATCTTTCTTCCTCCGAAATCTCCGTAGATAAGCTTGCCGGCATGGCTTCTCACTGTGGAGACGGGAAAACCGGGGATGTCAGAGTAGTTTACCTCAATCGCGTTTTCTATTTCCCTGGTAAGTCCTCCCAGCCCCGTTCCGAGTATTATCCCGGCTTCGGGAGCCGTAAAACCTTTTGCCCTGAGAAAGTCGGCAGTATTAATGATCTTTTCCAGCGTATCCATACAGTATCTTTAAAAATTCGTCCTCATTTTCAATGAATTCCACGCCTACTGGAAGATAATACAATGACTTCCTGACGCGACCTGCAATATTAGTGATTTCTTTTATTCTGACGCCATCCTTTTCAGTGGTGATGATTATTTTGTCGTCCTTGCTGAGGGCATCAAATGCCGAAGTAATGGCCGCTATATCTTTCCCTTTAAATCTGTGATGATCAGGAAATGCGATATGGGTCACACTCTCGGAGATGCCTGACAGAAATCTCACAAGAGGAGCAGGGTCAGCTATCCCTGTTATCAGCAGGACAGCCGTTGTGCTGTTTATCTCTCTTTTGTCTCCGCCTAAAAGCGGAACGGGTTTCTTATATGCGAGACCGGTAAAGAAAACGCTCTGTTCCCCGGTGATGCGCATCTCATTCCTCACCCGGTTCATCTCCCCGCCGCTTGTGCCGGAAGGCACTTTTGTGACAATGATGACATCTGCTCTTTTCATTCCCCTGATACTCTCCCTCAGCCTGCCCATCGGCATGACATGGTCATGTGTCATAAGCCTGTCAAAGCTGGTTAAAAGGATATTCAGCCCGGCTTTCACTGCCCTGTGCTGAAAGCCGTCGTCAAGAATGATTGCCTTTGTATCCGGCGAAGTGCGCAGGATCTCCGTGATACCATGCACCCTGTCGCGGTCGACAAACACATTTGCCCCCGGCATCCTGAGGGCCATAAGCAACGGCTCATCACCGGCGGTATCAACGTTGTCTTCTGCACTGACGATCCTGAAGCCGCTGCTCTTCCTGAGATATCCCCTACTGAGCACAGACACCTTCATAGTGTGTGACAGTTTTTCAGTCAGGTATATCACATGAGGCGTCTTACCCGTCCCGCCTACGGTTATATTACCGACACATATTACAGGAATGGAAAATGTGCGACTTTTAATTATGCCAAGATCAAACAGCCGGTTCCGCAAAGCGACCACTGACCCGTAGATCAGTGAGGGCAGCCCCAGGCAGATCTTCCTCGGCAGGATCATCTTAATAAATATCTATATAACAGGGCATTACAGCCTGAACGCCTTTTGATGAGATGATTTCTTTGAGATCACTGAAATATTTTGCTGCTTCCCCCAGCTCCCCGTACAGTATTTTTGTCCTCACCTCACCGGTCATTTCCTTAAAGAGTCTTGTATAAAAGTCAATTGCCACAGGCCTTTCGATGACCCGGTAGTTTTCGAGACCGGCCATTGAAGCAGCCTCTTTGACGGCATCGTTCAGTCCGCCAAACCCATCAATCAAACCTATCCCTTTGGCATCTGATCCGCTCCACACGCGGCCTTGTCCGAGGCTGTCGACAGCAGCCTGGCCTATACCTCTCCCTTCAGCAACGACGCTTATGAAGGTGCTGTAAGTACGTTCAACATTGGCCTGAAGGATCTCCTTTTCAAAGGCTGTGAGAGGTCTTGTAATCGATGGGGCGTCAGAGTGAGCGTTGGTTGTGACAACGTCAGAGCTGATGCCGAGCTTTTTATCAAGCAGGATCTGTGCATTGGGGATGAGTCCGAAAACACCTATCGATCCTGTGACAGTCACAGGTGAAGCAAGTATCTTATTAGCTGCAGAAGAGATCCAGTACCCGCCGCTGGCTGCATAGTTACCCATTGATACGACCACTGGTTTCACTTTGGAAATGAGCTTTATCTCATGCAATATCATATCCGAAGGGGTGATATAACCCCCGCGGGAGTTTACCCTGAACACTATCGCTTTGACTGTTGTATCGAGCCTTAACTCATGCAGTTCTGAGGCATATTTGTTCCCGCCAATGTTTGTCTCGTCACCCTCACCGTTGACAATGGTGCCTTCAGCGAAGACTATGGCAATCTTTGACTTGGCAAGGCCTCCGGTATGTTTCTCAGGCACCTTTGAGTATTTGGTCATGGAGACGTAGTTGATCTTTTTACCTTCCTTTATGCCTGCGGCGCTTCTGATACTGTCATCGAGCTGGTCACGGTAGATGGTTCCGTCAATCAGTCCTGCGCTTTTCATGATGGCAGCATCAAACCCCTTGAGCGAGTCAGCCAGCTGCATAACACGTTCAACAGGTATACCCCTTGATTCGGAGATGATTTTCACTGCATGTTCCCATATTGAGCCCACATATTTGGAGATCTGCAGACGGTTCTCATTGCTGAGTTTATCAAGAATATATGGTTCAACTGCTCCTTTGAATTTGCCATGCCGTACAACCTGTACTTCAACACCTAATTTCTCAAGCGCATCCTTGTAGAAAGTAACCTCGGCTGCCAGTCCCTTAAAATCGAACATCGATGTGGGGTTCAGCCAGATGGCATCTGCGGCGGTGGAGATGAAATAGCTCTCCTGCATAAGAACAAAATCTGAGTATGAATAGATGAACTTCCCGCTTTGTTTGAATTCCTTCAGGGCCAGTCGCAGCTCATCGGCTGTTGCCCATCCCGATGAGCTGATATCATTCTCAATGAGCACACCGCTTATCTTATCGTCGCTTGCTGCCTTGTGCAGATTCTTTAGTATGTCATTTAATCCCGGTGCCTGTGTCATTGTCATTGACATGGGGTTAAAAGCTGTAAAGGGATTACTTTCCGTGCGGTCCGGTATAGCAGTTCCGGTCTTGAGTACCAGAACAGATTTTTCCGCTATTTCGGCTGGTTTACTGCCAGCTGCTGCTATCCCTGAAATAACAGAGAGCATGATCACAAAAAACAATATGCCGGTCAGTATAAGACCCACTATGACCGCAAGGGTCATCTTCAGGAAACTTTTCATTTTAATGCTATTTAATTCAATGGCCAAATTATAAAAAATTAAGCATCTTTATGGCAGTAAACCCCTTGTGATGAAATTATCAGGCAACTCACAGGTCATTATCGGCCTGGGAAGCAACATGGGTGACAGGTTTGCCTCCCTCTCCCGGGCTCTTACTTTGCTCAGGGAGGAGGCCGGAGTCATTCTTGCCGCTTCATCTGTCTGGGAAACCGAACCGTGGGGCTTTGAGGCTGACGAGCATTTTCTCAATATGGTTGTGGTACTTCAGACAAAAAAACAACCAGGGCAGCTTATGCAGCTTTTCAGGTCGCTCGAAGGGCGTATGGGGCGGAAACGCAATCAGGGGGGGAGGTATGAGTCTCGTATCATCGATATTGACATCCTTCTCTGGGAGAACCGTGTGATATCACTACCCGGACTTGAAGTGCCTCATCCGAAGCTTGCAGACAGGCGGTTTGTGCTTGAACCCCTGAATGAAGTGGCCCCCGAAGCTGTCCATCCCGTCACGGGACTGACAACCAGGGAGATGCTGGCCTTATGTGATGACAGGTCAGACGTGAGGCTCGCTGAGAAGCAATTCTAAAGAGCCCCGTTGTCGGCGAAGCTGTAGTAATCTTTGCCCGTAATGATCAGGTGATCAAGCAGCTGGATATCCATCAGCGCCCCCGCCTCTTTGATCTTCTGTGTGATGCGTATGTCTGAGTCACTGGGGCTGTTATTGCCTGAGGGATGATTATGACATATCACCAGTCCTGATGACAGTGTCTCTATAGCCTTTTTCATTACAATGCGAACATCTGTCACCGTACCGCTGACGCCTCCCTGGCTTATTTTCATCTGTCCCGTGACCCGGTTGGCTCTGTTGAGGAAAAGAATCCAGAATTCCTCGTGTGGCAGATCCTCCATCAGCGGGCTGACAATGTTAAAGACATCTGCCGATGAGCGTATCTGAGGATGTTCAGCGGCCTCCGCCATTTTCCTGCGTCGTCCCAGCTCCAGTGCAGCGGCAATTATAACTGCCTTAGTGTTTCCCACGCCTTTTATCTTTCGTATCTCTCCGGCGCTGAGTCTTCCCAGTTCATTGAGGGAGTTACCGGCCATGGCCAGCAGTTCGTGTGCCAGGTCGACGGCTGACCTGTTCCTGGTGCCTGATCCTATCAGTATAGCTATCAGCTCAGCATCGCTGAGGCTTGAGGGCCCTTTGGTCCAGAGCCTCTCACGGGGTCTGTCCTCGACAGCCCAGTCGGTGATCTTCAGTGACATGCAGCAAAACATTTTATCCCGCTGCAATATAATAAAAATAGCCGTCACCCGGAGGTGCCGGCTATTAAAATCAATGTCCTTGCAGTCTTATTTAAGACCGTCTGCGTGTTTCTTAATTGAAGACTTAAGATTTGCAGCCTTGTTCTTATGAATGAGATTCTTCTTTGCGAGTCTGTCAAGCATTGAATCGAGCTTGGTTAGCTTCCCGGCAGCCTCAGCTTTATCCGTGGTTTTGCGCATATCCTTCAGCGCATTACGCATGGTGCGGGCATGGTACTTGTTACTCTCTTTTCTTCCTTCCGATTGTCTTGCGGCCTTAAGTGCTGATCTGTGATTAGCCATATTTTCAGTTTAATTAGTTTGTAGTCCCAGGAGACTCGTACTGTTTTCTATAATGCTTATAATCAACTATATACAGATGATCATTTTATGCAGGTCTCGAAAAATACTCCTCTCTGTCTTTTTTTTGCCGGTGCAAACTTAGTAATATTTTTTATTATCTGGCTCTTCCGGGCAGATTTTGAGAAATTCATTCAAAACTAAAAGCCTTGAATGAATGTGGCTTTAAGGAGATGCTGTATCTGTTTTTCTGTTGGCCATTAGGACTATATGTCGACAGTCGGCTAGGTTCTCCGGGAAACACTTGATTCGTGCTTAGATCAGTTATTTTGCTGTATTTATCAGATGTGACAATTTTCAGCGTAGTTTCATTATCTGAGAACGATTCTACAATAAAGGTATTATTGTCATAAAGATACAGACTAATATTTGATGGCCCTTCGATTGAAACGTTCAAGTTGCCACATAAAATTTCTCTGATTTTGTTCAATACCTGGGGAGGCAGGTTATACAGATCGGCAAAGTTATCCGGAATGGTAAACACATAAAGTTTTCCTTTTGAATAATCGGCCATATGCAAAACAGGCCAGCCATTTTCTCCTGCAATCCCTGAAACAATCTCCCACGAATCGTTGGTGAGATATTGTAACTGTTGGATTAATATGGATTTATCATTATGCACCATTTGCCGGCGATCGATCAGAAAATCCTGTACCAAAGCTTTCCTGTCCGTATATCTCAATTCAACGATATCGCCCAAACCTTTATCCTGCAATGCGCGTAACAAACCGGAAGTTATAACCACGGTTTTCCCCGCTGTCAATTGATTTTTTATTTTGCTAACAATGTCTGCGTCATATTTTGCTTCTTCTGTTAATAGTATAATATTGTCTTTTGCCGGAAACTCTGGTCTTATATCCATAGGCAAACCAATCATGCCAAGATAATTCTGCAGGAAGTCCTCCCCTATCGAGTGATACGGTCGGTAGCTTTTAATACCAATGGGATTACCTGTTTTGCCCATAATCTTATCTACCGTTTCTAAGGCATAGCCTGCAACCCTTGCAATGCTGGTTGGTCTTTCCGGTGTACCAGCATTATTATTTACCGGTTGCATCATCTCATCAAAGTCAAAACTGGTACCTTGTCCCTGCCAGGCTGATCGATCGGATGGATCGATAGTAGTGTTAAGCAGACCAAAATGGAATAAGGTAATTTCCCTGGCTTTACCAAAGGCGGTTATCCACAATTGTTCAGCATACCTGTCATAATTACTTATACCGAATGGATCTACCCAACCACCACCGTTTCGACCCGGTGCAATGTTCTCAAAATAACGCATGATATTGTAACCCAGGTATGCCTGTAAATGCTGGTCGCTCACCATGGCATCCCTGGTTTCGGTACCGGTATAGATACCGTCAAATATTTTGGGTTCTTTTTCAAGATTAAAGCCGAGTCCCTGAAAGTGCTCGTACCAGTTTGGATACTTGATGATCATTTTTACATTTGGATTTACTCTTTTTGCAGGCCCTACGATAAGGTTTTGTGCGGCTTCAGTCATCAGGTCCAAACGATATTGCGTCCAGCTTCTATCGCCTTTATCCTTTATAGCGTCGTCGGTTTTACAGTTTGTAAAGAAAAAATCATCGAGGATGACCTCATTAAAATTCTTTGCTGTGTATTCAGCAATTTCTTTTGCTTTTTTACGATTCTCAGGATCATTATAACAAAAAGACTGGAAATTACCGGTTGGTATGGCGGTATAAGTAATGCCTCCGGCTATTTCTATGCCCTTGTCGTTGAAAAATTTCTTGGCAATGTCCAACGTTTTTTGGTCAACAATAAAAAAATCACGGTGAGTCTCAAGATAAACTTTATCGATTTTTATTTGTCTGCTAATCTCCGCCCATCTTGGTTTGAGATAATTTGTTGTATCGGCCATCTGACTTACATCCTGAGCCGTGCAATAAATAGATACTTTAAAGTTTTGGTACTTTTGGGGAAAGCATGTCACAAAAAATGCTGAAAACAGAATAACAAACAAGGTTTTTTTCATGATAGATAGTTATTATGGAATTAATGCATGTCTTTATTGTCCGTGTTAGCCGGTTTACTTTATTTTATTCGAGGTCCAAAATTATTTTAATATTTTCCTTGACTTTGAATTGAAGATCACGAGGAAGTTCTCCGACCTTTTTTGTAAGTCGTCTGTTATCAATAGCCCGAATCTGGTCAATCATTATGTCAGAGTCGCTTTTAAGATTTGCTGTCCCCTTTTTTAAATGTACTCTAAGGATTTCACTAGCAAGAGCCACGTTAGTCGTGATAGGACAAATTACTGAAGAAGGATGATCCCTAAGTAGGTTAGTTTGAACTATTAGTACAGGTCTGATTTTGCCAGCTTCAGTACCCCGCTTTGGTTCAAGATCAGCGATCCAGATATCGAATTGTTTAATTTTCATCTTGGAGGCTTTCAAATTCGGCAAGGACAGCTAACGATTCTTTTTTAACTAATCTGGATTCTCTTGCTAGTTTTCTTGAGATCAGGTTTCTCCGATTGATCCTATTATAATAGTCAACCGCTTCATTGATGTATCTATTTCTTGACTTTTTTACCTTAGTCAGGACATCTTCAGTTTCGTTGAAGATGTTGTCGTCGAGTTTTAATGATAGTGTCTTCATGATATATACAGTAAGTATGTCACAAAGATATATACTATTTTTAAATTAAGCAACAGGGCAGCGAATTGACTCGTATACCAGCTAACGGCCCGGCAATCAAGGGAGGTTGTGTTACCCGACGCAAGCACCGGGCAGGGTCCCGGTACTTTAGCTCCGCCAGCTGGCGGATCACGGTACAGAATTTTAATTGCGTGCAGATGCGCGTGTCCGGGTGCAAGAGCCATTACAAACCTGTCTAGGGTGCAGGAGCAAAAGCAAAAAGTGTGACAAACAGCTTACCATTGTCCGTGTCAGGCGGACGTAGCAATTTTTTTCGCCATGAAATCTGTTTGTTAAATTTATATTTTATCAAGGTTTGTAATATATTGATCAGAACAATATCTGCTGAAGTAGAGCTGATATTAAAATCAATGTATTTTCATAATGTAAAATCAAATTTGTTCTTAATTTCTTTTGGGATAGCTTCTTTATTTATCATTACCGAAATTGTTTTAAGAAGTAAGTATTCCTTTGACATGTACATATATCCGCCACAATTTCGTTGATCACTTGAATTTTTAACAATATAGAATCTCTTCCCTTTGTTATTCTCTGCAATGCCAATAATATGCATGTTATGTTGATCAATTGTATTATAATTATCAAAATCGGTTTGCCTCATTTCTTGTGTAATGGTATTAATAGAATCGTTCAAAACTGCAAAACCATCATTAAAACCTTCACATCTATATGCATCACCATCCCAGCATACTGAATAATTGTGTAATAAAGCATAATCAATAACATTGCTAAAATCTCTTATTGGCAGATTTAGGTAGTAGTTATTATTCCAGTTTGATTCAATCTCTAGAATAAACTTTGAATAAAAAGGATGATGGCTGAATGAGGTTATTTCGACATAATCATCTGGATTGACTCCAACCATCTCTTTGGCAAACGATTTTGGGGTATATTGCTTTTGGTTATATGTAAAAGTATCAGGGGCTTTACCCATTGTCTGCGTTAAGATTTCATCCATATCTTTTCTGTACCCCTCACTTGTCATGTTTCCACGTCCGTATTGGACATAATATTTGACCTTTTCGAGCAGGGCATTGTCCATTTCTCCATGATTATATTTTGAAGTGGAGTCTTTTTTCCCTGAAAAGACTTTCAGAGGAATTGCCCCATAATTTTTATAAGCTTTCAATAGACTGAATGTTAAATCGCCTGGACCAAAATAGCTTTTACCATTCATCCTTATATATTTCTCAGCTTTGTCAATATATGTCGGAGTAACAAAAAACATTGGTGAAAGTACAACAAGCCTTTTTCCAAGCCTTATGGCTTCTGTTTCAATAAAAGATGTGGTTGCAAAGCTCCAGCATACACCGGTCGCTTGTTGATCTTTAATTGGGGAGCTTTCAATTAATTTAATAATTTTATATCCCTCAATTTCAGGATTCAAATTTGTTTTAAGTGTAAAAATGTAATTAGTCCGACTTAGCCTTAAGCTTAGAGCCCCACCCCATATTCCATCAATAACCGAATCACCAGGGAGTATTCTACCTTTAAAAATTATACCTGCGTTTAAAGATTTAGATGCATCGACAAATACACTATCTTGAATAGTCCATACTTTATCAAAGGGCAAATCCTTAAGTCCTTGATCTGGGCTATCAAGAAATCCTTTGATATTGTCATTTGTTCCTTCAAATCTAAAAAGTGTGCGTAATGAAAAATTATCAGTAGTAATCCTGCCCATCCATGAACCTTGCAGGATCTGTGTTTTATTATTCTGTGAATATATTATGGAGGATAAAAGAAAGAAAAGAGATAGTGTAAATAATTTTGTTTTCATAATTTAAAATGTTTATTAATAAATGGATTATTCTTAATCATAGACGAGTATATTAATTAAATGTTGCTTTATATTTATGGATAGTTACATTTTAAATTTCTATTATTCATCAGAGCAAATTTCTTTCTTAAAGCGTTAGGCGCCGTAGCTTTTAAGTCCCGGTAAAAGGAACAAAACCGGGCTTGTGAAGTGAGGGACAACTTGCAGATGATGTTCATGAGCCGGTTTTGTAAATTTCAAAAACAAAACCGTGAATTATCATATGCAAGTGAGCGAGGGGGCAAGCCGGACACGTCAAGATAAAATTGGCAGATGACTGAGTTCAGGTAGATGGACGAATATAATGTGTCACGATAAATTCTCTAAAGTAGACAGTCTCTGGTTTTGCGAGCTATGCCACCTAACTTAATAGTGTTTTATACACAGTCTTATAACAGACTGCTCTTAAAGGTATGAAAATAACTTTTAGCGGTCTGCTCTGATTGATGATTTATAAGATTGTGTATAAAATTGAGTTGGACTATGCCGGTCGTCATTATGGGTATTCTATCTTCACGTGTTAACCCCTATCTGATTTTATTGGCATTTCTGTTACTCTTTCTTCCGGATTTTTAGATACGCGCGATTTTCAGTATTAGAAAGTGGTCCCGGCAGCACATACCTCTCCCGATAAAGAGTTGTCTTTTTTATGAGTGTTATTATATCAAAGAACATTTTTATAATCAATTTCAGGCAGCTCTTGGATTTGCATCAATTTTTTCATGCATCAGCATCTTCCCTTTCTTGCATTTTTTACATCGGAATGGATCATATCCAAGTACTTCTTCAATAAGATCCTGCCAGGCTTTTCCTTCTGTCAAAGAATATACCATCTCTTTGTCCTCCATCGAGAGATAAGTGTCAAGCACTTCATTGCAATGTGTGTTGGCAAAGATTCCATAATACCGTATCTTATAGAAGCCGTTTGGCAATACATGCAGCATAAACCGGTTTATAAACTCTATTGCCTCCAACTTCATCACCTTTGTTCTCCCATTTTGTTTGTAGTCTTTCCATACAAAATGGACTTTATCATCTGCTATCTCCAGTATCCTGGCATTTGAGATGGCTACCCTATGTGTATAACGTCCAAGATATTCGATTACATTTTCAGCGTTACTTAAGGCAGGTTTGGCAAATACATTCCACCTGGTTTTATATATCAGTTTTCTAAGAAAATCTATATCCGTTTTTTCACCATCTTTATCCGGTATCAGATCATCTGCATGCTTGTAAATGTTCTGAGCAAAGATGCCCCTGAAAAGAGATGAAAGGGCTTTTACCGGTGCAAAGAAGTCATCTTCACTTTGTCTCCATTCAAGCATGTCGCTATCAAAGCCGCCAGCTGGTACCAAAAGATGAACATGAGGATGATATGTCAGTGCTTGTCCCCATGTATGTAATATTGCAACACATCCGGTTTTAGCTCCAAGGAAAGCGGGATTTTCCCCTGCTTTAAGTATCGCCTGCGAGGCTGATTTCATAAGAAGATCATAACAAATCGCCTGATTTGGATAAAACAACCTGTGCATTGAAGACGGGAGGGTAAAAACTATGTGAAAATACTTTACCGGTAAAAGTCTGGTTTTAAGTTTGTCAACCCACATAACTTGTTTGAGATACTGACATTTTGGACAATGCCTGTTTCTGCATGAGTTGTAAGCATGCTGAACATTACCGCAATTATCACACTTCAGAGTATGTCCGCCTAATACCTGTGACCGGCAATTCATAATAGCATTAAATGCCTTATGCTGTTCGTGGATCATTTCGTGCTGCTCAATATATTCTGACTCGAATCGCCTGAATATATCAGCGATTTCGACTTTTTGTCTTTTGTTTTCCATAGCGTTAACTGGCTATATCATCAAAAGGGCTCTTTATCGATGCCGGATCAAATTTGGTTACATGCAGATATATTGAAGTTGTCCGCAGTGAAGAATGACCAAGTAACATTTGAATGATCTTAAGATTTGTTCCGCTTTCCAAAAGATGTGTTGCAAACGAATGCCTCAGACTATGAACTGTTGCCTCTTTTTTTATACCTGTCTTTTTAATTGCCTGTCTGAAAACAACCTGTATTGTAGGGTGACTGATTGGTTTTCCTTTAATCTGACCTTCAAAAAGATATCGCTCAGGTTTGTATGCCCGCCAGTATACTCGTAACATATCAAGAGTGTTTTCTGATAGCAGAGTGTACCGGTATTTATTCCCTTTTCCTATTATTCTTATCTGCTTCCGGTCAGAATCGATGTCAGAGGGTCGCAGGCTTGCTAATTCTGAGATCCGTAAACCTGCTGAATAAATGACAGCTAAGATTGCCCTATGCTTTAAATTCCTTGTTGTCTCAATTAATGATCTCACCTCCTCTTTTGACAGGACTACAGGCAGCTTTTGTACCCGTCTTGGGCGTATGATTTTTATTGCCTCCCAATCCTTTCCAAGAACGTCGTGCTGAAGAATTTTTACAGCGCTGATTACCTGGTTGATGTAGGATACAGACACTTTCTTTGTTTCAATAACGTATTGAAGGAAGTCCTTAACCTGATCAATGGAAATTTCATCAACGGAGATGTTGTGATAATCTTCAAGGGAATGAAGCATATGAACATATGTTTCGATACTCCTGAGACTGTAATTACGGGTCTGCATCTCCCGCAAGACCAGTTCTTCTAATGATTTTTTTTCATTGTAGTATGATTATTATGTGAATAATCATACAAGCTAAGAATTT
>Ga0208081_1000193_pt1 | contig 15665 bp, 14 predicted proteins | sample NGESurshal092012_6_FD_184479 | JGI IMG/M metagenome (GOLD analysis project Ga0208081, IMG submission 184479) | Arctic peat soil microbial communities from Barrow, Alaska - NGEE Surface sample 415-1 shallow-092012 (SPAdes) | ecosystem: Environmental > Terrestrial > Soil > Wetlands > Peat ...
GCTCCGCGATCGCTGCGCGACGGCCTGCGGCCGCCCTTGACCCCGGAGCCTCTGCGACCCTGACAGTCCCAAGAACCGGGCAGGCCAGGGGGCCTGCCCCAGATGACGCGCCGCGGCGAACCAACCATCACTCAGAGCGTTCCGACACCACCACACCCACATGCAGTCTCACCGTCCCACCTACGAGATCGCCTCGTGGATAAGAAGGCTGCCAACCCTGTCCACCACCCACTACAACGTCAGGAGGTCCCTTTGCGGTTGCCGAAAATGAGTGCGTCGGCTTCGGCCGGTAACAGCTCACACCTTGCCGCAATCTCGGCGCTCAGTGCCCGTGGCAGGGTAATCACCCTGCCGACTCCCGCCTTCGTCTCGCCGACAATTAATCGACCTTTGACATCTTCAACGCTGCGCTGGATTGCCAACGTACTCCGCGCCGGGTCAAGATCTCGTCGTCTCAGTGCCAACGCCTCGCCAATGCGTAACCCGCCGTATCCAAGGAGCCGGACCAGGGTCCTGTCGTCATCACGTCGCATCGCGCGAGCAAGTCGCTCAATGTCGGTTGGACTTAACACTGGTCGATCAGTCGTCGGTCGACGCGGCAGAGACTTTTTCCGCAGCAGCGCCGGGTTCGTTGCGATGACTCGATCGCGCAACGGGCGGTCTAGGACGCGTTTGAGAACGCCGTGCGCCTCGATGATCTTTGACGCACTGGTGCCCGTTTGTCCCATCGTCGCTAGCCAGTCCTCGACGTGGCTTGGCCGGATACGACGTACAGGAAGACGCCCAAAGGTGGGCTCAATCCGCAACCGCCAAGCCGCTTCATAGGCGGTCTGCGTCTTTGGCTTGAGGGTTGTCATGGAGCGCTCGAACCCGGCCCACCAAGACCTCAGTGGTCGTTCACCCGCCCTGTCGTCGAGGTCCAATCCCCGGATGAGGTCAGCGTGCTTTGTAGCGAGCCATTCGTTCGCGGCCTTCTTGGTCGGGAAGGTGTCCGGGGCGGGCAACAGACGGCCCGCTTCGGCGTTGGTGAACTTCGCCTGCCATCTACCGGACGGCGGTTGACGGATTGCCCCCCATGATCGGCGTTGCCGTCCAGCCACAACGGTCTCCCTTGGCGCCATCTCGTCACCGATATTCGCCGTGCGCTATTGCACGACTATTGCACGACACGCAGAGTTGAAGCCTATACCTGCTGGTCAAAGCATATAGGAGATCGGTTTCCTAAACCGTGTGTCGCAGGTTCGAATCCTGCTGGGGGCACTGTCACATAGCCGGCCGCCGGTGCCGATCACCGCAAGAATCGGCTCCCAGAACCAGAACGGCCAGAACACGCAGCTGACAGAAAGGTCGGTGCTCGCTAGTGCGCTATCGGCGTCATCAGCGTTCTGGCTGCCATGGAGGGGGTGACCGAGTTCACCGCGTGTTGTTGAACGACCATTTCACGACACGCCAATCCATGACGCATATGCCCGAGTCAAAGAGCATGGGCTATCGGATTCCTCAACCATGTGTCGCAGGTTCGAAATCCTGCTGAGCACCGACGCTGTCCGGGAGTGGTCGGTACTGCCTCAACTTGCGCAAGCACCCTCGAACGTCCGAACGGGCACCGACGCCGGTGTGAATCAGCGCGAGTGAGCGTCGACCACCAGATGCTGCTCCACTGCCGCGATCACCATACGCAGGGCGGGTGTTTCGTTGGAGGCCTTCCAGACCAGGCTGGTGGTGACGTCGGAACCCTCAGCGAGCGGAATCATCTTCAGGTGCCGGGGAGTCAAGGCAGCAGCGTTCAGGGACGAGAAGCCGATTCCGACGCCGGCTGCGACGAACGCCAGCATGGTCATACCGTCGGCCACGGTGGTGACGTCGTCCGGGGTGACGCCCGCTCGGTCCAGCGCATCGTCCACCATCCGCCGGATCGACCAGCCCGGTGTCGATTCGAGGAGGACGAGGTGTTCGTTGGCGAGCGCCTGGACGGGCACCGAAGCAGCTCGCGCGAGTGGGTGTGCCTCTTGCAGCACGACGCCGAGCCGCGTTGGCGAGATTCTCCGTTTCTCCAGTCCGGATCCCTTGGCGGGACCGCCGACGAGCCCGACGTCCAACTCTTGGTCCCTGAGCATTTTCAAGATGTCCGGGGTGCGCCTGGAGGTGTCAATGGTGAGCTCGAGGTTGGGGTGTTCACGGCGGAGCACCTGGACGAGACTGACCAGGTGGTCGGTGGTGAATCCGGCGTTGAAGCCCAGCCTGATCTTGCCGTATTCACCGGTTCCCGCGTTCCGGGCGGACAGCCCGGCGTTCTCCAGCGCACTGAGGGCGAACCGGCACGGCGCCAGGAACGCGTCACCTGCATCAGTGAGTTGGACCGAACGGTTGTTGCGGTCGAAAAGCTTGACACCGAGGTCCTTTTCCAGGTTCATGATCTGCTGGCTGATCGCCGGCTGAGCGACGTGCAGCCGTTCCGCGGCGCGTCGGTAGTTCAGTTCCTCCGCGACCGTGACGAACGCCGTCAGCCATCTGAGTTCCACGTCCGACTATCCTTTCCGTGATAAGCCAGTGCGATCACTGAAAGCTAGCATTGGTATTGGACTGTTATCACGATTGGTTCCAGACTCCTTACTCAGACAAGCGACGACGAGTCAAGGAGGACGAGCGTGAGCACATCATCAACCCCGGCCCTGATGGACAGCCATGCCTGACGCCCTGGTGGAACCGGTGGGTTCGCACGAGCCGCAGCTGCGGAAGACGCCGCGGAAGGCCGCGATCAGCGCGTGGATCGGCAGCGCCCTGGAGTACTACGACTTCTTCATCTACGGGACCGCCGCCGCACTGATCTTCCCCAAGATCTTCTTCCCGGCCGGCAACGCGGCGGCCGCCACCATCGCGTCACTGGCCACCTTCGGGGTGGCCTACGTGGCCCGGCCGATCGGCTCCTTCATCATGGGTCACCTCGGTGACACCATCGGCCGCAAGACTGTCCTGTTCATCACCCTGTTCGGGATGGGCCTGGCGACCTTCCTGATCGGCGTGCTCCCCACCTACAACCAGATCGGTTTCGCCGCACCGATTCTGCTGTTGGTGCTGCGGGTCTGGCAAGGCCTGGCGGTGTCCGGTGAGCAGTCCAGTGCGAGTTCCACCTCCCTGGAACACGCTCCGGCCAACAGAAGGGCGTTCTTCACCAGCTTCACCCTCGCCGGCACCCAGGGCGGCAACATCCTGGCCACGGCCGTCTTCATCCCGATCGCGGCGCTGCCCGAACCCCAACTGCTGTCCTGGGGCTGGCGGATCCCTTTCCTGCTCAGCGCTGTCGTCGTATTCGTCGGCTGGTGGATCCGGCGCACCCTGCACGAGAGCCCTGCATTCACCGAGTAGCAGCAGCACGACGAGGTGCCCACCGCCCCGCTCAGGTCGCTGTTCCGGAACTACACCCCTGACGTGTTCAAGGTGCTGTTCGCCGCCCTGGTCTCGGTCATCAGCACCATCTTCAGCATCTACGCCCTCACCTACGGGGTCACCACAGTAGGCATGTCCCGGACGAGCATGCTGTGGATGATCATCGCGGCCAACCTCGTCGCGCTCGGCACCATCCCGGCCTGGGGACTCTTGGGCGACCGGATCGGCCGCAAACCGGTGTTCCTGGTCGGCGCCCTCGGGTCCGCGGGCCTGGTGTGGCCGTTCATCTGGGCAGTCAGCCAGGGCAACATCGTGCTCGTCTTCCTCATCGGCATCCTGCTGTCCGGCATCGTCTACCCCGCCTACGGCGGAGTCGGGTTCGCCCTGTTCGGCGAGCAGTTCTCCACCAGTGTCCGGATGTCCGGCGTGGCCGTCGGCACCCAATTCGGATTCGCCCTCGGCGGATTCGCCCCCTCCATCGCGGCGATCCTCGCCGGTCCGACATTGGCCAACTGGGTACCGGTGGCGATCTTCGGCTGCGTCGCCTCGCTGATCGCCACGATCGCCGGGCTGACCATGCGGGAGACCTACAAGACGCACATGCACGACCTCGGGAAGCCCGAACACCAGCAGGCGACCGCAGCGGCGGCCCGACCTGACCTTGTCGTCAATTGAGCCGGCGGCCGCCCGGACGCGGTGGCCGCGGGTGATCGCACACCCCCAGACATTCCCGTAGGAGGACACCCATGCTCGACCCCGACATCGCCCAGATGATGCAAGCCATGCAGGACACTGGAGAACCCCCGTTGTTCAAGGACACCACCGGAGAGAAGGCCCGCCAACGCGGCGTCGAGATCCGCGCCCGCTACTACCCGCCGGTGTTGAAACACGTGGCCCGCATCGAAGAGCGGTCCGTCCCGGGCCAGGCAGGTGACCTACCCGTCCGGGTCTACTGGCCCGAGAATCCCACCGGCGCAACGATAGTGTTCTTTCACGGCGGTGGCTGGATCATCGGCGACCTCGACTCCCACGACGGCCACGCCCGCCGACTGGCCGCCACCGTCGGGGCCGTGGTGGTCCACGTGGAGTACCGCCTCGCCCCCGAAAACCCCTTCCCGGCCGGCTACCAGGACTGCATCGCCGCCACCGACTGGACCTACGACCAAATCGACGAACTCGGCGGCCGTGCCGACCGGATCGCACTCGCCGGTGACAGCGCCGGCGGCAACCTCGCCGCCAGCGTCGCCGTCTACTGCCGCGACACCGGGCGAGAACTCGCCGGTCAACTGCTGATCTACCCGGCGGTCGACCTCGCCGCCGGACTGGCCGTCGCCGGCGTCGAATCCGGCGGTATCGATTCCAGCGGTATCGATTCCAGCGGTATCGATTCCAGCGGTATCGATTCCAGCGGTATCGATTCCAGCGGTATCGATTCCAGCGGTATCGATTCCAATACGGACGGGTTCTTTGTCGGACAGGACGACTGGGTCGAACGGCAGTACCTCGCCGACGATCTCGACCTGGCAACTGACCCGCGGGTGTCCCCCATGCACGCCGACAGCCACGCCGATCTGGCACCAGCGATCATCGGCATCGGGCATCACGACCCGCTGCTGGACCAAGACCTCGCTTACGCAAAGGTGCTGGCCGCCGCCGGCGTACCCACCATTCTTCGCGAGTACCCCGATCTCATCCACGGCTTCTTCGGCATGGGCGGCGTCTCCGCCAGCGCCGAACGAGCCGCCGACCAGCTCTGCCAGGACCTCAGGACGCTGCTCACCGACACCTCTGCCAGCGTCCGCGCCGCCCATTCCTAGCAAACCCGAACGAGGCTGAGTCCATCGCCAAATCCCAGGATGGACTCGACCTCCTACCTCGTCAACCGGTCACCCATCCAAGGACGACATTCCAGGCCCTTCACCCGCAAGGACGACGCTCACCGCAGCAATCGGCCAATTCCTTCTTGAAGATCAATGCGTTTGGCTCCGACGCGCCAACCGGCTCGGTCGCTGCAGCTGACCGGATACCGCAGGCGGAGTCGCAGGCGCAGCCGATGCTCCCGGTGGCGATCGGCGCGGTCATCTTCGATGATTGCTCGGTGATGTCGAGCTGATCGACTCACGCTGATCACGGTGGCCAACCACGCCGCCATGCGCTCCGATGGCGTCGGCGGGCTCGCCGCCAGTTCGCGACCACACGTCATCAATCCGCGGGACAGGCCAGGGGTTCGCCGTCAAGGACCCGGCGCGCGACGTCACGGATCGCCACGTGCTGGGCCCGTGCATGGTGGCGCAGCCGCTCGAACGCCGCCTCCGGGCTGATCACGTCGCGGCCGGCCAGGAAACCTTTCGCCTGCTCGATGATCACCCTGGAATCCAGCGCCGTCTGGAGCTGCTGGGCGCGGTTCTCGGCCTCCTCTTGGGCCGTGCGCCTCGGGTTGAGCCGCAGGTTGCAGACCACGCCGCGGACCACCGGGTCGTCGAGAAGGTTGGTCATCGCCGCCTCGACCCAGGCCCAGTCGTCGCCGCGCCTGACGCGCATTTCCAGCGGCGGGTGCACTCCGGGTTGGGCAAGGATCTTCTCCAGGAACCGGCCGAGAGCGGGCCTGTCCTCCGGATGCAGCAACGGAACGATCGATTGCCCGATGATCTCCTCCTCCCGCCAGCCGAAGAGCTGGCGCACCGCGGGGCTGGCATAGGTGATCACAGCATCCGACCGCATGACCAAGGCGGCGTCGGTCGAACGCTCGAGCAACGGTCGCAGCGCCGTTCCGAGATTGGTCGAGACCCCGATGATGCCGACCAGCGTGCCGTCGCGGTAGATACCCGCATCGGTCACCAGAGCGGGAAACTTGCTTCCGTCCTTGCGGCGCACAGGAAACCCACCCGACCAAGGGATCCCGTCCCCTAGGGCTGCCATGATGTCGGCGGCCGTGTCCTGGGCCAGTTCCGGCACGGTCAGCACCGCGATGTTGCGTCCGATTGCCTCGTCCGGCGTCCAGCCGTAGAGATCCTGGGCAGCGCGGTTCCAGTACACGACCACGCCCTGGACATCAGTGGTGATCACGGCCTGACCGATGGCGTCGAGCTGGTCGGCCGGATCGATCCGCGGGACCCCTACCGCCGCGACCATGGCGATCATCCCTTTCAGGGCAACGGAACCCACCCTGTGGCGCCAGCCTATGCAGCCGGTGGTCCGGCTGGGACGGGCCTCTCGACCCCTCTTGGCGTGCCTTTCAGCCCTACTGGGAGCCACTGCGTCATCGACGACACCGGATCGCCATCGACCTCCCGCCGTCGAGCACGAACACCGCCCTGACGCCCGACATATTCTGCCGCTGACGCAGCGCCACGATCCGCTGGTGGCAAAACGCCGGATTTGTCGTTAGGCTTCGGGCACAGCCTGTCGCCCCAGACCCCGGCGACATTCCGCCACGCTTCAGCGGTGCCCATCGCCCCTGTCAGCGCGGCACGATCCCTCGGAAGTCCCCCTATTTCGGTTGCGGCATCATGCGCCCGCGACCGATCCCGACCCCTCCCAGGGGCACTGGCCCGCCCGTTTCCGGTCCCCCCGACACCGGAAACGGGCGGGTTTCAACAGTCCCCGCAAGTGCCCTCGCCGCAACCAGCCATTCCTTGGCGAAACTCAGGCAACGGACTGAACGGAGAAACAAGTGCGACCCGTGACCCGGCCGATCCTGGCGGAGATTCCACAGACGGACCTCGATCCGGCCGGGTTCGTGTACACCGACATCCGATCCGTCACCGACCCTCAGGGCGCAGCAACGGACCCGTCCAATCGGGGTCAACCGCTGGGCACCCCGGTGGACACTTCTCGGACGCTGTACGTGGGGGACCGAGTGGTTCTCCGGTGCTGGGGCAACGACTCTCACGGTCGGGAGCTCCGCTGGTGGCTTCATCCCCAGGGCTGTGGCCGGCAACTCGAGGTGCGTGGCGACCGGGTCGAGCTCACATGGGTCGTGCAGTCGGGGTAGGTCGGGGATCGCGCCTACGTCGGTGTCGGCATGGCTGCGGATTCCCGGTACCACCGTCATGGCGGCCCCGACGAAGAGGGTTATGACGGATGGGTCGTCTTCTACTACCGCGTGCAACCCATCCCCCCGGATGCCGGAACCCGCGGGCGGCGGCGGGCCAACCAACTCGGCCGGCAGTGGGCGACCAGTCGCGCACCGTCCACGTCAGTCGGATGATGTCTTACCGGATCGACGGGGAGTGGAAACGGTGACGAGGCGATGAGACGACTGCAGCCCCCTCATCGCGTTCGCCCGCGGCGTGATCCTGCACCAACTCCGGGCAATCGATGCCGCGCCACTCCGCGGGCGGCATGTGGCCGCGGCGACGCCTGGCTGCGGCGATGAGTACGCGGCACTGCCCGGCGAACTGACCTCGAGCGGTACTCCCCCATCCCCCCAGGCGCGGCGACACGGCCGCGCCCGGGGGGGTTTCTTGCCCGCATCGCGCCGTTATCCGCGCGTGGGTGGTCGTCCAGAGCTCAGTGCCGGAGAGCGCCGGCGGGCGAAATGCCTTGTCCCAAGCGTGTCCTCGGGCTGTGGTCAGCGAGGTTCATGCGCGTGCAAGTTCCTGCGAGGGTGTCGAGTGGGACAGAACCGCGGACGGCTACCGCGTCCGCGGCGGCGGATGGTGTGACGAGGACCGGAGCCGCCGGGAGTCGGTGCGCCCTCGTAGCCACCGCAACTGAAGGACCTGACCGGTCGTCGACCCGAAAGCCCTCGCCTGGTTGCGGTACTGACCCGGCGTCCAAGATCGACGACGTCGGATGCCGCATCGCGCGGTCCGTATCGCGCTGATTCGTGCGGGACCTGATTCGCAGCAACGGTTCTTCGTCGTCACCGCGGGCGTGCAAGCAGCGACGCCCCACGCCTCGAGGCCCCGTCGGCTCACCAGACTCGGTTCACCAGACCCCGGCCCGCGCCGGGGGCTTGAAGAGCCGGCGGACGGCCGCTCTGAGCACCCGAATTGTCGGTTTCCGGGGACTGTCGGTGCTGTGGTCTAGCGTTCTGTTCATGGAGCCGATCAGCGACGTCGAGCACGCCACCGCGGTGGCCGGGTCGGTGTCTGCCGGGTTGGATGCGTTGCGGGGCAGCGCGTTCTGGAAGATCGACGATGACGGTCTGCTGACCCTGGCCGGCACTCTGGAGCGGGTCGGGCGGTTGGTGTACGCCGCGCAAATCCACCTGACCGGGGAGCTGGACACCCGCCGGGTCTGCGAGCGGCACGCCGCGGCCTCGACGGCCGGGTTGCTGCGGCAGAGGCTGTACATCTCCCCCGGTGATGCCGCCGCCCGGGTCCGCGCCGCCCGCGCCGTCCTGCCGCGGGACCAGCCCACCGGCGGGGAAACCCCACCGGTGCTGCCGGAGCTGCGGGCCGCGGTGGACGCTGGCACCGTCGGCGTGGAGCAGATCCGCACCGGGGTGTCCACCATGCGCGGCCTGCAAGCCGGGGTCGACCCGGAGCTGCGGGAGATGGTGCAGGCATCTCTGGTGAGTACGAGCAGGCGGTCGGCCGACGGCGCGGGTGTCGGACGCGTGAACATATCGCCGGGTATCCGCACGACGAGGCACGGTCGGGCCTCGTCGCTGGCAGGGGCAATTCCACGAGCACACCCTTGGGCGATCGGCGCCGTGGGTTCGGTCCATGCTGTTTGCGCGTCGAGGGCCGGGCGGTGGTCGGGCGATGATCCAGATCCACCCGAAGACGCATCGCGCCGGCCGGCGCCGCCCATGACAGGGTCTGGTGCACGTGTCACACCGCGTCGAGAAGCGCCTTGAGATCCTTCGTGGCCAGCAACCGCTGGTCGGGACGGTCCACGGCCACCACGATCATGGCCCGGCCGAGTTCCTCGGAGGTCATCACATATCCGGGCGCGATTCGCCTCAGCACTGGGTACATCCAACCGGTGACCTGATAGGCCGCGGAATAGAGCCGCGTCTTTGTGCGCACTCCGTGCACGGGCAGGATGAAGCCGGGCCGGATGCCGTACGCCCGAAATGGCAGGCTCAGCAACGCATTCTCGGTGGCACCCTTCACCCGTGCCCACATCAGCCGCCCTCGTTGCGAACTGTCCGTGCCCATCCCGGACACGTACAGAAAGGCCATGGTCGGGTCGACCCGGGCGAGGACGGTCGCGGCGGCCATGGTGATGTCGTAGGTGATCCGCCGGTACTCCGGCTCCTTCTTCCCGGTCGAGGAAACCCCGAGACAGAAGAAGCACGCGTCGTAGCCTGTCATGTCTCCGGCGAGCGCCGAGAAGTCGTAGAAATCCCCGTGCACGATCTCCTGCACTCGATCGGGGCGATCCGGCAGCAGTGTGCGGCCCACCACGAGGACCCTTTCGATCCGGCGGTCCGCCAGCACCTCCCGCAGCACCGCTTGACCGACCATGCCGGATGCCCCGAAGACGATGACGTTCACGGGATGATCATGCGGCATCGCAGCCATATCGTCACGTCCGGCGCCTGCCGCGGACCGCAAACCGCCACCCGTGAACCGTCACCCGCCAACCGGCAACCGCGAACCACCCGCCGCCCGCGAACCGCACGCACCCGCACCGCACCCGCCAGCCGACGCCCGGTCGCCGACGACGGGAAGGCGCGCAGGGCGAGCGAGGTGGCGTCCGTCATCCACGCCAGGCCGCTACCGCAGTCTGACGCCCTCCTGCACCGCTACGGGAAGGTGCACAACCCTGCCAGTGAAGAGGGCCCACGGATTGGCAGGCAGGATCAGTCCTCGCGCATCCCCCACGGCGAACCGTACTCGTTGACCAGGTCCAGGAAAGGCTTGGGCGGCATGGCCTCCGGGCCGAGCACCCCGGCACCGCCCCAGGCGCCGGACGCCATCAATTCGAGCGCCACCACCGGGTTCAGCGCCGTCTGCCACACCACGGCCTGCGCGCCGTACTCACGCATCGACCAGTCGTTGTCGACCACGTGATACAGGTACACCTCGCGAGGCTCGCCATCCTTGCCGACGCCCTTCACCCACAGACCCGCGCAGGTCTTGCCGGACATCCGGTCGCCCAACTGCGCCGGGTCGGGCAGGCACGCGGCCACCACATCACGGGGCGACACCTGAACTCCGCGAACAGTGACCGGATCGGTGCGGTCGAGCCCGATCGTGTGCAGCACCTTGAGGACATTGATGAATTCCTCACCCAGCCCGTATTTGAAGGTCACCCGGCCGGCGTCGACCCACCGCGGGATCAGGAGCACTTCCTCGTGCTCGACGTTCACGCATTCGACCGGGCCGATGCCCTCCGGGAACTCGAAGACCTCGGGCTCGCTGAACGGCGGTGTGGTGAACCATCCACGGTCCTTCTCGTAGATCACCGGCGGGTTGAGGCACTCCTCGATGGTGGTCCAGATCGAAAAGCTCGGCGCGAAGTCGTAGCCGGAGACGGTCAGGTTCCCGCCATCCCGCACGCCGCATTCGGTGATCTCGGAAAACAAATCATCTGCGGCATATCGGGCGAAAACATCGGCCATTCCGGGTTCGATCCCAATGCCGACAAGGGCGAGTTTGCCCGATTTCTCCCATTCTTCGGCCAGCTCGAACTGCTCGTCACCCAGCTTCACGCCGGTCTTCGAATAGGGCTCGTCCGGATGTGGGCGGGAGAGCGACATCGCCATGTCCTGGTAGTGCGCGCCTGCCTCCAGAGCGGCCCGGAACAGCGGCATGACGAAACGGGGATCTGTGGCATTGACGAGAACGTCGCACCGATGCTCGACCAGGAGTTGCACCACGGCTGCGGTGTCGGAGGCGTCGACATGCGCTGCGATGAAACGCGGGTCGGAGACGGACTCCGCGACCCGCACGGCCCGTGACGTGTCGTAATCGGCGACGACCATCGCCTCGAAGAAGGTCCGCCGTGCCGCGATCAACGCGATCGAGCCGCCAACACCTCCGGCTCCGACAAGTAGGACTCGCATGGAAGCACCCTTTCGCAGGAATTCTCACTCAGAGACACAACCGATACGGCGATTGCGCCGATCTAGTGACAGTATGAGCCCAAGCTCGGACCGACGCCCGGGTAGGAGAATCGATCCGCGTAACGCTGCGTACGCTGTCGTGCGCGCGGGTTCGCGACTCGAACCGGCACCGTCCGTTACGGGCCGCGACTTGGAGGGCATATGACATCGGTCCCGGAAAAGAGTGCACCAGCCGCCACTTTGAAGCCAGGCGCCATTGGCTTCGTCAGCTCGATGGTGATCGGTCTGGCCTCGACCTCACCGGCGTACTCGCTGGCCGCGGTCATCGGACCGATCGTGGCGCTCGTCGGGATCTACGCCCCTGGTGCACTGCTTGCCTCGTTCGTGCCGATGCTGCTCATCGCATCGGCCTTTTATTACCTCAATCGGGTTGATTCCGATTGCGGGACGACATTCTCCTGGGTGACGCGGGCGATGGGACCGTGGTTCGGCTGGATAGCCGGGTGGGCGATCGGCATGACCGGCGTGCTGGTGGTCGGATCGCTGGCCGACGTCGGAGTCAAGTACTTCCTGCTCGCCATCGGCGCCGACGATCTGGCCGACAACGTCATCGCCGTCCGTGCCATGACCGTGGCGCTCATCCTGCTGATGACGGCGATCTGTGTGATCGGCACCGAACTGTCCGCGCACGTGCAGGACGTGCTGATCATCGCGCAGGTGCTGGCGCTGCTGGCTTTCGCCGGGATCGCGCTCTTCCGGGCACTGTCCGGGGACAGCTCGTTGGACGGCACCACCCCGGAATTCTCCTGGCTCAATCCTTTCGGCGCCGGCGGTGCCGCCCTGACCTCGGCCCTGCTGCTGGGTGTGTTCGCGTATTGGGGGTGGGAATCCGCGGTCAACCTCAACGAGGAGACCGAGGGGTCCTCGTCGACACCGGGCAAGGCTGCCATCGTGTCGACGGTTGTCCTGCTGGCCACCTATGTCTCCGTCGCGGTTGCGGTCGTGGCCTACGCGGGCGTCGACTACCTGGTGGAGAACGCAGATCAGGAGGAGGCGATCTTCGCCGGACTGGCCGACGAGGTTATGGGCGGCTGGTCGTGGGTGGTGCTGCTTGCGGTGTCGACCTCGGCGATCGCGTCGACGCAGACCACCATCATTCCGGCGTCCCGGACCGGGTTGTCGATGGCGCGCAGGGCCGCACTGCCCAAATCGCTGGCCCACATCCATCCCCGGTTCCGGACACCCGACGTGTCGACCTGGCTGGTGGCCGGTATCGCGATCGGTTGGTACCTGGTGGTCAATGCGATCAGCGAGAACGCATTGTTCGACTCGTTGACCGCGCTCTCTCTGTTGATCGCCTTCTACTACGGCCTCACCGGCTTCGCCTGCGCGATCTATTACCGGCGCGAACTGACCAAAAGCGTCAAGAACTTCCTGCTCATCGGCGCCGGGCCGGTCATCGGGGCCATCCTGCTGTTCTGGCTGCTGATCGAATCGATCATCGACATGTCCAACCCGGAGAACTCCTACACCGGGGTGGCCTGGTTCGGGCTAGGCCCGCCATTGGTCATCGGTGTCGGCATCTTCCTTGTCGGCGTGCTCTTCATGATCTTCTGGCGGATTCACGACAGGAGGTTCTGGCTGGAACGGCCCAGCGTGGTGGACCCCGCGCTGCTCGCCGAAATGCACGGCGCCGACTCGAAGGACAGGGCAGGAGACGGGTCATGAGCATTGTTCTGGGCTACGACGAATCACCGGGGGCGCGCCGGGCGCTGGGCTACTCCATCGATCTCGCCCGGTTGCTCGGCGACACCCTGGTGCTCGTGTACGCGGATGAGCCGCCAGGCGGCGTGCGGGGGGAGGAATTCAAGGCGCACTTCGACGCGCTCGCCGAGATGGGCCGAACTGCTCTGGGCCGCGCCGTCGAAGCGGCCGAGGCCGCCGGTGTCACCACTGCGGTCGAACTCGTCGATGCGAAACCCGCGGCGGCGCTGCTGGACACTGCGGAAAAGTACGACGCGCGGCTGATCGTGGTTGGCACCTGGGGTGAAAGCCCGCTCCGCGGGGCGATTCTGGGGTCTACCCCGCACAAGCTGCTGCACTGGTCGACCCGTCCGGTGCTGTGTGTCCCCGCCGAGGACAAAGAGGCCCACACGGTGACGGCGGTGGAGAATGCCAGCCCCACCGTCAAGGTGGCCGGGGCGAAGAAGGCCAAGAAGCCTAGGAAAACCAAACAAGGAGAATAGGTCGCGATGGCAGCGGGTCAAGGCGCCCGAGAACCAGCCCGACGTTGGTCAGCGGTCAACCGGACAATCTGCTGTCGAGGCCTGGAGTATCGATCTGGCCTCAGGCAGCCGCGATCACCACCACGCAGTCGCCAGGCCAACCGCCAGATGCCGATTCCCGGTCCCTCGCCGGGGACGACCACTGCGCCGCCGGCGATTCGGAGATCGACACCCCCGTAGAGGGTCTGCGGCGCGGAGTCGCCGCACAAGGCGGCGGGCAGCAGCGCTCCGGACCACGGCGCCCGACTGGCCACCACCAAGATCCGCTCGTTCTCGGTCTCCCGCAGGTACCCGAGCGCGTCGTCCAAGGCGATCAACCAGCGCAGCCCGCCACGGCGAAGCGCTGGATGCGCGCTCCGCACCGCGATGAGATCCTTGAACACAGCGAAGGTTTCGTCATCCCAGCTGGCTCTGCGCTGCCACTGGATCGGGCGCCGGGAGTCCTCCCCGTCGACGCCCTCGTACCCCAATTCCTCACCAGCGAAGACCATCGGCGATCCAACGTAGGTCATGAGCAGGCCCACGCCGACCGTGACCAACTCCCGGCTGCCGGTCACCGTCCGGATTCTCGGAGTGTCGTGCGAGCCGAGCAGATTCCAGTTCCGGCACGCCACCTTCCACGGCACCGATGCCGCGAAGTCGCGCATCGTCGACATCGTTGCCATGCCGGGCCGACGGGGCACGCCGACCGGCATACCGAGAAAACCCAGTCCGTTGTCCGAGGCCGTCAGCCACGACCAGACGGGCCGGGTGAACCCCGCGTAGTTCATCGTGCCCTGCCAACCGTCGCCGGTGAGATCACCGCTGGCGTCGTGGCAGTGTTCGGCGAGGAGGACCGATTCCGGTCGGACTGCGTCCATGGTCGCCCGGATCTCCCGTGCGACGGAATTCGCGTGATCATATTGCCCGTAGCGGCCGGTCATGTTCGCCACGTCGATCCGCGAGCCGTCGAGGTCGAACGGTTCGCGGAGCCACCGCGCGACGATCGAGTCGCCCGGCCCGAACATCATCTCCCGCAGAACCGGGGATTCCAGATCGAACTTCGGCAAAAACTCATGACCGAGCCACGCGGCGTAGCTTCCGTCGTCCGCGACGTAGTAGAACCGTCGTTCGTCGGCGTCCGGGTTCCCGAGCGCGGTGGTGAACCACTGGTGGTCGTCGCCTGAATGATCTGTCGTCAGGTCACCGACGATCCGCATTCCGCGTCGGTGAACATCTTGAGCCAGCCGGATCAGTGCCTGGTCACCGCCCAGCAGCGGATCGACCTGGGCGAAACTCGAAGCGTTGTAACGATGATTCGACCTCGCGGGAAATACCGGCGTCAGGTATAGCACGTTCGCGCCCAGCTCGACAAGGTGGTCCAGATGCTGGCCGATGCCGTCGAGGTCGCCGCCGAATAGTTGGCGTGACGTATCCGGACCGGTATGGATGACCTCGTTGTCCCAATCCGCGGCAAGGGCCCATCGCGGCAGATCAATGGCTGCTCCGGATTTCGCAAACCGATCGGGAAAGACCTGATAGATCACGGAGTCCAGCGCCCATTCGGGTCCGGGCGGGTATGTCGTGAGCCGGAAGTCGTGAAGATCGGCGATGTCCCTGAAGTACTCGCCGGTGCCGTTCAGCCACGAGTAGCCGGCCGACTCACGATCCAGCAGAATGCGGTAGCTGGTAATCGGGTTGTGCACGGGAATTTCTGCAGTGAACCAGCTCTCGTAATCGTTTCCGCCATCCGGGACCGCCGCGACGAACATCGGTTCGGCATCCCGGACCACCCGAACGAACACCGAACCAACGCCGGTTCCCGACGGCACTCGGATCCGTACCGGAACGACATCTCCGAGCTGGGGGGTCTGCGCCGGAACATAGAGCTCTGAACCGTCGTGATGCGCGCCCGGGTCGGCGGCCGGGACAGCGTTTGACGGGTCACCGCCGGGATCTCCTGACGTTTCCGTGGGTCATTTCCGGCCGGGAAGTTCGAGATTGAGTCCGCCTCGGGTGAGCATGGCCATGGCGATGAGGGCTTCGGG
>Ga0208081_1000194_pt1 | contig 15664 bp, 20 predicted proteins | sample NGESurshal092012_6_FD_184479 | JGI IMG/M metagenome (GOLD analysis project Ga0208081, IMG submission 184479) | Arctic peat soil microbial communities from Barrow, Alaska - NGEE Surface sample 415-1 shallow-092012 (SPAdes) | ecosystem: Environmental > Terrestrial > Soil > Wetlands > Peat ...
CAAACGAACCTTGGCGACTAGGTGAAAGTCATGGTCAAAATACCTGATGAAGTAGTCGACGCGATTAACAACCCGAAGAACCCGAAGATCCTGGCAACCGTTGATGCAGACGGAGCTCCACACGCGATCCAGGCGGGCAGCATCAGCGCACCCTCTAACGAGATGATGATTGTCGGCGCCATTTTGATGAAGAGGACCGGAAAGAACCTGGAAGCGATGAAGAAGGGCGACAAGATCGCTTCGTTCCTGGTACTTGACGGCTTGAAGGCCTACGAGGTCAGATGCACGGTGGGGGATTTCGTCACGTCTGGTTCGTTGTTCGACACGATGTCCGAGAAGTTCAAGCCGATGGGCATGACCGTCAATGGCGTCTGGACCTTCACGCCGGTCGAGGTCTTCAACGAGAGCGCCTCTATGGAGGCCGGGACAAAGATGGTCTAACTCAACTTGTGAGTGGTATTGGAACGAACAGAATTCTTCACGCCGCGAAGCGGCTATTAATGGACTTAAGAACGAGAACTACGCGATCAAGATAGTCGTATCTTCTTCGGGCGGCAATCAACTAGGTCGTCTAATGCTGCGCTTTTGACGAACAAGCTACTAAAAGCGCCTCTTAGCCGCGATGTGATCGATTTTCGTGTCTACTGTAATGGGCCTTATTCTATTCGTTCCTCCAATTCTTAAAACAAATCTGGTACTTGGTACTCTATGCCTTTCTTTGTTCCTCTTTCACCACGTTGCGCGGATTGCCTCCTCTAATGGCATCGCTGGGGCGATGTGGGCCACACCGAGGCTGCTAAATGGTGCCGTGACCTTAAGCAGCGAAGTTTCATTAGGGGCCTCGAAGATCGCCACGGAAGCGTGCCTGCCGATAAGGACGTAGCGGCCGATCACCTTAACCTCATCCGGGTATTTGAATTGTTTCCACATTTCGCGAACCCGCTCCATATGAGTGGGATCAAATTTGAACCACAAAACAAACAGCATTTTTTTCCACCTTAGACACTCGTTTGTTAACGCGCGTTCTTCCGCGTTAGCTCTCCCTAAAATAGCCCTGTCGAATAGTGCCGTTTAGTTTGGCGTCAGGCTTTTTGAGGGAGGACATTCGAAAGAGAGCCCGTTTCAAGCTATAATTCTTTCACCCCTTTTGTGAGTTCTGACTTTATTAGGGTACTTTCTGCCGTCTATCGCCCAACAACGAATTCAGCGTGCTAAATTTCAAAACCGATTCACTCTATTGACGTTTCTACCTCCCGCCACCGTTTTGAGTTAATGCTCTCTGGCTAGTAAGATGGATTGACTTACTAAATCGTGCTTTGTTAAAGACTAATATCTAGCAGCCCTTGATATGATCCTAGAAACTTATTTTCGGTGCTGATTCGGTGAGCGACCTCTGAGCCACCGTATCCCTGGGTAAAGCGCGTTCCTTTGGACCAGTCGCTAGCCCCTAGCTCGTTAAACTAAAACAGGTTCTGCTGTCCGTGACGAGTCCTTTAGTACCTGACTGCATCCTCAAGTGTTACGCGTCGTCCTCACGTCCACCGTCTGCCCGTTCGTCGTTACGATGATCGTGCCTTGCGTATCCGTCCGATATACCGTCGCTTTCACGGCAGCGAGTCGTGCCAACGCTTGTGGCGCCGGATGTCCGTAGGTGTTGTTAGCGCCTACCGAAATGACGGCGATATGCGGCATGACCGCCTTAAGGAACGCCGCGCTCGAAGCGGCGCTGCTTCCGTGATGCCCCACTTTCAGCACGTAGGCGCTGCAGTTATACATTGAGATCATTCGCGCCTCAGCTGATGATTCTGCGTCGCCCGTCAGCAGATAGCTCACATGCTGATACGTGACTTTGATGACGATGCTGTGATCGTTGTCCGGTGCCTGCGTCGCGGATAACGGCTGCAACGGGTTGATGACAAATACGGTCGTATCTGCATCGATGGCTATGTTGTCGCCTGCCCTCGATTCTGTGTAGCTGATGTTATTTTGCGTGATGCGCTGCAAGAACGTCGCGTACGTAGCGCTCGATTTCGGGAGCCCCACGTCATAGACGTGATCGACTTGCACGGAATCGAGAACCGTGATCAAACCGCCAATGTGATCGGAGTCGGGATGTGTCGCAACGACGCCGTTGAGATGTGTTATCCCGACGGAGTGGAGATACGCTACGACCGTGGGCCCCTCGACCTCTTTGCCACCATCTATGAGCAGCGATTCGTTATGTGGGAACGTCAGAAGAATGGAGTCCCCCTGACCCACGTCGATGGCTGTCATGGTGAGGTTCGCGCCTGTCGGTCGGGGTGCCAGGGGCAGTTCAACGGAAGGATTTGCCGTCGGGGTTGAACCTGACGGAGAGGCAATGGAGGCGCTTGCCGCCGCGTTTGAACCTGACGGAGAGGTACTCGTCGTGCACCCAGCCGCAAAAACCATCGCGACTACGATGCTTGCGAGTAACACCCATAAGACTCTCTTGTCCGTTCTCATTTTTGTTTAGTCGAATCAACAATAAATGCGGGTTCAGCTGGGAAAAAGTCCACGCCAACCTGCTGGCGCACACTACAGGTTATTCTTCTCAATCTCAGCCCACTGGCTACTTGAGAGTATGCTTAGGCCGCTCTTTTTCAAATCTATGACCCTAAACTCATTTTTCTCAGGATCCTTAATGATGATCTGTTGGTTCGCAACGTCAACCTTTACGTTAGACCAGTCTCGGTATTCTTGTCAAAGGTGATGACCTTACCTTCCTCTTTCTCTTTTTCCCAATCCGTTGGTTTCCTTCCATGCAACTTTTCAAACGCCTCAGGAGTGTAGCCAACGTGACGGCTCACGACGTTTTCGGCTGAGTTCTTAAAACTCACTCCATCATATCGTAATTTGAATGATTCTCTATCGTCTTCGTCGCGGACAAGATGCTGGTTCCAGTTAAAAACGACCGTGATAGGCTCAAAGAGGGGCTTTTTCCCTCTGATTTTCTCGAGCGTGACGATGTACATAACGAAGAGGGGATGAATCTCTGATGAGCCATACACGTACCCTTTCACTCCGGCTAATTCACCAGGCTTAAGCAGTGTGTCAAGCTTTTCCAAGACTTGTGAGTCCTCTGTTTCACGAAATTCATTGACGATGGCGTAAAAGCGATCGACTAGTTCTTTGACTGCTAAAAGGGACTTTATTTTCCGTTTAGGCCCATAAATGTCGCGTATGACATATATTGCGGCCGCTTGCTGCTCTCACACAAGCTGAACAAGAGCCAACTACAAAAAAGAGCGTGGTATATCTGATGAACCAGGTGGGCAAGAAATACAACGTCGCAGGCATCCATGAGGTAACGGGGTACACGATAGCCGGCGCTCGTTCTGGATTCAAGATGAGAAGAACATCACTTGGTAAAGAGGATATCATAGAAAGCTATTGGGATCCGCGGGTCGAGGATATAGTTTATAAGATTAAACCGCCCTATAGAGATGTTATTATCCAGTGGGTCAAAGACAATAACTTTTGGGTGGTAGATGGACTAAGGCAACAGGAGCGCTAGACACAAAATCTAACTCTTCTACCCCACCTTCTGCACCCGTGACGCAAGAGAACGCATCGTGTAACGTTTTTGTTTCACCTTCAGAAACTGCTTGTTGTTTATCTTACTCACTGGTGCCATTCTTCGGAAAAACGATCGCTTTGAGCGCAAATCGTCTGTCTTCACACGGCGATGTAAAGAGTGGGCATAGACAAGGTTCTTCAAAGATAAGAGTCGTTAAGAGGGGTTGTTGAATTATAAGGGGCTTGAGCGCTCTGATTCAGGGATTATTATTCCGCGTAACGGCCAAAACTGTGTAAGCTACAGAAGGCTTAAGCTTTTAAGCTCCTCAACTATTCGATCAACTGCATTGACCGCGTCTTCGGGCTTTCGGCCGCCGGTTACAACCAGTTTGCCGGTACCAAACAAAAGAACCACCACTTTCGGGTCCGACAACCGGTACACGAGACCGGGGAACTGTTCGGGCTCGTACTCAATGTTTTCAAGCCCGAGACCGATGGCAATTGCGTTCAAATTCAAAGCTGAGTGAAGATCCCCGGACGCCACGATGTTTTGCACCTTAATCTCCGGCGTTCCCTTGACGTCAATTCCGATATTTCTGAGGCTTTGAAAAACGTTTTCCAGACCCCTATACACGTCATCTATGCTCTTTGCGCCAGTGCAAACGATTTTTCCCGATCGAAAGATGAGTGCAGCGGTCTTCGGGTCTTTGGTGCGATAGACAAGGCCCGGAAACCGTTTAGGATTGTAATCTGCGCCCTCTAAAGCAAGCGTTGCTTGATTGAGGTTTATCTCTTGTCCAATGCTGGTGGATGCAACCACATTTTCAATCTTGATAGTGTCCCGCGGTTCAACCATACGCTTCCCCCTTTCCCTGTTGGTTTATAAAGGCTTAAGCTTAAGAGCATGGAGAACAAAAAGGATGGAGACCAACGGACGGCCCTGCGAACTCAGATACGACTTTAAAGAAGCTAGTTCGGCTGCCGTATTATCGGGCGTTGCTTTTGGTTTCGCTGTCGGCTTCGAGGTTGCTTGTACAGTCGGGTTTGAAGTCGGTGTTTCTGCCGAAGGCGCATAAGTCGCTACTGCGATGGGCGTTGGTGTTACTGTCACAGCGCCCGCGTTATTAGCTGTATTAAACCATCCACCTGTAATTCCAGCAGAATAGAAACGGATGACGAATATTATCCCACTTAAAGGGTTTTTTTCCCCGTTATTGGCAGTACTAGTCTGCGGACTTGTTCAGTATCTCGTCTTCCAAATACGGGAGCTCATCTTTGCCGGAAATATGCTGAGGTGACTGGGAGGGTGCAAAAGATCTGCCACAGTTTGCACAGAAGGCTGCTTGCTCGCAGTTTTTAGTGCCCCTAGTTCAGCGTCTACTTGTGGCTGTGCGGAGTACGGTCGCCATAATGTCCACTCACATAGTGATGCTCTTCGCCCGATGCAGTGAGCGGATCGACGTGAATCAACGCGTTCGAAAGGTACGTGTGGTGTAAGATTATGGCGCACTTCTGTCGCAATCGCATGACCAGCTTCAACCGATAGGTCTGGACTCACGGCGATGTCAAGAATGAGCACAGACAAGTACTTCATAAGTGAAAGCTGTTAACAGGAGTTATCGAAAGAAGCGATCATGGTAGGAAAAGACCTCCTCATCGAACTCTTTCAAGCGGCTGAAATGCGCCGCTGGAACGACAAGCTTTGTCCCGTCCCCCTAACTGAACTCGACAAGCAGGGACACAAGATGACCATCGCCTACGTGCTCGGCAAGTTCGCCGAACACGAGGACGGATTCAGCTGGACCGAGGTCATTGAGGGTGGGCTTTTCGAGTACTTCGAGCGCCTCACCCTCACAGACATCAAGCCACAGGTCTTCGAGCGGATTAAAGCCAACGAAGAGACCTTTACGGAGCTAAAAAAAGAGGTCTATGCCCGCTTCACGCCCCTCATCGCCGACCTAGATGGCTTGGACGAACGATTCGAGGCGTATCTTTTCCATCCGCAGGACTCCATCAACCGAAAGATCCTCGACGCAGCCCACTACTACGCAACCAAGTGGGAGTTTGACATCATCAAACACGAGAACTGGAACGACTACGAGATCGACGAGATCCAGCGCGGCCTGCAGCGGCGGCAGGAGGCACTCTCTGACGTGGATGGGCTGCAGAAGCTCGCCCTGTTTCCGACCTACCGAAGCTTCGTGGACTTGTGCGGGCGGCTTCGGTTTCAGGTGCGGTGGGGGCAACTGTACCGGATTCCGCGCACCTCGGTGCTTGGCCACATGCTCATCGTTGCCATCCTGTCGTACCTGTTTTCTCTTACGATTGACGCCTGCTCCAAACGGCGCACCAATAACTACTTTGCCGGCCTCTTTCACGATTTGCCTGAGGTGCTCACTAAAGATGTCATTAGCCCGGTCAAGAGGGCGTCTACTGGTGTCGACCGCTTCGTGAAGGAGTTTGAACGCGAAGAGATGCAACGGCGGATTTATCGACCAAAGCTTATTCCGCAGGCGTGGGAGCCAGAGATGCGCATGTTTACCGAGGATGAGTTCGCCTCCAAGGTGACGGTCGAGGGGAAACTGCAGAATACGACCTCTGACGCGATAACCGCGACGTACAATCACGACCAATACAATCCGGTCGACGGCGAGCTGGTCAAAGCAGCCGATGACCTCGCAGCGTTTATGGAAGCGTATTTGGCGTTGCAGAACGGCATTTCGAACGCACAATTACGAACCGCCGTTCGAGAAAAGAGCTTGTTCTATCGCCATAAGACGATTGCTGGCATAGACTTCGGCAAAGTGTACAAAGGTTTTAATTAGCTCACAGGGTCGGAGACACAAATGCTCGGCACGCCGCGATTTTTCAAACGGCAAGCATAGCTTTTTATCACGCGCGACGAAATTGACTGCGACAGGGCCAACTTCTGCACGAACTGCGCACAGAAGCTCTCCTTTTTGGAACGGCACGACAATGACACGCTTTGCGACGAGTGCGGTGAAGCCCTCATTCCACACCTCTCTCCACAGGTCAACATCCTTAAGACAAGCCGCCCAAATACTTCTGAAAAGAGAGCATAGGCAGATTAAGATTATGGCGAGCATTCTCATAACTGGGTGTAGAGGGGGCATAGGGCTTGATGTCGCGTGCAGGCTGCTCAAGAGAGGACACAGAGTCTATGCAACCGTTCACCTGGAGGACTCAGTCGATGAATTGCGAACTGTATTGAAATCGTTTGGCGAGAACTTCGTGGTGGACAAGCTCGACGTCACTGCAGATAACGACATCAACAAAGTCGATGCGTGGGACGTTGACGTCTTAGTCAACAACGCGGCTATCGGGGATTCCGGGCCTTTAGCAGAAATAGACCCTCAAAGAGTGAGCGCCGTGTTTGAGACCAACGTGTTTTCAACGCTGCGATTAACACAGAGAGTCTTGCCCAAGATGATCGCAAAGGGTAAAGGACGCATTGTGCTTATGGGTTCAATGGCGGGGCTCATTCCTACGCCATTTTACGCACCATACGGCATGACAAAATTTGCGCTCGAAAACGTTGCGTTCTCCTTGCGAACGGAATTGAAGCCATTTGGCATCAAAGTCATTGTCATCAACCCAGGGGGATATAACACGGGCTTCAATGAGAGATTCATGCAGCGGAAATACGAGTGGATGAACGCAAATGGTCTCTACAAAGATCAGATGGCGTACGTGCGTCAAGAGGAGGAGAGGCTCATAAAGCGCGAGTTACAAAGCACCGAGAGCATTGCAAAACAAGTCGTAAGGGCGGTAGAAGCGCAGCGGCCTAAGCGCCGGTACGTCGCTCCAAAATGGGAATGGGTTTTTCTTCCCCTCCTTCGCAGATTTGGTTAAGGTCAAATCCTATCCCTTTCAATTTTGCCTGCGCTGCTCAGAAATCCTTCGCGAGAGCATATGGATTGAATTGTCGATCGCGCGAACGGCGAAGACGAAGTAGTGGCGCCACGTAACACATCGGCTGGGCAGATAGGAAACAGTTATCATTCTTTGCGGCGGTTTCAATCACGTAATGAGCATGCTATCAGATCTTCTCGTCATAGTAGTGATCCTCATTATCGTACTCCTAACGGTCTCTTTGATCATCCGCTTGCTTCCATTGTTGCTACTTATCGTGCTGGTGCTCCTTGTGGTGTGGATCTTGTTTTTCCGAAATCGTCGCTGACGAACGGTTGCGTATTAGTCTCGCGCTGTGTTTCTCGGAACCGAGAAGGAGGGCCTTAAGAGACTTTACGGACCGTAGTCTAAGGATCCATGTAACGGGCTGAAGTTTGGGGGGAGCGGACGAGCAACTCGACTAGGCGACAAAGGCATATTGAAGAAGAACAAGACAGCCCAGCAGAGATTCGATGGTCTATTTAACGGAACTATTCCCGACGACAATTGCGGCCGCAATATTCTACGTCGTATACGCGCTGTGGCTGTTCAGCGAACTCGTTATTGGGGGTATCATCCCGCGATCGCGTCGCCGCGGCGCCCCGATCATCTACGAGGACAAGAGCTCCCGCTCGCTGATAGCGCTGAGCACGTTTCTGTCTCTGACGATCGCCTTCCTGTTTGCCTCGTCTGGTATCGCGTCGTTGCCGACCGGAGCTTTCTACATCGGGATCGGTCTGATGGTCGCCGGCATTCTTCTTCGACAGTGGTCGATTGCCGTTCTCGGGCGTTATTTCTCGCGAACCGTTGGCGTTCAAGAGGGTCAGGTGGTGGTGGACCGGGGACCGTATCGACTGGTGCGCCATCCCGCGTATACCGGATCGCTCCTCACGATCGTCGGACTGGGGTTCGTGCTGCAGTCGTGGGGGGCTGTGCTCGTGCTTATAGCTTTTTTCGGCGTGGCTTTCGGCTATCGGATTCACGTGGAGGAGGGGGTTTTAACATCGAAGTTGGGTGACGAATACGTCGCGTACACGAAGAGAACAAAACGCCTTATTCCGTACGTTCTCTGAACCCTTTACGCAGCCCGTGTTCTTTTTTTAGAACCAATCCCCCGACCTGAGCGCAACGGAGCGGCAAAACCATCTGGTTGAAACTCATGCCTCCTCCTTTCCCCGGCCGGGACGCGGCTCGGAGCCGTCAGTTCATCACCTTAATCGCGATGAGTTTTTTGACAGATTCGACATCGCGGGGCGTTTTGACCTCGACCCTGAGGCCTCGACCCTCGGCATATTTTTTCGCGTTCTTGACTTCTTCGACCATGGCCTTCGGCAGGTCGCTTGTCAAGATTTCCGCGACGGCCCGGTCGCCGAAGACAAAAGCGATCCGAAAATAGCCATGGCAGGGGGTAAAGAAAAAGAGGTTACGCTTTTTACGGAGCGTCTTTAACGTCCAACCGGACTTCGGGCCGTAGTACTTCCACTCCTCGGTGGATTCGCCGTGTGCGGTTGCGACATGCTTCTCGAGCTCTGCCCATAACGGGTATGTCTTTCCTAGGGCCCTGACAAGGGCTTGATCGTCAGGCTTGGCCAGCTTGTCGATGAAAACGTTCGCGGACATGGAGCTACGTTCCCGCCGCCTCCAGCATTTTCGACAAACAAAGCCCGCATATCTCGCTCGCCGTCGCATCAAGCACGAACAGGTAGGGACGCTCCTTGCCGTCCTGCCACACTTCGAGTCCGTTCTCATAGACGTGAAAGCTGGCGATCTTCGAGAGCGGCACGCTCAACGGCTTGTGACCCGCGAACGGGTTTAAAAAGAGGCGTTGGTTACTTATGATCAAGTCCCCGCACGACGTTTCAAGCAACTCGTCATGTTTGACGATATGCCCGCGCGATTGACCCACGCGATAGCGCACGGGAAAGCCCCCTACCTTTATCGGCAGCGGGATCGAGACGCCATGACTCGCTCCCGAATAGCCGAGGTTGACCGTTTTGATCTCCTTGAGCACCGTTGCTGTTCGATAGTGCGCCGTCTCGCCTTTTTTCATAATCGCGTCGGTAACCGTGATAACGGGGAGTTCTGCGCCGGTATAAGGAGCTATGGCCGCGCTGTGCGCTTTCAACGCTTGATCGTGAGCTAATCGTTGTCGACAGCCGTTACAAAGGCCGTCGGCCGCGTGTTCTAAGAAGCCCAGCTTGCGCCCGCACTCTTTACAATATGTCATTTTGCCTCTTTTTTCTTCTCGAGAGCTCCCGAGCCTCGTGTCCAGATCTCAGTACTGTTCCATTCGGCTTAACAAGTTTCCCGACATCCTCGCCCTCAATCCGCTTCACCCGTTCTAACGATTTTCGTCTCGCGGGCAGGTTTTATATCGAAAAGAGCCTGTAATCTCTGTCTAGGTGGGTCGAATGGCGCAACTGAAGTTTCGATTATCAGCGCACGTGAGCAGCGATAACCCGTCAGCCATCAAACCGGTTCTTGAACAGATTATCGCTGACAAGGGAACCGTTAGACAAACAGATCAAGGATTCGAAGTTGAAGCAGAGCTTGAGGGAGAAAGCGCGCGGGCACTCAACCGTATGATCTTGTCCGAATTGCGAAGGGCTGAGAAGCGTACGAGGATTCGAGCGGAATGGACATCGGGCAATACTGTTGAGAAGTTCTTCGACTACGTGCCTAAAGGGATTCGAAAAGCATAAGGCAGTGAGACAGGGGAGACTCCCCACAAATAATGAATGAGAAGAGATCGCGTTCCGTCTTCTAAACACAACGCTCATAATGAACCGAAATCATATCACTATGCGGCTCAGAATGACCAAAATAAAGAGATGCCAAGGTAGCCCTGACGGCCGGAGATATGGGTTATGACCGATGAGTCATCAGACGACTTTCCAGAAGAGATACTGTTAAGAATCAGAGAACAAGATGTGCGAATAGGTGATATACTCGCAGAAGTGCGACATTTTACCGCAGTCTCCGGGATCCTTTTCGGTTTCCTGCTCACGGTGTCTGTCGCTTACACCTCTCAAGTTCCATGGATCGTTCCTCGCGTCCTTCTTATATTAGCACTTGTTTGTACTGGATCCGCTACGCTCATCTTCATCTTGCCCCCGTTATACCATCACTTGCGCTTTCCAATGGATCAGAAACAGACGCTGCAGTTCTTCTGGCGAAGTCACAAGTTCATCTTATGGGGCATTGTGCCTTTGTATGCGGGCGTTTATTTCTCGGTGTTTCTTGCGTTATACAACGTCATCGGGGCTTTGGCCGCCGTCATTGCCACAGGTATGGTGATAATTCCTTTTGTTGCTTACGAACTAAGAAAAATCGGCGATCCAAAGGAGCTCAGAGGGCATTGATTATTGGGGTGGAAAGTGGGAGTATTCACGAGCCGTTTGTGAGCGCAACGCAACGATTGAGGGGGTGGCAGATCGCGTCAACTTCCAAAAAGCAAGCGCTTCGGCCTTACCTTTTGAAGTGGGATCCTTCGATGCTGCGGTAAGCAATCTGGTCTTTCATGAAGTGAGCGATACAAAGGACAAGCGAGACCTGATCGAGGAGGCATTGCGGGTCGTTCGGAAGGGCGGCGCGTTCGCCTTTCAAGATCTGTTCTTAGCGAAGCGACTCTACGGCGATGTCGAAGAGTTGCTCGAAGTAATCAGGGGTTGGGGTATCGAAAGCGTCGAGCTTCTCGATACCGCTCATTCAGGCGTTGTTCCAAAGGCGCTAAGGCTTCCCTTCATGCTCGGTGCGATTGGCATTCTCTACGGGACAAAATAGTAGAAGCACAAGGATCGTGCCACGCCGCCGCACCACGTTCCTGCTGTCTCGCTTAGTCCGAGGCTCCCGACCGCACCGCATCCGCACCGCATCCGAGTAGAATATGCCACTAAAATTGTTGCACCCCGTTTTTACCGAACGAAACGAACGATGGCCATGACATTTGCGAGAATTGCTACACGGCACCGCGCTGAGTGCAACCGCGTTGGCGCCCAGCTCGCTTAAACAGACGCTGAGCAACAAAGACCGACTCTTTTGGTGACCGACGAATCATTTAGGTTTTTGATCGACGTGCTGCCGCCTTCCGTATTAACCGCACCATGTAACCCAAAAACACCTTCTCGGTCCGCGCTCTGCGCGCAACTCGCTTCAGTGGAATAGAACTCTTTCTTGAGCGTCGCCATCTCTGTGCGCGGCGCTCGCGAGAACCGCTTCAGATGTAATCGGGATTTGGCAATCAAAACGTGTCAGACCATTTTCAAACTCCCGAAAGAGATGACTGCTAGTGAGCTGGTTAAGACGGCTACGGTGAAGGGCGATTTGTCGTAATTGCAGCACAAAATGAGGTGAAAACGTGAAATTAGGCATTATCATCTATTCAAACGATCCAGAATCTGTGTGGAACGCATTCAGATTGGGAAATTACGCCATTAAGGAGGGCGATGAAGTGAAAGCCTTCCCGAGCGGCAAAGGAGTAGAGAGCGAATCTATTGATACTGAAGCTTTTAACGTTACAGAGCAGATGCGCTTGTTCATTGATGGCGGAGGCGCCACTTTAGCCTGTGGCACCTGTCTCAAAATTCGCCAATCAGAAGGTTCCGAAATGTGTCCACTGTCAACACTTGCGGATCTATATAAAATTGTAAAGGAGAGTGACAAGATCGTTACCTTCTAGATTCCCTCCGGAATTGCTTGAGTATGGATGCCGCGGTATGCATACGTAGTGAATGCGTGTCGTAATGTAAGCGTGAGCAAAGATCGACGAAAATGTTCTAACGTACCACACGAACAGGTCCTACGGCCCAGCGCTCGGCTCAGCCGCACCATGACTCGTTATAGTCCAAACGACAGCTCCCAAGAGCGATTGCGTGATCTATTTACGGTGGGATCTAAAGAGATTTAGTCTACCATGCACGGTCCTCTCAAGAACAGCTTCAGTCGAATAGAAGTCCCTCTTGAGGGTCGTTATCTCCGTTCGCGGCGCATAAAACACATAGATCGGGATGCCAATCAGAATCGACACGATTCCGAATGCTACGGTGGTGATGCCACATTCATACATGAGGAAAACGCTCAAGATGATCCCCGAAACAGGGATGACGGGCCCGGTGAGCCGTTCGAGGAACGTGCGGTCACTAGCTGCTTGCCTCCCTCGGAGTGTCAGCACGGCGGCACACGTGGCCAGGTAGACAAAAGCAAGATTAAACGCTGCAAAGATGATGAGTTGCGTCAAATTGCCAATTAATGCAGCGAATAACACAATGGCGGACTGGACAATAATCGCATTGGAAGGGGTACCAAACCTAGGATGAATTCGGCTGAAAAGTTTTGGAAATAGTCCGTCCAGTGAGATCGCATAAGATAGGCGGGCGGTCGCTAGCGTGGCAGACTCCTCAAACCCAGTAATTGAGATGAGCGCCCCTAGCCCAAGTATCGCCCCCCCTATAATAGCAAGCTCCGGCGTGTACGACAGGACGGCGCTGCCGGCTGTGGCAAGGGGCGCGGGATCGAATTGGAGCGACGTCCAGTTGACCACAGCGAGCGCCGTGAAGCCTACGGCTATATAAAAAAAGGTTACAATTGCCATGCCAATAACCATCGCTTTCGGGAGGGTCTTCGTCGGATTCTCCACTTCACCAGAGGGAATGACTGCTAGCTCAAATCCCGTATATGCCCAAAAAATGATAATCAGCGCTGGTCCGAAATTGCTGAAACCAAGCGGGGCAAATGGTGTAAAGTTCGAAGCTGCTGTGCCTGGGTGAACGACCAACCAGATAAATCCTGCGACGATCAGCAGCAATAATGGGGCCAATTTTCCGATGGTAAGCACATCATTGACCCGTCCAGCACTCTTTACCCCCCGCACGTTTATGTACGCGATAACCGCGATAAAAACGATTTTTATGATGTCGCCCTGAATCGCCGTGAGCGAGGGCACGAAATACGAAAGATAACGCACGAAGGCGACCGGCATAACGGCAAGCCCGGCAACTTCGGCAATCCAGAGGGGCCAGCCCACTAAAAAGCCCGCAAAGTTCCCCCAAGCCTCACATACATATGCAAACGCACCCCCCACCTTAGGAACAAGAGCCGCAGCGTCTGCGAAGCTTAATGCTATAAGTATCGCGATTGCCCCGGCAACGATAAAAACAACGAGGCTTGCAGGTCCGAGATAGGCACTGGCCAATGCCGAGACAATGAAGATATCCGCGCCTATCGTAGTGCCGACGACGAGATTGGTAACGTCGAAGAGATTCAGCTTTTGCGACTTTTGCCCGTTCGTCATAGATGAGTGCCCGTCTTCAGTCAGAAATGATTACCCTCTTTAGACTTTTGCATGCTGATATTTGTTGCGCCTCAGCTATTCCAAGCCCGCGAGTTTCCAGACATATCCCTTTTCGGCAATGCGTGAAGAACATCAGCGACTACCTTGAAAAAGAGCGGGTCGATCAGGTGCTCGGGCATTCGAGTTTGAACGTAACGACGGTGTATCTGCAGTTTAACGAGCGCGATATAAAGGAATTTTACGATAAGACGCCGTTTTAGCAGTCTAGATTGAGCAATTCATAAGCATTCAAATCTGCGGACTTAGTCGTACAGATGTTATTAAGGGCATGTTGCTGCTCCTTATAATCCGGACACATGGATGCCAGTTTGGCCCAGAACCTCTTCGAGTGGTTGAATTCAAAGAGGTGAGTTAATTCATGAATCATGATATATTTCGCCAATCTGTCTGGTAATGCGATCAATTGCCATGTGAAGATTAAATCCCCGTCCTTCGTGCAGTAGCCCCATCGCTTTGTATTTTTGACGGACACGTTTCCTAAGCTGGTACCAAACCGCGCTGCGTAGATGGGCAATTCTTTCGTCAGAAGCTCTAAGGTTGCGTTTCTCATCCAATCTTTCAATAACGAAAGCGGTTCTTTCGTTCCGTTCATGTGTATGATGAGCTTATCGTTCTTTGTCTCGATCTCGTCTCCCTCGTTGCTGGATGAAACCACACTTATCTCAAGATACCGCCCCTTATGCATGATAGAACCGGCATCAAAAACACACCTTCTGCTCGATAATTCACCGTATTTTCGTTCGATCCACGCGTGCTTCTTCTCCAGAACGCTTCTTGCGTCTACTCGAGCATTTGGTGGAATAACGACTTCGAGCTGAAGATCCTGCGTAAACCTGAGGTGAACGTACTTGGAGCTTTTGCCTACTTTCACGTGGTACGGAACCTCTATATCCCCTACTGTTACTGTCGCCACTGCGCCCACCCGTGGATTGTGTCTGACAATGAAATTCATCAATCCCTCACTTAACGAGGAAAGCTGTTTCATATCAAGGTCGTCTCCAAACTTCCGGAAGCAAGTGTCAAACAGCTTTTGTTCTACCTCGGTGCCATCTTTACCTTTCTGTGCCAGCCGAGGAAGAGCATCGTCTTGATCTCACGATCCACCTCCTTGACGAATGCGGCAAGGTCGTTTTCGCTTCGGTTGCTCAAGTAATCCTTAACAACGTTCAAGAGCGCATATTCCTCTTTGGAAAAGCCTACCTCTTGCGCCCTCGCGTCGACCTCAACGATTTCCTGAACGAGACTTTCCAGCTCTTCAAGCAGCTGGCTGTCTCTTTTATCTTTAATATGCGTTCGAGCCTATGACCCAGCGTTTCATAGATTGGGTTCGTCTCGACATTAATCTGATGTGATTCCTAACCGCTTCCGCTATTTCCATAGCTTTCTGCCGTTTGGAGAATAGGTACGAGTCCAGTCTCTTCAGGTAGTCCTAATCAATCTCAATAAGAGGGAGCTCTTTTCGAGCGTTTCGACAAGGAGCTTTTCCCTAATAAGGTGCTTTGTCTTTTCTTGGTACTCGCAGAGGTCGGGGTCGGTTAGTTGGTCGTCATCGGGGTCACTGCTTCCGCTTCCGTCAAGTACGACGGTGCTCCGACGATAGCCGTTTGATTCGAGGGCTACTCCGGCATTAACACGGCGTCAATGATGTGAATGACACCGTTAGTGCACTCAATGTCGGCATCTTTTACTATAGCATCGTTTATCTTGATCCCGTGCCGCAGCCAATGATGTTCCTGAACCTCGAGCATACCACCTTGGACAGTAAGTAGAGTCTTCTGCTTGGCCAAATCAGCCGCCAAGTGCTTCCCGGCCACCACGTGATACGTAAGAACGCTAGTCAGCTGTTCCTTGTCATTGAGCACGCTG
>Ga0208081_1000198_pt1 | contig 15525 bp, 12 predicted proteins | sample NGESurshal092012_6_FD_184479 | JGI IMG/M metagenome (GOLD analysis project Ga0208081, IMG submission 184479) | Arctic peat soil microbial communities from Barrow, Alaska - NGEE Surface sample 415-1 shallow-092012 (SPAdes) | ecosystem: Environmental > Terrestrial > Soil > Wetlands > Peat ...
GACAATAGCTCTCTGCTCCTCGCTTTCATTACTGTACTTGCCATACGGAGTAAGCTTCAGAGGTATCTCATACTCATAGAAGTTATTCTTATAGTCAGATCCTATCCTGACGAATACTGTTACCTCATTATCCAGCAGCGGCACACCTATCAGGGCTTCAGCATGCACCTCCATCTTCAGGGTCCGGTACTGCCTCATGTCAAGAACGACTGTCTTATAGGTTGCCCTGGCATCACCATCAGCAAGATTCCTGACACGCAGCACCATTGACTGCTCATTGAGCTGTGTCAGCTGCGGGTTGGCAGGGTCAATGACACGGTTAAAACCAGGAGGCAAAACATAGTTCACTGGTTCTTTGCCGGCATTCTCCTCTATGCTCACCGAACTGATCTCAAAGGTACCATCCCCCTCCTCCGGGATGGTAATACGCTCACCTCCCTCGAAGAAAGTGAGGTTGTATTTACGCCATTCTGACCTGACAAGCTCAAGCCTGGCAAAACGCATAATCACCTCCTCATTAAAGTTCCGCATGAACATGCGCAGGAACCTGATTGATTTGAAATCGCGTATAGAGCCTACAACCTTCTCATAATCAGTGATTGGAATCTTGAACTGATACCACTTCACCGGTGATTTTTCGCCATTGGCGAAAGTGGCTGTATATTCAGTCTCATCAACTATAAAATTCTTCCCGACCACCAGATCTTCAGGTCTGAGGCTCACGTGATACTGGTAGTAACTCTCTGTCTCACTAAGAGTGTTGTCACGGTTGATGTCCTCCATGTCAGGCAGAGTCGATCCGCTTGTGGGATACGACTCATTTGACATCTCTGACGTAGGTGAATTGCCGTCAGTACCGTTGAACTTCTTGTAACGTTCAAGTATGCCAAGCTGAAGCAGGTCATAATCGCTGCCCCTGAAATAATGAAAGTTATCGTTTGACGGGTCTTCAAAGATCTTTTCAAGCACTTCGGGGCTTACCACCGCTCCGACAGCCTGCAGGTAACTGTCAAAGAAAGTCACTTCATCCTCATGACCCAATCCGTCAAGACCAACGTCCTGGTAAAAGCGTGAATTGGGATCATTGTCGAAGGCATGTACTACTGCCTGCACTGTTGGCACGCGGCCCCAGACCGTTGTGTCAACATTGACCACAAGCGATGATGTCGGCAGTCCGTTCTCAAACTGCTTCCGTGAGTCGCGCAGTATATCTTCAGAAATATTACCGAGGTCAAAATAGAGATCACCTCCTTCATGATCAGGATTCTCAGCGAAAGGATCCATAACCCAGAATTTCAGATACTGGATATTGGCCAGCTCAAAATCATTTGTCAGCAGCTCGCGCATCATCCCTCCCCAGCGGGTACGGGGCGAGTTAAGCAATCCTTCAGGAGAGATGCCTGCCGAGTATGTTCCGGGCAGTACATCGAAGTTGTAGGGGCCTCTCTCTGCCGGGTAAAAGGCAACGTTCAGAACCGATATGTTGGTGGGGATGCCACTTGGTGATTCTTTATACGGGAATATTTCGGTTTCATATATCTCTCTGACATAATGGCTCGACTGTAGGTCAGGGTTGGCCCTGATGTAATCCGGAGTGGTAGAGCCGTTTCGCAGGAAAAGAGGGTCAATGACATACCAGGCTGTCAAAGCCCTGTTGAATCCTGACCGCAAATCTTTGCTCAGCTTAGCCTCAGGAAAAAGATTATCCTGACCCTGCGGCACGCTTGCCAGTGACCAGGCGTTGAATGCCCGCAGGTCAAGAGATATCTCACTGGCCTCGAAATCATCAATATAGGCATTCCCTGCAGTACTGATAGCCTTGCTATGGCCCGGGACAAGATAGGCAAACTCGCCAAAGAAGTCAATCGACGATGGCGCATTGGTTTCAATGAAAGGGAGCCAGTCAACTGCACTGGTGAGGAGCTGCGATTCAGTTCTGTATGACGCATCAAGCCCGTAAATAGTGTTGGAGATGGGATCCTCGCCATAAGTCACTTTCTGAGTATATGGCCTTTCGGTAAGATGCAGTACTGTGCCGCCGAGGTTCAGCTTATCGTTTAACCTGTAGTTTAAATGTGTTCCGATAAGTGTCTTGGTCTGCAAGCCGAAGAACTGATTGCTTTCAAGAGATACCTGGACAGGTGTACCGGACTGAATGATGGCCGGGTTAATGATCTTGACGGACCCAAGATTATAATCAACCGTATAATCTGCATTCTCGGTAAGAGTCACTCCTCCTGCCGTAACTTTCACCGAGCCCGCCGGGATGTTGGCAACATTCAGCTGTATCTCTGAACCGGTGGCTGAATTATACTGTCCGCTGAGAATGTACTTGTTCTTCTCCGCCATCTGCCTCGCCACTGTCTGTGTTGAGTCATAAAGCTCGGTAAAAACAAACTTCTTTATCTGTTCAGGATCAGTCAGGTACTTCAGAAGGTGTCTGCCGAATGGTTCCCTTACCGGAAAGATTATCCGACCCTTTTCTGCCATAACCGTTATACCGTCAACAAAGTCAAACAATCCGTCAGGCTGTCTGTCAAGCTGGGAGTTGAGCTGGTCAAGACCAAGGGCCTGCAGCAGCACTAAAGTGTCAAGTGGCGTGCCGGGTAAATAATTGAGGGCATTACCGCTCTTATCGTCCTGGTAGAGAATATTGACCTGGAATTTATTGCTCTCTATACGCCCTGACCCGATATTATAAATGTTCTTCATCATCAGCTGCCAGGTGGGTATACGAGGACTGAGTGTGGTTCCTTTTATAAGCTTAAGGATCAGCGCGTCAGGAGCAGTGATACCGTCTGTTGAAAACTCTCCGACCTTGAATACTTCTCCGTTATAAGTATATTCATAGGCCACTGCCAGCACTTCATCGTTGTTCAGTGCTACGTTCAGCGAGATATACCCCAGTTGTTCATTGACAGTGTATTCACTTGTGGTCAGTTTGCGGGCGTTCTCTATCTTTTCATAGTCGCGGCCAATCTGAAAACCGGGATACAGTGACGTAAAAGCGTCAGCAACCTGGTCAATATTTCTTACACTGCTGTATGCTGTGGTAAGCTGCTCATAGAGAGCATTGCTGTTGTTTGCCGGGTTTATGGGAGCACCGGGTGTGCTCTGGAACTGAGGGACCGTGTTGTATATGTTCGACTGATTCTCGGCAAGGTCAAGGAAGGCAACGATATTACGGTTACTGACATCTTCAAAACGGCTTGTTGCATTGGTGATCCAGACTTCTATCTTTTCGATGTTCAATCCTGTGCTTACAATAGGAATGTTTTCGAGCGATTCATCAAATGTATCCTTGAAATGTTGTGAAAGAAAAAAGTGTCTGTTGGCTTCATACTCATCCGCAGTGATCTCGTAATCAGTCAGCTGAGATCCGCCCTTCGACTCCACCACCGATGTCTCTCCCTTTTGCTGGGAGAAGACAGTGGTCATAGTCAGCTTGCCAAACTGCAACTCGCTCTTGAGTCCGAAAAGGCTGTAGCTGCCGGTGATAAGGGTGCCATTAAGCGGCAGAGTGACATCACCCGCCTCGATCTTCTTTATGATCTCATCCTCCTTGCCTGAATATTCAAGTTTGGTACGGTTCTCAAAATCGAACATCGCCTCGGTGTTGTAGTTGATGCTCATCTGCATCTTGTCACCAATGGTGCCGGTGACATTCATCTGTATCTTTTCCTGGAAGTCGAAGGTGGGAATGGTGCGCAAATTCTCTGACAGTGTGGGGTTCTCAGTATGTGAGACGTTTATTCCGAAGATGAGCTCGGCAGATCCCTGCGGCACGATGTTTATCACATTGCTTCCGAAGATCTTATCAAAGGTTTCACCCCCGACCTGTATCTGGGGTATAAGAGACGACCTGAACCCCGTGGCATCGCCCCTGAGGTTGGCATCCCAGTACTCACGCATGGCCTGGTCAAACTCATACTTCCTGTACTCCCCGGGATTCATGAAGACAGGCTTGCGGTAATCAAGGGTGCCTATCTTCTGATAAATTATATACTGATTATTGCGGCCGTCGTATTCGACCCTGGTGCTGATATTTGAAGGATTGTCAAGATAAAGCGGAGATGATTTCCTGGCCTCCCAGGGGAAGGCTGGATCAGCATTGAGCTTTATGAGGGAATCTCCTGAGCTTTTCTGCGCGGACAAAGATATAGAGGCAAGGGAGAAGACTATTAGAAGTCCCACCCCGAATATCAGACCTCTATTTCCTAAAGAAAACTGCAATCCGGCACCCCTGGTTTATAAGAGTTTAAGCGCCTTCCTCACTATCTCCTCCACCGGGAGTGTTTTATTCTCCTTCAGGAGGTTATCAACAACCTTTGCGGCGCTGTTCCTGGCAAAGCCAAGCATTACTAATGCAGATAACGATTCTTCGCGCGCAGTATTGTCGGAAAACGCAATAATTTCACCGGAACCGGAATGTTTTCCTATTTTATCTTTGAGATCAACAATTATCCTCTGTGCAGTTTTTAATCCGATGCCTTTAACTGACTTGAGAAGGCTGACATCACCCTCGCAGATTGCCTGGCGCAAATCAGCCGGTTTCAGAGACGAAAGCATTATACGGGCTGTGCTGGCCCCGACGCCTGAAACAGTTATGAGTTGCCTGAACAGGTCACGTTCATCCGCTTCGATAAAACCGTACAGCAGATGGGCATCTTCACGGATGGCTTCGTGCACCAGTATCTTGCAGCTGACCGCTTTGTCAATGGCAGCATAGGTGTTAAGCGAAATGTTGAGGTTGTATCCAATACCGTTGCACTCGACCACGACAAAAGCAGGATTAAGTACGGTAATCTTGCCGATTATATAATCAATCATAAGGCGTGATCGTAATTTTCCGGCTCGGGAGGAAGCTCATCAACATGATCAGGATGTATCTCAATCTTCTGTGGCTGAAGCGGATTGCGCATCAGCTCGTCATACATCTCTCTGTTACGGAAGATGTCACAGGCTGTATAGATAGCCTGACGCATCGAATTGCCTGAGGCTTCGTTCCTGCCTGCTATGTCGAATGCAGTGCCGTGCACCGGCGAGGTTCTTATCACCGGCAATCCTGCCGTAAAATTTACGCCTGTATCAAAGGCTATAACCTTGAAGGCCCCCAGTCCCTGGTCATGGTACATCGCCAGCACGGCATCGAACCTGGTGAATGCACCTGATCCGAAGAAACCGTCAGAAGAATAGGGCCCGAAAGCAAATATGCCCTCTTCATTGGCCTTAGCAATAGCAGGGATTATTATGTCCTTCTCCTCCATACCCAGCAGGCCGTTATCGCCTGCATGCGGATTGAGGCTGAGAACAGCTATCCGCGGTCCCCGTATCGCAAAATCCTGAAGCAACGAACGGTTCATCAGCTTCAGCTTATGCATCAGAACCGGGATTGTTATGGCACCGGCAACATCCTTCAGCGGTATGTGATCAGTGGCAAAACCTATCTTCATGCTCTCGCAAAGCATAAACATAAGCACATCAGGTGCGCTGAGCTTCGATTTCAGATAGTCGGTATGCCCGGTGAAATGAAACTTGTCGGACTGAATATTATGTTTGTCGATAGGACCTGTGATCAGCACATCGATCTTATGTTTCATAAGGTCAGCGGTAGCAGCCTCAAGTGCAGCAAGTGAAGAATGTCCTCCTTCAGGAGTGGATTTTCCCAGCTCAACTCGCACTTCATCACCGAGGCAATTGACAAGATTAGCTTTCCTGGGGTGTGCCTCCTCGACTGACCTGATATTATTAAAGCTGAAATTGGCAATATTAAGCACTTTGCGGTGATAGGCCGCAACCTTCGGCGAGCCATACACCACCGGCACACAAAGATCCATTATGGCAGGCTCCGTCAGGGCTTTTATTATGACCTCATATCCAATACCGTTGATATCCCCGTGGGTTATCCCGGCAATTATAGGTTTTCTTTCCATTATTATTCCGATATATTGAACATGTAATGACATGTTCAGGATTGTAAAGTTAATCAAATTATTGAATGATTTAGCTATAATGTATTACCTTTACCATCGCCCTGAACATTGCGCAGGGTGCGATAAAATGGCCGTCAGAGAACATTTGTACAGGAAGGTTTCGGAAGGACAGAGGCTCACTGCCGGGGAAGCACTTAACCTCTGGGAGGAAGCTCCTCTTGCATTACTTATCCGCCTCGCTGATACCGCTCGCAAAAAACTGCACGGAGACAATCATGTGGGGTGGATGATAGACCGTAACGTCAACATTACAAATATCTGCTTCTCACAATGCCGTTTCTGTAATTTTTGCCGGACTTCCAAAAGTGAAGATGCCTATGTCACAACTGATGAAGAATATGACAGTAAGATAAGCGAGCTGATCAGTCTCGGGGGAGATCAGCTTCTGCTTCAGGGAGGGATGAACCCGGCTCTTGACCTGAATTATTATGCCGGGCTTTTCAGAAAACTGAAGGAGCGCTGGCCGCAGATAAAGCTTCATGCGCTCGGCCCTCCGGAGGTGGCTTATCTTGCCAGGAAGGAAAAGATGAGCTACCGTGAGGTCCTTACTGTATTGATTGATGCCGGTCTCGACTCACTTCCCGGTGCAGGGGCTGAGATACTGGTTGACAGGGTCAGGAAGGCAGTCTCGCCGGCTAAGGCCACAACCGAAGAGTGGCTGGGTGTTATGCGTGAGGCACACAGGTTAAATCTTCCTACCTCGGCGACCATGATGTTCGGGCATGCCGAAACCGTTCCGGAGAGGATTGAACATCTGATGCGCCTGCGCGACCTGCAGGATGAGAGGCCAGCAGGACATTATGGTTTCATTACATTCATTCCATGGCCTTTCATGGACCGCGGCACCCCACTGGCCGAAAAAGACGGTATTCGCAACAATATAACAGCTGCAGATTACCTCAGGCTCATTGCTGTCAGCAGACTGGTTCTTGATAATATTCCCAACATACAGGCATCAATACTCACCGTCGGACGTGAAACCGCAATGATCTCTCTCCATAGCGGTGCCAATGACCTGGGCTCGGTTATGATTGAAGAGAATGTGGTGAGTGCCGCCGGTGACCCGTTCAGGGTAAGTCCTGATGAGATGAAACAGATCATCAGAGATGCGGGATTTGTTCCTGTGCGAAGAGACCAGCGCTATGTGGCAGTGGGCAAACCAAGCGAATAAGGTCAAAATAAAAAGCCTGCATTCGCATGCAGGCTCCGAATATAGATATACTAATATTAACTTTTCTCCTCCGTATCTTTCTTACTATCCGGATTATCCGTGTCTTTTGCTTTCTTAAACTCCTTCAGTCCCTGCCCTATGCCTTTCATCAGTTCGGGTATTTTACGACCGCCAAAAAGCAGTACAATCACCAGTATTATGAGGACGATTTCAAGTGGTCCGATTTTTCCCATGGCTCAGTTTATTTATTTATGCAAATATACAAATTCTTTCTTAATGGATATTAACCCCGGGTAATACTCATTTCCTGATAAGTTTTAGAATATCATTACCGTTGGCAAAGATCAGCAGGGCGAACAATATTATCATACCGACAATCTGGGCATATTCCATGAACTTGTCACTTGGCTTCTTCCCGGTCACAACCTCAAAGATCAGGAACATTACATGGCCTCCGTCTAGAGCAGGGATGGGGAGGATGTTCATCACAGCCAGTATGAGTGAGAGAAACGCTGTAAGGTTCCAGAATGCCTGCCAGTTCCAGATACCGGGAAAGATGTTGCCTATGGCTATAAAACCGCCGAGCGATTCATATGCTTTGGTATCCTTTGCAAATATCAGCCTGAACTGTTTAAGGTAGTCCCTGGTTGTCTTCCAGCCCTTGGAGATTCCCGCAGGGATAGCCTGGAAGAAACTGTAATGCTTAGTACTGAGCTGTAAGACATTACCAGCTTCCCGTAAAACTCCCAGGAAACCTGCTTCAGTGGTTCTTACCTTGAAATCAACCAGTTCGTTACCCCGCTTTACAGTCACTGTCATAGGGGTGCCTTTGTGTGAAGCAAGGTAACCCTGGAACTCATTGTACCACACGAAAGGCATACTGTCAAGTGCCACGATCTCGTCACCGACAGCCATTCCCGCATTTTTTGCAGGTGAATCATCCGCAAAGTCAGAGACTACAAATGGCCCGAAAGGTATTCTGGCATCAAGGATATCAGGGTTTTTTAAAAGCCTCGGTATGAATTCGCGGGCTATAGGAATGTCAACCCTGGTGCCCTGCCGGTCAACAGTTATGACTTTGCGGTCATTGAGCAGAACGTCAGGAATAATAGTATAAAAGTTGTCAACCGGTGCACCGTCAACTGAGATGATCTTGTCTCCGTTACGGAACCCCATCGCATAACCTGTCGAATCTGTAAGTATCCCATATTTGACGTTGGCGGCAGGGAGGTAAGTTTCACCCCATATGCTGAGCACGCATACATAGATCATCAGGGCGAAGATAAAGTTGAAGATCACACCGCCGAGCATGATAAGAAGACGCTGCCAGGCTTTCTTCGATCTGAATTCATAGGGCTGCGGAGGCTGTTTCATCTGCTCGCGGTCCATCGACTCATCGATCATACCCGCTATCTTGACATATCCGCCGAGAGGTATCATTCCGACGCCATATTCCGTCTCTCCCCATTTGTGTTTAAAAAGTGCAAAAGGCCAGTCGAAGAAAAGATAGAATTTCTCAACCCTTGTCTTGAAATAACGGGCAAGTACAAAGTGCCCGAATTCATGAACTATGACAAGTATGGAGAGTGAGAGTAAAAGCTGGATGATCTTAATAAGAACTGTCATTGTTTCTGTGTTTTGCTTATAAACTCCGTGGCGAGACTCCTGCTCCTGCTGTCAGTCTCTTCATAAACCTCTAAGGAGGCTTCGTTGTTATATTTTGTTTTTTCAAGGACATATTCAACCGTGCCGGCTATACCGTTAAAGCCAAGCTGGTTTTTCAGGAAGGCTGCGACAGCCATCTCGTTGGCAGCGTTAAGGGCACATGGCATATTTCCCCCTGCCCTGAGTGCGGCACGTGCCAGCGGCAGGCTGCGGAAACGCAGAGTGTCCGGTTCTTCAAATGTCAGAGATCCTATCTCCGCGAGCGAAGGACGCGGCAGGTCAGTAGTGACCCTGTCAGGGTATGTAAGAGCATAAATGATGGGCAGCTTCATATCCGGCACTCCCATTTGCGCCTTGAGCGATCCGTCAGTGAACTGCACAAGAGAATGAATGATAGACTGCGGGTGAATGAGCACATCAATATTTTCTGCAGGTATGCTGAAGAGCCAGTGTGCTTCAATAACCTCAAGTCCTTTATTCATCAGAGTTGCTGAGTCAATAGTTATTTTGTTACCCATGCTCCAATTGGGATGGCGCAGCGCCTCTTCCGGAGTGACCATCGTTAACTTCTCAGCCGGAGTATTGCGAAAAGGCCCTCCTGAGCCGGTGAGGATGATCTTTTCTATAGAGTTGTGAGGCTCGCCGTTGATGCACTGCATTATGGCGGAGTGTTCTGAATCAACAGGCAGCAGGCTACTGCCGGTCTTTGCTGCAATACTTGTTATCATTTCTCCCGCCACCACAAGAGTCTCCTTGTTTGCCAGCGCCACTTCCTTGCCTGCCGCCACTGCGGCAGCGGTGGGACGCAGTCCGGCAAAACCGACCATGGCAGCGACAACGGTGTCAATATTCTCCGAGGCAGCGACAGTTTCAAAGGCCTCCTGTCCGGCCAGCACCTCAATGCCAAGACCTGCAAGACCATCCTTTAGCTTCTTATAATGAGTTTCGCTGCCGATGACAATTTTTGAAGGCCTGTAGCGCCTGGCCTGCTCCATGAGAAGGTCAGCATTGGTGCCGGCTGTCAGGACGGAGACTGTAAACAGCTCCGGGTAACGCGACACTATTTCGAGGGTCTGCGTGCCTATCGATCCTGTTGAGCCAAGAATTGCCAGTCGCTTATGCATATTTTCGAATGCTGTCAGAAGAAGATATAATCCGTGGGATTAAGCGGCTCACCGTTGTGCCACAGCTCGAAATGGAGATGCGGGCCTGAAGTGTAAAGCTCACCTGAATCACCTACTATTGAGATGGCCTCCCCTGCCCATACCCTGTCACCCGTCTCTTTCAGCAGCCGGGCATTATGCTTATAGACCGAGACGAGATTATTCTGGTGCTGTATCATCATAACAAAGCCTGTCTCCATAGTCCATCCTGTCATTATCACCGTGCCATCAAGGGTAGATGACACGACAGCTTTTGGCTGGGTGACAATGTCTGTGGCATAATGTCTTGTGCGTTCGTCGAAGTTACTCGACACAATTCCTTTTACCGGAGGGAAGAAGTGGATGTTAGCCAGGCTTGTTCCCCTTTCGGCACCGGTAGTGCCGATGGAAAGGTTATATTGCTCCTCCTGCTCGACACGTGATCTCAATATCGAGTCTTCAGGTGATCTGCGAAAAACTATATTGCTGTAGTCACGGGTGCTGTCTCTCCTCGACACACGCTCTATGGACTGATTGCCGGAGATGACAGAATTGAGATCCGCAAAGTATTTATCCCTGATATCAAGCTCACGCTCAAGAGAGTCAAGCAACAGTGCATTCATGATGATATTACGACGCAATTCCACATCCGGGTAACCCGGAATGAATTCACGCAGGTTGGTGAAAGCTATCAGCGAAGTGTTTATAGCTATGATCAGAAACATCAGAAGCCCCATCGCCAGCAGGGCATTCGATTTGGTAAGCCGTACGCGCCACACTTCCTCATATGTCGTGTCATTGAATATGGCAAAACGGAACTTGTCGCGCCACTTTCCTTTCCTTTTCTCTTTCTTATCCATCAGCAAATGTGTCTGAAGGGACAAAGATAGCAATCATGTTGAAAGTGCCTACCAACCTATCCCGTAATCCTCCCCGAAGTTGCTTGACCCTCCCCAGAAACTGCCGTGCACATTATCAAACCCGATTGCATTTATCGGACCTGATGTTCTCTCCTGGAATGAGAGTTTGTATCCCATTCCGGCAAGTTCTTTTCTTACCCACTCAGGCATGCTGTTGTTCAGCACCAGGCCTCCCGGAACTTTCTCGTGTTCGCCGAAGCTTGAATGCATCTGCAGTGTCTTGAATGAGGGAGCCTCGCAGGCCTCCTGTATCGTCATTCCGAACTCGACAACATTCAGGAAGAACTGCAGCAGAAGCTGATCCTGCTCGTCGCCACCCTGCTTGGCAAATGAGAGCAACGGCCTGCCGTCCTTCATGGCGAGTGTAGGGGTCAGCGTCACGCGCGGTCTCTTGCCAGGCTCGACAACATTAAATGGATTCTCTTTTTCATCAAGCACAAAACTCTGCATGCGCTGGCTCATGCCGATGCCGGTGTTGCCTGCAATACATGCAGGTATCCAGCCCCCGCTGGGGGTGACGGAGACAACCCATCCTTCTTCATCCGCTGCTTCGACGGATGTAGTGCCCGACTGAAACGTTTCGAGGAACCGCTCATATTTCTGCAGATCATCTTCAGGATAGATATTATTCACCGAAGCAATCCGTCCGTCAAGCAATGTGCTGAACGGATTTGTCTTTCCCTCATATGGATATGGGTCGCCGGGCTGTGTGGCAGGATCGTTGCGGTCAGGATTGATCAGCCTGCTTCTCTCCTTCGCATATTCCTTCGAGAGCAATCCCTGCATGGGTTCCTCAGGCGGGAAGGCGGGATCGCCGTAATAGAAATCGCGGTCAGCATATGCAAGGTTCATGGCCTGGTAGAGTGTATGGATATATCTTGTTGAGTTATACCCCATCTCCTTCAGGTCAAAGTTTTCAAGTATGTTCAGTGTCTGCAGCATCACGGGTCCCTGTGACCACTGCTGCAGTTTATATACCTCTACGCCCCTGTAAGTTGTCATCAGAGGTTCTTCGATCTTCACCTTCCACTGTGCCAGGTCCTCTTCGGTGATCAGTCCTCCCTGCTCGCTGCTGCCCCTGACAAATTCCCTGGCTATATCACCTTTATAGAATCTGTCGTATGCAGCATAGATTGCTTCTTTTCTTGTCTTTCTCATCTTCAGTGCAAGCTGCTCGGCTTCCACAAGCTTTGTCAGAGTGGACAGAAGGTCTTTCTGGATAAATATTTCTCCGGCTGACGGGGCCTCTCGTTCATCGCCTGCATGAGTAAGGAACACTTTTGCCGAATAAGGCCATTCCCTGATCCGGTCCTTGTTACGTTCAATGGAGTTAGCTGTCTGGGCCTCTATGGGATAACCCGTTGCCATCTGCATGGCAGGTGCGAGCACTTCCTTCAGGCTCATGGTACCGTATTCTGCAAGCATGGTCATCAGGCCACCAGGCGTGCCAGGGGTCACAGCAGCGAGAGGACCGTATTCCGGAGGGTATTTCATTCCTTTCGACTTAAAAAACTCTGCAGTGGCTCCTGTGGGTGCCACTCCAAGGGCGTTTATGGCGATGACCTTTTTTGTCTTCGGGTTATAGATGAGCGCCTGAGTCTCGCCGCCCCAGCTTAGCACGTCCCACATGGTGCAAGTGGCGGCAAGCATGGCACAAGCCGCATCGACGGCGTTGCCTCCCCGGTCAAAGATCATTGCTCCGGCGGTAGCTGCCAGCGGCTTACCGGTGATGGCCATCCAGTGAATGCCATGAAGCGGCGGCTTCTGTGTTGTTACAGTTAATGTATTTAATGACTGTGCATTGGTCATAATAATCAAACTTAACAGACTTATGGAAATGATAATTCTTTTCATAATTTCTCTTCTGAAATTACGGCAATATTCCCATTGCCATCTTTGCAATTTCGCAAATTATTATGATTATTATTTGTCCCCCGGGAAGTTACTTGTAGAGTTTTGTTTTAGAGGATGATCTCATTTATCACCCGAAAGTGTTGCAGTCCAGTCGCAGATAATTTTCTTTTCTTTATCTGAAGGCTTAACCTCAGGATTAGCATCTAGATATTTCTGCGGAGGCATTTTGTCCTTGGTCAACATTTTGCAGATATCTTGTCCGGTTGAAACCTGCTTTTCGGTGGAATATTCATCCCATTTCGTAAAATTGAATTTCATTTTAGCCAGCGCGTTCCCATCTTCAGAATGGCAGGCAACACAGGATCTCTCCACAATGCTTTTCACTTCTGCAGGTACGGGTTTTGGCTGGTAAGTCTCTTTTTGAACGGTTTGTGCTTTCAGAGGGTTAGCGACACCAACTGCAAGCAACAGGGCGGCAGCTGAAATAATCATCGTAATTTTTTTCATCTGAGTAGTTTTAAATTTGTCAAAATCAATTCAAATATCTTTTAATGGAAACTGAATTGTAAAGGTAGACAGGTATGCCTGATTAAATATCGTTTAAGCCAAGTTTTTTTGCAGGAGGTCCACGATGCCAACGGCATCGAATTTCAATAGCCTGGGTTTCAACCCGGGGTATTGGTGCAACAGCACCAACCGCCGGTACGCGACAGTCGATCAGAAACCGGGTGATCCTTCCGGCGTGGCACCGGATCTATAATCAGAGAATATAAAAAGTGTTATCTTTGATATATGAAAGCTTACAACAAAATAATACGGATCAATCCTGACAAGAGATTCGGTAAACCTTGCGTCAGAAACACCAGAATAACTGTTTTTGATATTCTTGGCTGGCTTGGTTCTGGAATGACTTATGAAGATGTTTTATCTGATTACCCGGAGCTTACCAGGGAAGATATAAAAGCTTGTTTAATGTTTGCTTCTGACAGAGAACGGAAACTTCAGACAATCTGATGAAATTACTTCTTGATCAAAACATTTCTTTCAGGATTACTAAGAGAATTCAGGACATATTTCCTGATTCAAAACAAGTTAAAGATCTGGGGCTTGAAAACTCTAAGGACTCTTTGCTTTTGGAATATGCAAAAGAAAATGACTATTGCATAGTTACATTCGACGGAGATTTCTATGACATGGGGATTTTAAAAGGATCCCCACCAAAAGTGATCTGGTTAAGACTAGGAAATTCAAGCACTAAAAATATTGAGAAGGTTCTTCGTAAGAATCTTAAATTGATAACAACCTTTCTGACAGATCCTGAATATAAAGATATCGGATGCCTCGAAATAACATCCTAAATTCATCTTTCTAAATACAGGTGATTCTTTCCGACGCTATGCCAAGTCTATGATCAGAGACCAAAGAGATTATTTCTTTTATTGTTTCTTTCTTGTCTTGACACAAGAAAGAAACAAAGAAAGTCAAGGCTTTAGATTTTTTTGGGAGTCGGCTCCTGCGGTCAGCCCTGCGCGTTACAACTCCCCCCGACAAAGAAGATAATTGCTAAACTAATCTTATTTATCCATCTTGTCGGGGGTCAAACAGTAACGCTCCAAATGCCCTTCCCTGCTGCTGACCTTCGTCGCCGTCTCTCATCCAAAAAAATCTTAGGCCAGTCCCTTATGGCTTTGAGCGGAGCAAAACCGGGCAGGGCGCGAAGTGCGGTTGAAGCTGTGGCGAGGGTGCCCTGAAAGGGCCGGCCTGTGTAGCGGGCGGAAGCTGAAACCGTACTTGTCCTGCCCGGCGCCCTTTCTTCGTCGTTTCTTTGGGCGAGCAAAGAAATGACAAAAAGAATGGGGTTTTGTAAATGACGTGTGAATGACGGGTAAAGTACACTGAAAATATTTCACTGTTAATTTTTTCAGTCGTAATATTGCTCAATACTTTAATTTCACTGCCATGAAACAACCTGAATTAGGAAAAAGAATAGTTGAACTGAGGAAGCAAAAGGGTCTGACCCAGGAAGAACTTGTCGACCGGTGTAATATCAGTGTAAGGACTCTTCAGAGAATTGAGACCGGAGAGGTCACCCCGCGTGTCTATACCATAAAGACAATACTTGCCGCCCTGGACTATGATCTGAGCAAGATATCGGATCATGAGAACAGTTTTTTCGAAAGAGTGATCCTTTTTCTGAAGAATATATTCCTTATTGAGATCGACCAGGAGAAGCCATCAGGCTATCTTATCAGGCAGTTGAATATCGCATGGATATTCGGAATCATTTACTTTCTGTCAGGATTTGCCGAGGCGCCGGCAGAATATTACAGGTATGAAGAGGGCCGTATGATCTTCAGCATTGCCTTGTATATAATAATCAAGATCGTTGTCCTGGTCTCCTTCTTCTTTTTTCAGCGCGGTTTTGTTCTGGTCGGTTTCCTTTTTAGGAATTATCTGATGAAGATAATTTCATATATACTAATTTTCTGCATGCTGTTGACTATTGCATATGACATTGTTTCGGTGTTTTATGATTCGGATGAGCGCAAGTTTATATTGGGGGCTGAGGCTCTGACCTTCGGAACCATCTTAATTATATTCGGGTTCTCGCTGTTGAGACTGCGCAGGTCTGTCGGGATGGTTTCCACTTTTGCGGGGATATTTGAGATAGTCGCCGGGTGTTTTTTCCTCACGGTCATTTTATTTTTTATAGGTGATATCCTTTTGATTCCTGCCGAACTTTTTGAGATAGTAATTCTATACAAGTCTACTGAGCTGAT
>Ga0208081_1000200_pt1 | contig 15514 bp, 9 predicted proteins | sample NGESurshal092012_6_FD_184479 | JGI IMG/M metagenome (GOLD analysis project Ga0208081, IMG submission 184479) | Arctic peat soil microbial communities from Barrow, Alaska - NGEE Surface sample 415-1 shallow-092012 (SPAdes) | ecosystem: Environmental > Terrestrial > Soil > Wetlands > Peat ...
TAATCGCTTCGTTATGGAAACAGATCCGTTTGGAGGAAAAGTTACATGGAAGGTAAGACTCTATCCTAAATAAATAGTTAATTAATATCCTGATACATAATAATTAAAATAATTAAAAATGAAATCCAGACTACAACAGTTAATTCTGATCTTTTTAGGTGTAATTCTTCTGGGCGCCACAAAAGTTATTGGTCAGACAATCTATCCGTTCCGTAATCCTGATATGCCAATCGAGGACCGGGTAAGCAATATCATATCTCTCATGACACTCGATGAAAAGATTGCGTTTCTGAGCCAGACTCCCGGTGTTGAACGTCTGGGAATTAAACGGATGGGACATGTGGAAGGTCTTCATGGACTGGCAATGGGTACACCAGGCGGCTGGGGCAGACGTGATCCTATTACAACAACAACGTTCCCTCAGGCAATAGGTATGGGAGAAACATGGGATCCGGAGATAGTTCGACAGGCAGGAGCGATCGAAGGTTTTGAAGCACGATATATTTACCAGAGTCCAAAGTACAACAGCCGTGGAGGTCTTATCATCAGGGCTCCCAATGCGGACCTTGGCCGTGACTTGCGCTGGGGACGAACTGAAGAATGTTTTGGAGAGGATGCCTATTTCAATGGAGTTATGGCAGTTGCGATGATAAAAGGCCTCCAGGGCGATGATCCGAAATACTGGTTAAGTGCCTCATTGTTGAAGCATTTCCTGGCCAATAGCAACGAAGAGAACCGCAGTACAACCTCCTCCGATTTTGATACTCGGCAATTCTATGAATATTATTCCCTTCCATTTCACATGGGCTTTGTTGAGGGTGGAGCGAAATGCTTTATGACTGCCTATAATCTTGTCAATGGTATTCCATGCACAGTCCATCCATATATTGAAACAGCAGCTGTCAAACAATGGGGAGTTGACGGAATTATATGTACAGATGCGGGAGGATTTGTTAATCTGAGCCGGTCACAGAAATACTACGAGAATGCAACTCAGTCAGGAGCCGGTACTGTGAATGCAGGTATCAACCAGTACCTTGACAGGAATTTTGAAGTTCCGGTAAAAAAAGCAATTGAAGAAGGTTTGCTAACCGAAAAGCGGTTGGATGAAGATATCAAAGGTACACTCCGGGTATTCATCCGCCTCGGGTTGCTAGACCCTCCGGAAAGAGTTCCCTATGCTAAAATTGGCAAGGATACTCTTGAAACAAAACCATGGAATACCCAAAAAAACAAGGATGCAGTGAGGCTTGCAACAAAAAAATCTATTGTCCTTCTCAAGAATACCGGTAACATCCTTCCACTTAATAAGTCAACCGTAAAGTCGATTGCAATGATCGGACCAAGGGCTGATCAGGTCGTTTTTGACTGGTATAGCTCTCAGGCGCCATATGCAATAACTCCGCTTGCTGGCGTTAAAAGCAAAGTTGGGTCCCGCGTGAAAGTCCAGTTCGCATCAGGCGATGATGTTGCAGCTGCAGTCAGTCTGGCAAAATCATCAGATGTCGCCATTGTTTGCGTAGGGAATAATCCAAATCTCGACAACGGATGGAAGAAAATCTCAGGTCCTGATGAGGGGAGGGAAGACCTCGATCGTAAGATTATCACCCTCGAAGCACAGGAAGAGCTTATTAAACAGGTATTTGCAGCTAATCCAAAAACAATCGTAGTACTTAAGAGCAGTTTCCCATATGCAATTAACTGGACTCAGGAGAATATACCTGCCATTTTGCATATGGCGCATAGCAGTCAGGAAGAAGGAAATGCACTGGCTGATGTTCTGTTCGGTGATTATAACCCGGGTGGACGTCTGGTTCAGACCTGGCCTAAATCGCTTGATCAGGTGCCTGAGAAACTCGATTACAATATCCGCAATGGTAGAACATACATGTACTTTAAAAATGATCCGCTTTATCCTTTCGGTTTTGGTCTTAGTTATACAACCTTTTTATGGTCGAACCTAAATACCAGCACGGCAAATCTCGATAGAAATGGTTCGATTGTGGTGAATTTAGATGTGACCAATTCAGGTAAGAAAGAAGGTGATGAAGTTGTTCAGCTTTATGTCAGACATATAAACTCTCAGGTAAGCCGGCCTAAACAGGAATTAAAAGGATTTCAACGTGTAACATTGAAAGCCGGAGAACGCAAAACTATATCAATTCCTTTAACTGCCCAGCGCCTTGCCTATTGGGACATCAGCAAGAACGGCTGGCAGGTCGAGCGCGACAGTATTGAGATTCGACTTGGGGCTTCTTCTTCAGATATTCGGTTAAAGAAAATCCTGACCGTTAAGTAGAATGAATGGCCAGATAAACCAAAATGATATTCTAAAACAGATATGAGATTACAAAATATCAATAAAGTAATCCTGAAATTTGAAAGTCTGGTGCTTTCATTATGCTTCAGTTTGGTACTGAGCCTGATTGCAATGCCACTTGGTGGACAGTCATCCAAATTCCAACCGCCTGCTTCACCACGTGCGGTCTATAATTTCAACCCTGGCTGGAAGTTTATTTTCGGAGATTCGGCAGGAGCTTATAATCCCGGATTTGATGACTCGGCATGGGCAAATGTCAGTCTCCCGCATACCTGGAACGAGACCGACTCTTACCGCGCTTACATCAGTCATAGTGGTGGCGACCAGACCGAAAAATTTGGCATAGGTTGGTATCGCAAACACTTCAGGCTTCCTGCCGGAGCAGATGGTCTGAAAGTTTTCATTCAGTTCGACGGTCTTCGTCAGGCAGGACGATTCTTTATTAATGGCCAGCCAATTGGCTTATATGAAAACGGTATAACTCCGGTTGGTTTGGATGTTACAAAATTCATCAAATATGGCAACCAGGATAATGTCCTTGCTGTAAAGGTTGATAATAGCCCGGGCTATAAAGAAGAAGCTACAGGAACTCCCTTCCTGTGGAATTCGAAGGATTTCAATCCGAATTTTGGCGGACTAAACCGCGATGCCAGGCTGATTATTACCGGCAAAATATACCAGACACTCCCGCTCTATGAGAATCTTAAGACTACCGGTGTTTATGTCTATCCCGAAGCTATTGACCTGAAGAAAAAGACAACTGGAGTAAAGGTTGAGGCCGAAGTAGTAAATGAGACGGGCGACTACGCATCTGTAACATTATCAGCTGTTGTTGTTGATGCAGATGGATTTGTAAGGGCAAAACTGGAAGGAAACACTTCTGATCTTGTTGCAGGACAGGCAGAAACCTTCTCAGCTTCAGGAACACTTAAAGAGGCCCGTTTCTGGGATGTTAACGACCCATATCTTTATCATGTCTATTCTATTCTCAGTGTAAATGATAAGGTGGTGGATGTTTGTGATATCCGCACCGGATTCCGCCAGACCGAATTCAAAGGCGGTGTTGGAACCGGCGGTGTTTATCTTAATGGTAAGTTCATATGGTTAACCGGGTATGCTCAGCGTTCAGCGAATGACTGGGCAGGGCTTGGAGGGGCTTACCCCGACTGGATGCACGACTTTACCCTGTCGATGTTGCGTGAAAGCAATGGCAACTATATTCGCTGGATGCACGTCGCACCACAAAGGGCTGATGCTGAGGCATGTGACAGGCTTGGCATTATTCAAGTCTGCCCTGCAGGCGATAAAGAACGGCTTGTCACAGGCCGGCAATGGGATCAGCGTGCTGAAGTAATGCGCGCAACAATGATCTTCTACAGAAACAACCCAAGCATTCTCTTCTGGGAGGCAGGCAACACAATCGTTACACCCGAACAAATGATTCAGATGGTAGAAATGCGAAAGGAACTTGACCCGCATGGAGGACGGGTAATGGGAACTCGCGACAACGATCAGGCTGATGCCAACAAAGCCCTGACTCCGATATGTGAATGGTATGGTATTATGATAGGTCAGGCACCTCAGACTGACAGAATTTCAGGTGATGATATTTTCCGTGGCTACAGCATTGAACGCCGTGATAAAGCGCCTTTGATTGAAACTGAAGATTTCCGAGACGAAGCCGGGCGAAATGTATGGGATGATTACTCGCCGCCACATTTCGGTTTCAAACCAAAAGAAGGTCAGATATCAGGGCGTCCGGTTGACACTTATCATTGGAATTCTGAGACATTCAGTCTTGCAGGTTCAGTACGTTATGCAAGTTACATGGCTAACCGTATTGATAACCCCGATCCCGCACATTCAAAATGGTCTGCCTACTGCTCTATCTATTTTACGGATGAAGATGCCGATGGGCGCCAGCAGGGAAGCTATGTTCTTCGTGTCAGCGGAAAAGTGGATGGTGTTCGCCTGCCCAAGTCGCTATTCTATGTATCGCGTGTTATGCAAAGCGAAAAACCTGATATCCACATCATTGGTCACTGGAATTATCCGGATACAACAATAAAAACCATATATGTAGCTGCCACTTATTGCGACAAGGTCGAACTTTTTCTCAATGGAAAATCTCTGGGTGTGGCAGATAAGCCATTCGATTTTGTCGATACTTATGGAGGTGGCGGCAGGGTACCTGGCTCAGAACTTCTGGCAGGTTTTAGTACCGGATATGTCTATGCTTTTCCAGACGTGGCGTTCGTTCCCGGCTCACTTAAAGCCGTGGCTACAAAAGATGGGAAAATAGTGGCACAGCAGGAACTTCAGACCGCCGGAAAACCAAACGCTATAAGGCTTACACTTCATACCGGGCCAGAAGGATTACAGGCCGACGGAAGTGATGTAGCACTGATCGACTTCGAAGTTGTGGACTCTAAAGGACGCCGTTGTCCTGTGGATGAAGAAAGAGTTGATTTTGCCGTCACCGGGCCGGTCATCTGGCGTGGTGGTTTCAATGCCGCGAAACTCAATACTACCAACAATCTTTATCTGGATACAGAGTGCGGCATTAACAGGGTAGCAATTCGTTCAACACTCAACCCTGGTATAATAACAGTGACCGCTTCCCGCAATGGGCTTAAAAGTGCCACTGTTAAGATTGAATCAAAACCAGTGGAGATCACTGGCGGTTTGATGCCTGCTATGCCTCAGACGCTGCCTGTTTTGAAAACTTCATAATATAACAACAAAAAAGTATAATAATGAAATTTTATTTAATCATTGTTTTGACTTTGATTTTAAATTATTCACAAGCTCAAAACACTAAGAATCAGAATTTTTTTAATGTTAAAAATTATGGCGCGGTTGGTGATGGTAACCATTTAGATACTGACGCCATTAATGCAGCCATTAGTGCAGCTGAGAATGCAGGTGGAGGTACTGTCTATTTTCCGGCTGGCAAATACCTGAGTTTTTCTATTCACCTGATAAGTAATTTAACTTTGTTTATTGATCAGGGAGCTACGATTGTTGCTGCAAATATGGATGAACACGATGGGAAATATGATGCTCCAGAGCCAAACATCTGGGGCGATTCATTAAGGTATCAGGATTTTGGGCACAGTCATTTTCATAACAGTCTGATTTGGGGCGAAAATCTGGAGAATATTTCAATTATTGGTTCAGGTCTTATTTATGGGAAAGGATTACAGAAATGGGGGCTGTCTACTCCCGGACTTGGAAATAAATCAATTAGCCTGAAATTGTGTAAAAATGTATTATTGCGGGATTTTTCTGTATTACACGGTGGCCATTTTGCTGTTCTTGCAACAGGTGTTGATAACATGACCATTAGTAATCTTAAAATTGATACAAATCGTGATGCCATTGATATTGATTGTTGCCGACATGTTCGAATATCGGATTGTTCAATAAATTCGCCCAATGACGATGCCATAGTTTTAAAAAGTTCATATGCCCTTGGTTATGCCGCACCTACCGAAAATATTACTATTACCAATTGTGCTGTTAGTGGCTTCGATGAAGGTACATTTTTAGATGGGACTTATGGGACAACCCAAAAACAGGCACCTGATAAAGGAGGAGTTACAGGAAGAATAAAATTTGGTACTGAAGCAAATGGTGCTTTTCGTAAAATCACTATATCTAATTGTACCTTCGAGCATTGCCGTGGACTGGCATTTGAAACTGTTGATGGGGCAATAATAGAAGATATTACTGTTTCAAATATTGTTATGCACGACATTGTAAACTCTCCGTTTTTTTTCAGGCTTGGAAGAAGAATGAGAGGTCCTGAAAATCTAAAAATTGGAACTTTTAAAAGAGTACTGATAGACAATGTGGTAGTTTATGGAACCAATTCACGGTATGGGTCATTAATAATGGGAATTCCCGGGCATGATATAGAAGATGTTGTATTTTCAAATATTTGGATCACCGTAAAGGGAGGTGCTTCAAAGGAACAGGCTTTTGTGGAAGTTCCGGAATTAGAGGATGGTTATCCTGATCCAGGAAATTTTGGAGATATTCCCGCTTATGGATTTTTTATAAGGCATGCCAGCAATATTCAAATGAACAATATAAATATTGAATTTGAAGATGATGACTATCGCCCGGTGTTTATTCTAGACGATGTGAAAGGTGCAGACTTTAACAATGTCAAAACAGAAACAGCTGAGGGCATTTCCAAATTCTGGCTTAAAAATGTATCTCAATTTTCAACAAATAGGGTGCAAGGAGTAAAAAACCAGATCATAGAAATGGCAAATAATGAAAAATTATAGGATATAAATTATTGATCGAATTAAAACAAAACAGGCGAAATACTTTGTCGCCCGAACTGGGTTATGGGTTAGTAATTTCGTTGGGGAATGATGAGTTTTTTGTGGCCCGAAAAGGGTTCCAGGTAACTTTTTTCCCAGACACAGAAAATCCAAAGTATGCTGGTATTGCTTCACTTTATGAAGGCGAATTCGTAGACGATGAATGGATGCCGGGGCGTATATTGAATGGTGACGCCATTATGCTGAATTATTTTTTGGATGATGAAGCGGCTAATAATAAAACCGGCAGTGTCGTCCGAATACAAAGGGATGAACCTCAAATTTTAAAAGTAAAACTGTATCAATATGAATAGCAAATTAATTATTAGCCTATTATACCTTTTTGTTGTTTTCTTTCTGACTTGTAATTATGCAAATGCGCAGGAAGATAGAGGGTATAAAATTTTTCAGTTTCCTGCCGACCAAATTCCACGGATAGATGGAAATTCTTCTGATTGGGATATTTATCCGGATGGTTATATTATCGGTACCGATCAACTGGTTGAAGACGAGAAGGGATTAAAAATGGATCCCCAAAACCTGGATATTAAAGTCAGGGTTGGCTGGGTAAAAGGAATGAACCGGTTGTACTTTTTGTATGAAGCGTATGATAATTACTGGGATTTTTCTGGTACCGGTTTACGTAATGATACCTACGAAATAGTGATTGATGGCGATATGTCGGGGGGGCCGTTAATCGACGAAATGCACCCTAATAAAGATATGGATCGTTGGGATGCTTATTTTTCATACCATGGTGTTCATGCACAGAATTATCATATTTTTACGCCTGCCGAAGGAAAAGAATGGACTATGGTTTGGGGAAGCGAGCCCTGGATTAAGGACTTGCCGTGGGCAAATGCAGCATACAATTATAATTTTAAACATGGCGAAGCCGGTAAGTTGACGCTCGAATTTTGGGTGACTGCTTTTGATTATGCCGGGAATGACCCATCCAGAGCTGTTGAAAGTAAATTTTATGACAATAAAAAAATAGGTCTTTCGTGGGCAGTAATTGATTACGATGATCGGGCAAAAAATGAAAAAGGATTTTGGAATCTTTCAAAATTCCATACTATGTATGGTAATGCCTCTCAGTTGTTAACGTTTCAATTAATGCCACTGGAACAACGTTTTAGAAAATCAGTTGAAGCCAACTGGTCGTTTAAAGTGTTGGATATGGATAAACGCCTGGTGGCTTTTAAAGATGAATCGTTTGGGAAGATAACTTCGTGGAAATGGGAGTTTGGCGATAGCGAAACATCGGAGGAGCAGAATCCGCAACATAACTATAAGAATCCCGGGAAATATGTGGTTGTTTTATATATTGAAGGACCTGATGGAAAATCACAACGCTCGAAAGTGTGGGATGTGGCCGTAAAATAAGCTGAGTGAAATGCCCTTATTAACAATTAACAAATTGCTTAATTAATTATCGTCTGGCATTTAAAAATATACCGATGAAACGAACATGCCCTGGTAATTAATTTCTAAGGAGGACTCTAAAAAATGTCGGGAATTTTAATGTCAGGTCATGTTTGGATATTCCTGATATTAAGCTTGAAAGTGTGAAAGAAAAACAATTTTAAAATTTTATTTATACTTAAGAATTAAAAATAAAATCATCATGAAAGCTATCTTAAACTTCCGCTGCATTATCCTGCTTTTGCTTTTTTTTGTTGCAGTTTCATGCACAACAAAAACACCAACCCCATCAAAAATCCCCCATCTTCAAAAACAGGGAACAGCCACTCAACTTATTGTGGATGATAAACCATTCCTGATTTTGGGAGGTGAAGTGTCAAACACTGCTTCGTCAAGCCTGGATTATATGAACACGGTATTGCCAAACCTTAAAAAAATGAATTTCAACACTGTTCTTATTGCTGTAGCTTGGGCATGGGTTGAACCAGAAGAGGGAAAGTTTGATTTTTCCCTGGTAGATGGTTTACTCAAAGGGGCTGAAGAAAATAACCTCAAGGTTGTATTTTTATGGTTTGGAAGTTGGAAAAATGGCATTTCAAGTTTCGTTCCCGATTGGGTTAAAGCCGATCAGGAGCGTTTCCCGCGGGTTCAGGTCAAAAGTGGTAAGTCGATTGAGGTACTTTCTACCTTAAGCGATACGAACAAAGAATATGATACCCGTGCATACTCGGCCTTCATGCGCCATATCCGCGAAGTGGATTCGGAAAAGAATACAGTCATAATGATCCAGCTCCAAAATGAAGTTGGGGTATTGGGCGACTCGCGCGATTGCAGTGTACAGGCCAACGAGGCTTTTGCTAAAGCTGTTCCCGGTGAACTTATGGAATATCTGCTGAAAAATAAAGACAACCTCTTGCCTGAACTAGGTAAAGTGTGGGAAACAACTGGTTATAAAGCAGAAGGAAGTTGGCAAGAAGTATTTGGGACAACCCCTGCTACAGATGAACTTTTTATGGCATGGAACTATTCCCGATACATGGATAAAATGGCTGAAGCTGGCAAAGCCGAATATCCATTGCCGGTATTTACAAATACATGGATTGTTCAACCACAGGACAAAGTCCCCGGCGATTACCCAAGTGGTGGCCCCGAACCTCTTACCCTTGAGATATGGTGGGCCGGCGCCCCAAATATTGATTTTAATGCCCCCGACATTTATCTGCCTAATTTCGATGAATGGGTTGCCCTGTTTAATCGCAAAGGCAATCCTCTTTTCGTGCCTGAATCAAGGGGCGATTTAGGAGGCGCGGCCAATGCATATTATGCAATCGGGCAACATGCGGCAATTGGTTATTCCCCGTTTGGAATTGACAATACAGCCCGTTTTGTAGCTCTGCGACCCGATAATGAAACAAAGGCTCCAGAATATCTCAAAGACCTACCTTTATCAAAAGCTTATGAAACATTAACACAATTATCCCCGTTAATCCTCGAACACCAGGGCAAAGGAACAATAGCTGCTGCATGGTTAAACTCGAAAAAACAATCGCAGCAGATTCAATTGGGCGACTACAAAATTAATGTTGATGTATGGCGCGACCGCCGTAACCCGGAGCAGGCCGCAGACCTGGGCTTCGGTATTTTTATTGCTGTTGGCCCCGATGAATATGTGATTTCAGGGTACGACATCAAGGTTACATTTACCCCAACCAGCTCAGGGCCTCCAATTGCAGGTCTTGCTTCTGCTGAAACAGGTAAATTTGAAAATGGAAAATGGGTTGCTGAAAGAAAGCTTAGTGGCGATGATATTCTATTACGCTACGATTTGGGTGCTGCTGCCGATGTTAACCAGTCTGGTAGCGGTTTGCAGTTCAGAGGAGATACACGCAGTATTCAGCGAGTTAAATTGTACAGATATAAGTAATTTGTGTAAATAATCAATGTCTTTTTATTAATTTGAAATTATCATGAAAAAAAACAATTTTAAACTAATCCTTTTATCAATAATTTTTGTATTCTCAACGGTACATGTCCAATCACAAAAGAATACTGAAAGTTCTAATCTAAAGAAATTTCCAAAGGGTTCCACACCCGAGGAAATTGGAACACGTGTAACGGAACGTTTTATTTCACTTCCCTTCTACGAGCAGGGCAACGGAAGACGCCTACAGTATGTAATTTATCCTATTGTTTGTACCTGGTATGGGGGATTAACATTTGCAAAAGAATCCGGTAATAAAAATCTCACATCACAACTTATTGAGCGATTTCAACCTTTGTTTGGAGAAGCGGATAGCCTAATTCCAAAACCTGTACATGTCGATAATAATGTTTTTGGTGCTGTACCTTTAGAAATCTATTTACAAACTAAAGAAGAGAAATATTTGAAATTGGGAAAAACCATTGCTGATAAGCAATGGGAAGAACCTGAGGGAAGATGGGCTACTCCGGAAGCCTTGAATTTTTTTGAACAAGGATATACCTGGCAAACCCGTTTATGGATAGATGATATGTATATGATTACTGCTGTTCAGTCGCAAGCCTACAGAGCAACAGGAGATTTAGAATATATTGAAAGGGCTGCAAAAGAAATGGTAATGTATTTAGATTCTTTGCAACGACCAAACGGACTATTTTATCATGCACCTGATGTTCCATTTTTTTGGGGCAGGGGAAATGGTTGGATGGCAGCTGGTATGGCTGAATTACTAAGGTCGTTACCCGCTGACAACCCTAATAGAGAAAGAATCATGACAGGTTATAAAACAATGATGGCATCTTTATTAAAATATCAGGATAAAGGTGGTATGTGGCGCCAATTAATTGATGATGATGAATCATGGTTTGAAACCTCCTCTACAGGTATGTTTACTTTTTCTATGATAACAGGTGTAAAAAATGGTTGGCTCGATAAAAAAATATATGGAGCAGCAGCGAGAAAAGGTTGGTTGGCTTTAATTACCTATATAAACCAAGATTCTGATATTAAAGATGTTTGTGCTGGTACAAACAAAAAGAACGACAGACAATATTATCTTGATCGTCCAAGGATGGTTGGCGATTTACATGGCCAGGCTCCGATACTTTGGTGTGCTACTGCCCTTTTACGTTAATTAGAAATGAGCCTGGTCTAAAAAGAGAAATTTTGCTATGAAGACACTTAGTAGCTAAAAAATAAAATCATAAACACATGAAAAACAATACCTTAATGATAAAAATGGCAACCATGGCTTGCTTAGTTACAATATTGACAATTGGAACAGCCTGGAGTCAAACCAACAATGGATCGATACCTCAGATTATCGAAAAAAATGGCCGCCATGCACTCCTGGTGGATGGGCAGCCGTTCTTTATGCTTGGGGGACAGGCCCACAACTCCAGCGGCTGGCCGGGTATGATGCCGAAAGTATGGTCGGCCATTGAAGCAATGCATGCCAATACCCTTGAGGTTCCAATTTACTGGGAACAGATAGAACCACAGCAGGGAAAATTCGATTTTGCGCTGGTGGACACGTTGTTGAAGCAGGGGCGTGAACATAAGGTACATCTTGTACTTTTATGGTTCGCAACATGGAAAAACGGGAGTAGTCACTATATGCCTGAATGGATGAAACGCGAACCTTCAAAGTATCCAAATATAACAGGCCGGAACGGGCAGCCGGTCGATTCCCCGTCACCGCATACACAGGCCGCAATGGAAGCTGATGCAAAAGCTTTCGCGGCGGTGATGGGACATTTGAAGAAATCTGATCCTCAGCACACAGTGATCATGGTCCAGGTTGAAAATGAACCTGGTGCATGGGGAAGTGTCAGGGATTATTCTCCAACTGCACAAAAGCTTTTTGAAGGCCAGTTACCTGCTGAGTTATTGAAACCTGCTGTTCTTAAGGCGCTTAATAAACCTGTAGTTGAGAAAGGAACGTGGCAGGAAGTGTTCGGAGAGGATGCAGATGAATATTTCCATGCCTGGTCTGTAGCGCATTACATCGGTTATGTTGCCGCTGCCGGAAAAGCTGTATATCCTTTACCAATGTATGCCAATGCTGCGCTGCGCGATCCTATTACGAATCCGAAAGCAGGAACATACGAAAGCGGAGGTCCGACCGACAATGTGATCCCTATCTGGAAGGCTGCTGCACCTGCACTTGACTTATTGGCTCCTGATATTTATATAGGTGAAAGTGAAAAGGCTCTTAAGGTGATTGAACTTTATTCGCGGCCTGACAATGCTTTGTTCGTACCGGAAATCGGTTCCGGCGATCTGAATGCACGCTATTTCTATGCAGTGCTTGCACATGGTGGAATTGGTTTTTCTCCATTTGGCATTGACGACAATGGCAGGGGAGATGGAGAGGCTGAGACCACTGCCCGTCTTGGACCACTTGCGCAGGAATACGCAATGGCCGGTCCCATGATGAGAGAACTGGCAAAATGGGCTTTTGAAGGAAAGATAAAAGCCGTTGTTGAAAAAGAAGACCACGCTGCACAGACAATAGATCTGGGTTCGTGGCAGGCTATAGTAACTTTCAGTCCCGGAGGAGGACGCTCATCACAACCTAACGCCAAACCGATTGGTAAAGCTATGATTGTACAACTGGGCGAGAACGAATTTGTTCTGATAGGTTCTCTCTGCCACTTCACCTTTAAGCCTCTTGGTGCTAATGCAGGCAAGGCCTGGCAATACCTGAAGGTAGAAGAGGGAAGGTATGAAAATGGCTCATTTAAGCTGTTACGCATTCGTAATGGTGACGAAACAGATTGGGGAGGACCGCGTATAGATGCTTCACCAGTGATCCTTCATACTACATTGACAGTGCGGTAGCTAAAATAATGAATTTGAAAATTTGAAAATTTGGTTTTTCACCCATTCTGATATGAAAAAGATAAGGACTGATAAGAGATGGTTTCTTATTCTGAGTTTTATGATTCAGGCTATCTTTCCTTCCGGAGTTTCTGCCCAAAGTTCATGGCAGAAGATTACTCTTCCATCGGTTAGTGAAGTCGCAGCTTCTTTTCCCAAACCTCCGGCAGAATATGGAGCAATACACTGGGCGATCTGGGGCGGGCAGCAAACAAAGGAGCGTATTGTTGCCGACATTAACCAGATACATGCCAATGGAGGTACTGTCTACATGATAAACAACTCCCGTGGTCTTCTTCCAAAATATTTCACAACAGAATACCTCGACCTGGTAAAAACAGTGGTGCAGGAGTGTAAGAAACTTGGCATGAAAGTCTGGATCGAAGGTGACGCCGGTTATCCCGACGGATTTGCAGGTGGTATGATCAGCAGGGACTATCCTGAACTTGGAATGCAGGGTATCGTTGCCGATGCAAGATTTACAGTTGCTGCCGGACAAACCCTTAAAATAACTCTGCCTGAAAATACGTTAGGCATTCTGGCTAGTCAGAGGCCTTCAGCCCGCGGTAATGCCCCTGTGGCTCCAGGTGTCATTGTACCACTTCCGGCAGATGGACAGTTCCGATGGACACCTCCGGGACAGGGGATGTGGGAAGTCACTTTTATAAGACATGTTTACCGGAGCTCTCCTACCAGGTTTGTTAATCGTGAGGATGGTACCAACGACAAGGACAGCCGCTACTCTTTGATTGATTATCTCAACCCGGAAGCTACAAGAACTTATCTCAGGATCATTTTCGATGCATACGAAAAACTGGTCGGCGACGAATTTGGTAAAACTATTCTCGGATTCCGAGGTGATGAACCTGACTACACCGGCTTTATGCCATGGACTCCAAAGCTTCTAGAGACCTTTCAAAATGAAAAAGGCTACGACCTGAAACCATACATTGCACAATTCTTTATCAATCAGCCTTCTCAGGAGGCCAAAAGGGCAAAAGCTGATTACTGGGATGTGTGGAGTGAAATGTTCCGTGATAATTTTTTCAAACTGATGCAGGATTGGTGCAGGGCCCGCAAAATGGATTATATGGTGCATTTGAACCACGAAGAGCTAATGATAAACCTTTCAAGAGGAGAGGACCTTATCCGTAACGAAGGTTCTTTATTCCGCTGCCTTCGATATGCCGGCGTACCCGGTATAGATAATCTTAGCCAGATAAAGCCTGGTGCGGTTACCGATTTTCCAAAACTTGCCTCCTCTGCCGCTCATCTCTATGGACGGCCTCAGATATGGACGGAACAGGGTGGCGGTTTAGGTCAGAATGGGAAATTTGTTACTGACTACCAGTTCGTTCGGGGCATTAATTATATGAATATTCGTGGACTGACCAATGCGCCCACTGCAGAAGCTGATCCCTCTGTAGCAGGCTGGTACACAAGCCGTGCAAGTTATCTTCTGGCAATAGGACGACCGGCTGCGCAGGTTGCTTTGTATCATCCGACTGATAATATGTGGCTTGGTGATCAGGAATCTGATTCAATCACGGTAAGCCTTACAACACAGCTTTTGGAGAACCAGATAGATTTTGATTATATCGACCACGATTCTTTTGCTTCTCTTTTTACTTTTGAAGGCGGTGGAATTAAGAATCTTAGTGGTCAGGTCTATCGGGCAGTAATTGTCCCCTCTTCAATAGTGATCCAGAAGAAAATGCTTGAACGGTTGCGTACCTTTGCAGCTGCGGGAGGAAAGGTTATATTTGCAGGCCGTACACCTTCCATGGTTGTCGACCGGACTTTCCTTAATCCTGAAGATAAGCCTGACCTGAGCTTTGCTACACTTGAACCTTTGCCGGAAATAACTCAAAAAGTCATTGCAGCCCTTCCAAAACCCGATGTAAGACTCGATGCTGCCTGCACAGCTATCAAATATATTCATCGGTCTCTTAAGGATGGAGAGATATACTTCTTCTTTAACGAATCAAATCAGGTTCAGTCACGCACTGCAACAATTGCCGGCAGCGGACAGGTGCAGATCTGGGAAGCAATATCCGGGAAGATCACTTCGTTTAAAGGTGCCAAACCTGGTAAGGGGACAGTAAGTCTGCCACTGGTGCTTGGACCATACGAATCAAGATTCATTGTGATCGGACCAAAACAATGAAGTGCGCAAGAAATTTAATGACGGTTATGGCGTAATGCCTCAGTTTCCAAACACTTTCTTCAGTAATTCCGATGTCCTTGCAACAGGATCCTTCCGGACCCCCGTCACTCGCTGTGCTCGCACCATACTTATACCGCGACACCCTGACCAAAGACCTTGACCACTTTTGGCCAGATTAAACTGACCACCCAATTACTGTCAGAAATCAATCTATCTGACAGTAGAATCAGTTGCCAGCATTTGGATCTTTAGTACTTTTTTATCAACGGTACAATCAAAACGAATGATCCCTTTTATATCAGCAGTATATTTTTGTTGGGCTCTTCCATTTATGAAAAGTTGATATACTGTGTTGGCTTTAAGATTATGCAATTCATGATTGACATTGTTCTTCAGGCTTTTAG
>Ga0208081_1000203_pt1 | contig 15364 bp, 16 predicted proteins | sample NGESurshal092012_6_FD_184479 | JGI IMG/M metagenome (GOLD analysis project Ga0208081, IMG submission 184479) | Arctic peat soil microbial communities from Barrow, Alaska - NGEE Surface sample 415-1 shallow-092012 (SPAdes) | ecosystem: Environmental > Terrestrial > Soil > Wetlands > Peat ...
GGCGAGATCCTGGGTTACACCGAGACTCCGGGCATCGCGCCGCTGCGCAGGGCCATCGCCGGGCACTATCGACGGCGGTACGACCTGGGCGTCGACCCGGCCGACGTGGTGGTGACCACCGGCTCGTCCGGTGGATTCCTGCTGGCGTTCCTCGCCGCCTTCGACGTCGGAGCCAGAGTCGGCCTGGCCCGGCCGGGGTATCCGGCGTACCGGAACATCCTGCACGCCCTGGGGTGCGAGGTCGTCGACCTGCCTTGCGGGCCGGAGACCAGGTACCAGCCAATCCCGACGATGATCGAGGATCTCGGCCTTGACGGGCTGATCGTGGCGAGCCCGGCCAACCCCACCGGCACGATGCTCTCGCCGGCCGAACTCGCCGAGCTGACCCGGCACTGTGCCGCGACCGGGGTGCGGCTGATCTCCGACGAGATCTACCACGGCATCACCTACTCCAAGGAGGCGACGTCCAGCAGCTGGGAAACGGACCGCAGCGGCATCGTGGTGAATTCCTTCTCCAAGTACTTCTCGATGACGGGCTGGCGGATCGGCTGGCTGCTGGTGCCCCGTGACCTGTCCGACGTGGTGGATGCGCTGGCCGGCAACCTGGCGATCTGCCCGCCGGCCCTGGCCCAGTACGCGGCGTTGGCCGCGTTCGACTCGTACGCCGAGTGCGACGGCCACGTCACCCGCTACGCGGTCAATCGGGAGCTGCTGCTGACCGGCCTGCGACGGCTCGGGTTCCACCGGCTGGCACCGGCGGACGGCGCGTTCTACGTGTACGCCGACATCTCGCACCTGACCGACGATTCGACGGCATTCTGCGCCCGGCTGCTGGCCGAGACAGGGGTGGCCGCCGCCCCAGGGACCGACTTCGACGTGGTGGACGGGCACCGGTTCTTCCGGCTGTCCTTCGCCGGTGCGACCTCGACGGTGCACGGTGCGTTGGGTGCGCTGGAGGATTTCCTGGAAACACGCTGAGATATGCGGCGCCGCCGTCGGGAACGGTGCAGTGCGCCCGGGCGTTTGACTTGATGTGGTGCCGCCATGCGGCAGCTGTCGACAAGGCCGCGTGCCCGGATCCCGAGCTGGATCAGGGGCCAACCCCGAGTCGAGAATCAGGGTTGGCACCTGAGGACCGCGGAGCGCAAAGCGAGGACAGTAAGAGTCAGCACCAGCATTCGGCAAGAAAAGTGAGCATCGGCCGGTCGGCCGTGGGCAGCACGAAACGTCACTCTCAACACGGAGAACGAGGAAGACAATGGACAAGTTCTTGAAGATCGTGGGCATCGTGGTGGTCGCCTGGATCGCCCTTCAGCTGATCCTGTGGGTGATCGGCGGGGTGCTGTCCAGCCTGTTCTGGATCGCGCTGGTCGCCGGCGGCGTCTGGGCCGTGGTGGCCATCTCGAACAAGAAGCGGGACCAGATCGGCGGTTACCGCCGCTGACGTCGTTCGCCCCGGCCTGATCGGCCAGCCGCCAACGACCGGTTGTCGCCTCGGCGGGCAGCGCATCCTCGTGATGCGCTGCCCGCCGTTCTGCGTTGTCGGGCCCGTCTCGACAAGCCAGCCGCCACGGTGGGTGCGACTTGCCCCGATGCTGCAGCACTCGCGAGCCGCCTCCGATGAGGCGGTCACGGGTGATCAGGCGGCGGGCGGTGTCAGGACCTGGTCGATCAGGTACACCGTGGCGTTCTTGGTCTGCACCCCGCCGCAGATCACGTTGGCGCCGTTCACCTGGAGGGCGTCACCGGATCCGGTGACGGTCAGCGTCGCGCCGTTGGCGGTGGGATGGATGCCGACGACCTCTGCGGGCGAGAGCCTTCCGGGCACCACGTGGTAGGTCAGGATCCCGCTGAGCAGTGCCGCGTTCGTGGTCAGCGAGTCCATCGTCGCGGCGTCGATCTTGGCGAACGCCGCGTCGACCGGCGCGAACACGGTGAACGCGCCGTTGTTCAGCGTGGTGACGAGATTGACCTGCGGATTGACCGTGCCGGAAACCGCTGCGGTGAGGCTGGTCAGCAACGGGTTGTTGGACGCGGCCACGGCAACCGGATCGGCGGCCATACCCTCGACGGAACCGGCGCCGGAGGGCACCGTCGCGGCGTAGTCGGCACACCCCGGGCCGACCAGGGATGCCGGAGCCGCATCGCCTGACATCGCCGATGTGCCGGTCCCCGTGGCATCGGAGGACGTGGCATCTGACGACGTGGCATCGGACGACATGGCGGGCGATGACATGGCCGAGGGCGCCGCCGACGATGCCGCGGCCGACGATGCCGCGGCCGAGGTGCTGCTGGTGGTCGAGCCGGTGCTCGATCCGCAGGCGGCCAGCGCGGCAACCAGGGCCACCCCGCCGACCAGGGTGAGGGCGCGTTTGATCAACATTTCTGCTCCTGAAGGAAGGTGCGCCGGTAGGTCCGGCGACGATGAGCGGGCTGCGCTCTGGATATTTCTCGACTGTCGTGAACCCGCACCCGGTGGGTTTTCGCGGGAAGTATGCCAGTGCGCTCGCGCGGACTGCGCTCACCTGCGCTCAATGGAGACGTCAGGCCGTCACGGTCACCTGACGGGAATCCCATCCCGTCGCGCCGTCCGGCATCACCCCCTGCACCTGGTCCGTCTGCACCTCTCCGTTGCCGTCGATCGCGCGGCAGCGCAGGGTGTGCGTTCCGGATTCAGTCGCGTCCCACCGGTAGACCCATTGCCGCCAGGTATCGGCGCTGACCTCGCCGGACAGCGCCGCATCGTGCCAGTCGCCGTCGTCGATCTGCACCTGGACAGCGGAAATGCCGCGGTGCTGCGCCCATGCGACGCCGGCGACGGCGACGGCGCTGCCCTTCGACAGCTGGGCGAAGCCGGCGGGTACGTCGATCCTGGATGCGGTCTTGATCGGTGCCTGCGGCGCCCAACCGCGGTCGGTCCAGTAGGCCGTCACCTCCGTGAACCTGGTGACGTTCAGGTCGACGACCCACTTGGTCGCCGACACGTAGCCGTACAGCCCGGGGACGACCATCCGCACCGGGAAGCCGTGCTCCAGCGGCAGCGGGTCGCCGTTCATCGCGAACGCCAGCAACGCGTCCCGGCCGTCGGTCAGCGCCTCCAGCGGGGTCGTCACGGTGAAGCCGTCGTAGCTGGTGGACAGCACGCAATCCGCGCCGGCCTGCGGTTTGGCCATCGCCAGCACGTCCGCGATCCGCACGCCCTGCCAGCGGGCGTTGCCGGCCAGATCGCCGCCGACCTCGTTGGAGACGCAGGTCAGGGTGATCATTCGTTCGATGGACGGCATCGCCGTGAGATCCGTGTACGTCAACGTGATCGGGTTGTCGACCATCCCGTGCAGCCGCAGTTCCCAGATGTCGGTGGTGACCCGGGGCGGAAGGAAAGCGGTGTCGACCCGGTAGAAGTCGGCGTTGTCGACCACGAACGGAGTGATGCCGGGAACCTCCAGCGCGACGTCACCGACCTGCTGCTCATCGGTGGGCACCGGGAGCGACACCGCGCTCCGGCTGGCCGTGACCTCCGCGGTGCTGGGGATCCACCGGGCCAGCGCTCCGGCCACGGCCGCCGCCGCGGCGCCGATCGCGGCGAGCCGGAAGAACTGCCGACGGTCGACGGTTCCCAGGGCAGTGCCGGCCCGCTCGCCGGTCCGGGTCAATGCCGACATCGGATGCGCGGCACCGGATGTCGTGGCTTTCGGATTCTCCGGATCAGCCTCACCCTGCGCCCCCTTCGACTGCACCGCCAGCCGGGTTTGATCCTCATCCCACGCAGCTGACGGTGCAGTCGACCCCTCGATGGCCCCCACGGTGGCAATGGTGTTCGGGCTCTTGGTCACGACCTGACGGCGGAACACCGTCACCAGAAACACGATCCCAACCGCTCCGCCAACCAGCAGCGGAATCAGGTCGACGATTCCGGCCCCTGACCGGGTGAGGACCGCGACGGCGGCCACCACGATCAGCGCGACGGTGATTCCCACGGCAATCCGAGGGCTGCGCCTGGCGACGATCCCGATCACTGCTGCGACCACGACCAACGTGACGCCCATCCCGACGGTCAGCGCTGTCTTGTCGTTCTGACCGAACGTCTGGATCGCGAATTCCTTCAGCCACTCCGGCGTGAGCTGGATGAACGACTGGCCGAGCGACGTCAACGGGGACGCCGGAGTGTCGAACACGCCGATCCATCCGCCGAAGGCCGCCAGCAGCTCGGCGACGCCGACCGCAAGGCCGACGGCGATGACCCCGACGAGCGCCGCCAGCGCGACACCGGGTCGCCACGGGCCGGGCCCGGGCGGGGTGGGATCGACCGCCGGGATCGGCGGCGCGCTGCTGGTCATGCCCGGGGTTCGGGGCGTCTGAGCGGCCGGATGGGTCGGTGGGACGGAATCTTCGTCGCTCTGGTCACCTGCGAGGGGTTGCTGCGTCGGCTCGGGCACCCTTTCATGGTCCGCTGATTGCCCTCCGGCGGCGGCAGCCGTCACCGATCTGTAAGGGAAGACCTGCGAACGAGGACGGACCATCCGGGCCCGCGCCGGCAACGAATGGCCCTGAAAGTAGGCACCCGGCACGCACATTCCTCGCCGGGGCGAAAGGATGAGCCGATGCCTCCCCCGGAATCCCCGGCCCCGCGCCCGCAGGGCCACCGGCGACGGACGTTGACGCCCGTCCCGGAGTCGGCCGACCAGCCGGCCAGCCCCGAGGAACTGCTCGGACTGACCGCGCTCGGGCAGGAACACGCCTTCGAGAAGCTCTATGACGCGTTTGCGGCCCGGGTCTTCGGGCTGGCCCGCAGGATCGTCCGGGATCCCAGCCAGGCCGAGGAGGTCGCGCAGGAGGTCTTCTTGGAGATCTGGCGCCGAGCAAGCCGTTTCGATCCCGCCAAGGGCTCGGCGACATCGTGGATCATGACCCTGACGCACGCCCGTGCCGTCGACCGGGTGCGGTCGGCGCAATCGGCCACCGATCGGGAGACCAAGGTCGCGCAGGCCTCCGTCGAGCGGGACATCGACACGGTGGTCGAGGCCGTGGAATCTGGACTGGAACGCCGCGCCGTGCAGCGGTGTCTGGGCACCCTCACCGAGCTGCAGCGCGAATCGATCACGCTGGCCTATTACAGTGGCTACACCTATCGCGAGGTCGCCGAGTTGCTCACCGCTCCCTTGCCGACGATCAAGACCAGACTGCGTGACGGTCTCATCCGGCTTCGCGACTGCCTGGGGGTGGGGGCATGACGAGCATGACTTCCGATCCGCATCTGAACACCGGCGTGCTGGCGCTGGACGCGATGCCGGACGACGAGGCGACCGAGGCCATCGCACACATCGAGGACTGCGAATCGTGCGCCGCCGAGCTCGCCGGCTTCCTGGAAACCGCGGCACTGCTGGCTTCCGTCGCCTCCGAAGTGCCGCCGGCGGCGTTGCGGCGCGCGGTGCTGGCCGCGATCGCGGTCACGCCGCAGTTGCCGCCCATCGTCGGTCTGCACGAGCGGCACGCTCGCCAGGGCCCACGTCACGCCCAACCGGACGACGAGGCGACCGTGCCGACACCGACGCCGTCACCGACTGTTCCTGACACACCCCCGACGAGCGGCACCGTGGTGCCTTTGCGTCGACCGTGGTACCGGCGTCCGGCGGCGTTCATCGCGGCCGCGGTGGCGGCGGTGGTGATCGGCGGCGGTGTGGTGGTCGCGGTCAATCGCACGTCGAATCCTCCCGACCAGCAGGTTGCGCTGGAGCAGTGCGTGCAACAGGCCGGAGACGCGCAGGTGCTCAAGCCCGCCGACGCGCAGGGCGAGGTCAGGTATGCCCCGTCGTGTGGTGCAGCACTGGTGGACGTGTCGGGGCTGCGTGACCTGCCGGCCGACCGGACGTACCAGCTGTGGGTACTGGCCGGCTCGAACGCCAGGTCGGTGACCCTGTTGAACCAGGCGGCGGACGGCCAGCCGCAGGTGTGGGCGGCGCCGACACAGGCCGGCGATACCGCGATCGGGATCACCGAGGAACCCGCGACCGGCTCCCCGAAGCCCACCTCGGATCCGATCTGGGCGGTCGCCCTTCCGGCGTGAGGATCACCCGCTGCCCGCTGCCCGCTCACCCGCTGCCCGCGACTCGGTGCGAGATCGCGCCCGGTCGGGGAGGACCACGTCAGTCGTCAGTCGTCAGTCGTCAGTCGTGAGCCGTGGGACGAACGGGCGCCGGCACACGCGGCGTCCGTCGCTGACGGGCGGACCGGCTCGCCCACCCCGGTCGCGCGGGTCGGGCACCGCGGGCGGAGCTCACGACGGACGATGGCGTCAGAGGGGATCGGCACGCGCATGCAACCGAAGTACCGATACGGTCCGTCCATCCGTTACGGCAGGAGGGTCAGTGGGGCCGGAGGAGGAGGCGGAGTTCGCCGTGTACGTGACCGCCCGACGCGATCGGGTGCGCCGGACGGCGTACCTGATCTGCGGTGACTGGCATCGCGCCGACGACCTCACGCAGATCGCCTTCGTCAAGCTGTATGGCGCCTGGCAGGGCATCCGCAACCGCGCGGCGCTGGATTCCTTCGTTCGGTCCTGCCTGGTGCGGGCGGCGGTGGACGAGTCACGGCGGCCGTGGCGGCGGGAGCGGGCTGTCGAGGTGCTGCCCGAGGTTCCCGACGTCAGCGACCTGTCCGACCTGGTCGCCGACCGTGCGGTGATCCGGCAGGCGCTGGAAGAGGTACCCCCCGGCCAGCGCGCGGTGCTGGTCCTGCGGTATTTCGAGGGGTCGAGCGTGGCGGAGGTGGCCCGGATCCTGGACTGCTCGGAGGGGAACGTGAAGTCGCAGACCGCGCGGGGATTGGCCGCGCTGAAGGCTGCGCTGATCAGCCTCGGTGCGGTGCAGGACCCGCTGACCATCGGCGAGAAGCGAGCCGCGACGGCCGGTCCCGGTGACGCGGCCGGTCCCGGTGACGCGGTCGGTCCCGACGGGGATCGGTCATGACGGACCAACACTCCGGGCCCGGCGGTTCCGGGCCGGATTTCCCTGGGCGGGATCTACCTGGGTCGGGTGCCCCCGGGCCGGAACTCGACCCCGACGAACAGCGCCTGGCCTCAATGCTCGCCGATCTCGCCGACGATCCCGAGGCGCCACCCTCAACGGTGACCGTGGCCTCCGTGCTGGCCGCGGTGCGCGCGCAGGCGGCGGCCGCCGATGCGTCCGGACCCCTTCCGGCACTGGATGTGTCGGTGCCACATGTTTCGGCGGCGGATGTCCCGGTGCAGGATGGGGCGGCAGGATCGGGCGGCAGCGTGGTGGATGGGCGTCACCGCTTCCACGGTCGGCGCCGCGCGGTGCTGGTAGGCGTGCTGGCGGCCGCGTGCCTGGCCGCCGTCGCGGCCGTGGTGATCCCGCTGTCGGTGCGGTCGTCGAACACCACGTCAGCCGAATCGGCCCTCAACACCATCGCCGACACTGCCTCGGTGGCCGGTCAAGCGGGGGAAGTTCCGGGACAGAGCGCTGCCGACCTGAGCGCCCCGGAGGCGGCCGCGGGCTCGGTCTCGGCCCAGCCGCCGGTGCCGGCTGGCAGCGGACTGGCGGACGCGGCCGTACCCGACCAGCCCCTGACGCCCGAAGCCGCCGGAGGCAGCGCTGCCGGTTCCGCGGCGTGCGCCTGGTCGCCCCTGAGCGTCGGCGCGACAGCCGCGTTGACGCGGTCGCTGCCATCCGGTCGGTTCGGCGCGCCAGGCGAGCTGATCGCCGGCTGCGCGGCCGAGCCCGTTGCGGGAGCCCGACTTCCGGACTCGACGGGCGGGTCGCTGGTGGTCACGGTGGTCACCGCCAAGCCCGGAGCCTGCGCGAGCGGATCGTCGAACCTCGATGCCACCGAAACCGGCGTCCGCTGCGTGTCGCAAGGTCCAGGGCGGTATCTGTCCACCGGCACCGGCGGCGCGCAGACGGCGTACATCTACGGCAACGGTCTGGAAGTGGCCGTCGGCAAGGACCAGTCAGCGACCGGGCTGCCGGAGGGTGCGCCGCTCACCGCCGATCAACTGTTTGCTGCGGCTCAGGCGGTGCTCACGGCCGCAGCCACAGGGTGAACCGCGTGACCGGCAGGAACCCCATCCGCAGGAAGCCGGGACGGCTGTCGTCGCTGGTGAAGGCCGCCGCTGGGAGCCCGGGCCCGTCGTCGATCCGGGCCCACACCAACGATTCCCACGCACCGCGCCGCCGCGCCGTTGGCAGCGTGGCGGCAAGGCAGAGGTTCACCACGCCGTACGCGACGTGACTGGATCCGATCGCAGCCGGGGTGCCCTCCACCGCCGCGACCCGGATACGCAGCGGGCCGCCCAGCAGGGCGGCCCCGAACAGCGCGTTGGGCGGCAGGCCGGCGGCCTCGGGCAGCGGGTATCCCCGTACCGCGACGGTCTCGGCCGTGGCGAGATCCTCGAGTGTGTGCGCCTGCCGGACCGCGACGCCCGTGTTCGACCGGAACATGTGCGGGACCGGCGCGCGGAGCACGAACATCGGATGACCGACGAGCACCCAGCCCCGGGAGGTGAGATCCGGCGTCGGCCACGCCGACAGAATCGTCGCCGGGTGGCTTCCGGGGGCGAAGAACTCGTCGATGCTCGCCAGCACCGGGCCGTCGGCGGCGAGCACCGGCTTGAGCAGCACGGCCTGGTTGAGGTAGGGCACGGGCACTCCGACGTCGGCCAGCGCCACCCCGGGCATTCTGGCGTGCCGACCCTCGGCTGCTTCCGCGATCAGGTCACCGAGGTCAGCCTGGTTGAAGAGGAACCGGCGCAGCACCGAATCGCCGACGGGAGTGTCGGGGCGCCAACCGTTCTCCAGGCTCATGCCTGCATCATGGCGGTCCGGGCGGCGATTCGGAAGGCGGAACAACGAAGCGGTGCGCAGTCCGCCGCAGAATGACGTGCCGATCAGCCCGCGAGCAGCAGCGCAACCGTCAGCCCCAGAATCACGGCGCTGGACACCATACCGGTGATCAGCCGGCCGCGCCTGCCGGTGAGCGTGCGGCCCAGCACCACGCCGCCGGCCACCAGCAGCAACTGCCAGGACGCCGAGGCGACGAACGCGCCGAGCACGAAAACCGTGCCCTGGCCCGCGGTGGACGCTCCGGCGGCCTTGCTGCCGACCACCAGCGCACTGAAATAGATCACCGTCGCCGGATTGAGCAGGGTGATCCCGAGCAACGCGCCGTAGGCGCGCAGCGGCGTCATCGACGAGTCGTCGGGCAAATCCTCGTTCTCGGCGGCGCGGTGATCGCGGATGGCCGAAACGGCGATCCCGATGGCGACGACCACCAGCGCGGCCGCCGAAACCCAGCGCAACGGTCCGGCAACGGCCGCGATGACTCCGGTCAGCGCTGCGCCACCGACCACGGCAAGCAGCGCGTACAGCCCGTCGGCGCTGGCCACCCCGAGCGCAGCGGCCGCGCCCACCCTGGGCGAAGTGCGAGCGGTGAGCGTCACCAGATATGTCGCGACGGCGCCGACCGGAATGGCGATGCCGAACCCGGCGAGCAGCCCCGCGACCAGGGACTCGGTCACGGCAGCACACGCGCCGCGGTCACCCGGTGCCTGGTCCGCCGCTGCGTCCCGACGATCGGGTCGACCGCAATGGTCGGCAGGCAACGGGGCGCGGTCATCCCGCGATCGTGACCGCAGGCCCGCCTCCGGGCAACCGCACAGGCAGCGGTGTGCGCGAAGGGAGAACGGCGAGCCGGGCTGGGACACTGGACCGGTGACGACACCTGCTACCCCGAACGTGCTGGCGCAGCGGTACGCCTCGCCCGACATGGTCGCGATCTGGTCCGCCCAGAACAAGATCATCGCCGAGCGCCGGTTGTGGCTGGCCGTGCTGCGCGCCCAGCGCGAGCTGGGGCTGGAGGTGCCGGACGGGGCGTTTGCCGCCTACGAGGCGGTCATCGGCGAGGTAAACCTGGGCTCGATCGCCGCCCGCGAGCGGGTGACCAGGCACGACGTCAAGGCGCGGATCGAGGAGTTCAACGCGCTGGCCGGGTACGAGCAGATCCACAAGGGCATGACGAGCCGGGATCTCACCGAGAACATCGAGCAGGTGCAGATCGCCGATTCGCTGCGGCTCGTCCGCGACCGCACCGTGGCCGTGCTGGCCGCGCTCGGCCGCCGGGCCGCCGAGTTCGCCGACCTGGTGATGGCCGGCCGATCGCACAACGTCCCGGCGCAGGCCACCACTCTGGGAAAGCGGTTCGCCTCCGCGGCCGACGAGGTGCTGCAGGCCTACCATCGGATCTCGGATCTGCTGGATCGATACCCGTTGCGCGGCATCAAGGGGCCCGTCGGCACGTCCCAGGACATGCTCGACCTGCTGGGCTCGGCCGACGCCGTGGCACACCTGGAAACCGCTGTTGCACAGGAGATCTCCGAGTCGTCCAGGCTGCTGACCAGCGTCGGCCAGGTGTATCCCCGGTCGTTGGACTACGAGGTGGTCTCCGCCCTGGTGCAACTGGCCGCGGGTCCGGCCTCGCTGGCCACCACCATCAGGTTGATGGCAGGCGCCGAACTTGCCACCGAAGGTTTCCAGCCCGGCCAGGTGGGCTCGTCCGCCATGCCGCACAAGATGAATGCCCGCTCCTGCGAACGGGTGTGCGGCCTCGCGGTGATCCTGCGGGGGTACGCCTCGATGACCGGCGAGCTGGCCGGCGCGCAGTGGAACGAGGGCGACGTCTTCTGCTCGGTGATCCGCCGCGTCGCGCTTCCCGACGCGTTCTACGCGATCGACGGGTTGTTCGAGACCTTCCTGACGGTGCTGGCGGACTTCGGCGCCTACCCGGCCGTCATCGAACGCGAACTGGAGCGCTACCTGCCGTTCCTGGGCAGTACCAAGGTGCTGATGGGCGCCATCCGGGCCGGAGTCGGCCGGGAAACCGCCCACGAAGTGATCAAGGAGCATGCCGTGGCGGTGGCCCTGGCCATGCGGGAGAAGGGCCAGTCCGAGAACGACCTCATCGACAGACTGGCTGCGGATGAGCGGCTCCCGCTGGACCGGGCCACGCTCGACGGGCTGCTGTCCGATCGGCTCGCCTTCACCGGGTTGGCCGGAGCCCAGGTCGAGGCGGTGCTCGCGCAGATCGGCGCGGTCGCCCGGGAGCATTCGGAAGCGGCCTCGTACCGGCCCGGCGCCATCCTCTGACCACCTGTCACGATGTTCTACGCCGAATGCGGTACATCGTTGCTTGCGATGTCGTTACGACAACATTGCGCGCAAGTGGCCGTGAATACGCGACTTTCGTCCGATCTCGGCCGAGTTCCGGGAGGCTATTCCCAAGGGCGATCACCCGGCGTAGCCTTTTAGTCACTCCAGCAGGCCACGATCCCGTGACGGGATCTGATGTCCGCGGAGCTGACGATTGTGGTCATGTGACAGGAACGGCGCGTTTCCGGCGCTCCATCGCTGTCCGCTGGTCGGCGACCGACGGTGGTCGGCGTTGACGGATCCAGGGGTTCGTGTCCGCCGGGTGCTGATGATCCGATCGTTCGACAAGTGCACATCCCGCGACTGCTCCGCACACCCCGCGCAGCCGAGCGAGCAGGCCAACCACAACGCCTGAGAAGGAGGCATGAATGATCGACACGCTGACACCGTTCCGGGCCGTCCAGGAGAACGCCACGTCGTTCTGCATGGACTGGCCGGTGTTCGAGTCCAAGGAGTTCGGCGAGACTCATTTCAACGGAACAGTGTTCGTGCTCGACGCGACCGGCAACAAGGTGTCCCATTTCGACTGGTCCGCGCCGTCGGACCAGGCGGCAGACGAGGCGCTTGGCCACATCGGGTGGACCCGCACCGGCCCGTGGGAGTCGGATGGCTTCGGCCGGCACAGCGCCAGGGTGGTCGCCGTCGCCGCCCGCGAACCCATCCCGCTGCCTGCGCAGCGCACCGTGCCGCTGGCCGAGGAGGCAGCACTGCACCTCGCCTGAGGCCCGCAGACCGCCCGGAGACGTTCGTTCAGAGAAATCCGTCCGGACGCGGTGTCCTTGTGGGGGGTGCGCCGATCGTCCTCAGGGTGAAGTCGGCGATCAGCGCCGACCACACCCTCAGGAGTCGTCGTGCCGCAATACCTCGCCCTCACCTACACCGCCGACGTCGACTGGTCGCACCCCGACCAGGCCGCGCAGATGGTCGAATACCGCGAGTTCAGCGCCGCTGCCGCCGCGGTACTCCGCGGCGGTGCGGTGCGGTAGCCGACGGCCACCGCGACGACCGTTCGGGCCAGCAACAAGGGCGGCGACGTCGTCAACACCGACGGCCCGTACGGCGAGACCAAAGAGGCGCTGACCGGCTTCTATCTGCTGGACTGTGCTGACCGGGACGAGGCGCTCGCCTGGGCAGCGCAGGTTCCGGCGGCGTGGGGTGGCGCGGTCGAGGTTCGTCCGGTCATCCCACTGGGTTCATGAATGAGACGCTCCACCGCTGACCGGCTCAGTGCCCTGACCCGTGACGATTTCACCAGGATCCTGGCCACACTGATCCGCCTGACCGGCGACATCACGCTCGCCGAGGACGCTCTGTAGGACGCCATGGTCAAGGCACTGAGCACGTGGGACTCCACCGGGATCCCTGACAGTCCGCGGGCCTGGGTGATCGTGACCGCCCGGCGATGCGCGGTGGACCGGATCCGCCGGGAGGCCCGCCGCACCGACAAAGAGGCATCCGCCATGGCGCTGTTGGACGACGGTGATGATCCGCCCGAATCGGTGGTTTGAGATGACCTGTTGCGCTTGGTGTTCACATGCTGCCACCCCAGCCTCTCGCTCGACGCGAGGGTGGCGCTGAGCCCAGGGCCACCAAGTGCTGCGCTGACGTTCACGGTGAACGGGTTCTGTGGCTGCCGGCGGGAGCGCGGGACGCAGTGCTTGTTGGTGCTTCGGACTTGTCGGTGCTTCGGACGTCAACGGCCGCAATGGCTCTCCCCACCAAGCGGCGGTGGTCGTGACCACGCGGCCGGTCAGCCGTGGAGGTACTCCCATCGCACCTGAGGCGCGCCGAACGCCGAACCGCACGCTGCGGCAGACTGTGGGCGTGGCCGAGCGGGACGATCAATCCGGTGACCAAGGTCGGGGCGGTGGCAGGGGCGGGGACAGCGCGTGGGACCGCGACCAGCGCCAAGAAACGCCGCTGCAAAGGTTGGACCAGAACTGGGCCGACCTGTTGCAGGAACTGCGGGTCATCCAGACCGGCGTCCAATTGCTCACGGGTTTCCTGCTGACCCTGCCGTTCCAGAGCCGGTTCGAGCAGTTGACGCAATTCCAGCAGGTCGTTTATTTGATCACCTTGAGTGCGGCCGTCATTTCGACCGGCTTTCTCATCGCCCCGGTGAGCTTGCACCGGTTCCTGTTCCGGCGCCACGCCCGGCGGGTGACGGTCGATGTGGCGCATCGCCTCGCGCAGATAGGGATGGCGCTGCTGGCGGCCGTGGTCGCGATGGTGCTGCTGATCTTCGACGTGGTCAGTTGGCTCACGGCCGGAGTGATCGCGGCTGCGGCGGCAACGGTGCTGCTCGCCGGATTGTGGGTGGCCCTGCCGTTGGCCATCCGCGAGCGCGGCAGGGACGAACCCGACCGCTGAGTGCGGCCGGAGGGGGCAAGGCGTGCGCGCGGAACTCAGGACTTGGCGGCCGGCGGCAGCTGAGTGGAGGCCCTCCCGTTGGCGGTGCTGGGGGTGGTGATACCAGGCGAGCCGGCAGTGGCAGTGGCCGTGGTGGTCGCTTCAGTCGCGCTGGCGGCGGCCTCGACCGCCGAGCGATCCGCGGACGTCGCTGCGGTCTCCGCCTTGGTGGCGGACGCCTCGGCAGCTGCGGCCGCGGCCTCGGCTTCCGCGGTGGCGGCCAGTGCGGATTGTCGGCGCCGCAGCACCATCACCGTCGTGGCGGCCGTGGCGACCAGCGAAAGGATCGCGGCCGGCTTGTTCGACAAGCGGTAGTTGAGCGCGTGGTCGAGCGAGATCTTGCCGGGACCGGCAATCGCCAGGGCCGCCGAACACAGTCCCAGCACGGCCGGATATTCGTAGCCACCGTTCGAGGCGAACAGCCCCTTCGGTCCGTGGGCAGTCGCGGCGACAGCCATGGTGCTGGCGGTTGCGGCCCCCGTCGCCGGGGTGGCCAAGCCCAGGATCAGCATGGCGCCACCGGCGGTTTCGATGATCCCGGCGGCCAATGCGCTGGGCTTGCCCGGCTTGAAACCCATGGCCTCCATGGCTTTTCCGGTTCCGGTGACGCCATGGCCGCCGAACCAGCCGAACAGCTTCTGCGCTCCGTGCGCGGCCAGGATCCCGCCGACGCCGGCCCGCAGGACAAGACGAGCGATATCGCTGCGAGAAACCGCGGCCATGGTGGTGCTCCTTCGCATGGGAAAGTCGATGGTGTCGGTGGACGTCCCGCAGAATCAGTCCGCTCGGTATCCGGTTCCCGTCTTACTCCCCCTCAAACCGGCGTTGCGCGTCGGGCATGCGACTGGCCCCTGCGCACCTCCTGGCGCGGAGGCGCACCGCCCACGCGGCGCCCACGGCAGTGTTCCTGGTCACCCAGTTGGCGTCCGGTGGTTGACGCGGGGCGAACACGGGCACCATGGAGAAGGCAGCGTTCGCCGGAATGTTGTGCGGCGAGCGTTGGCGTCAACCGTGTTGCTCATTCTGAGGAGATCTCATGCTCGGCCTTATTGTCAGCCTTCTCGTCGTCGGCCTCATCGCCGGTGCCGTTGCCCGCCTCGTCGTCCCGGGCAAGCAGAACCTGTCCATCTTCGCCACCATCGGTATCGGTGTCGTGGGCTCCTTCGTCGGGGGTTTCCTGGGCTACCTGATCGGTTCGGATCGCTCTGACGGCTTCTTCCAGCCGTCGGGGATCTTCGGTTCGATCATCGGCGCGATCATCGTGCTGTTGCTGTGGCTCAAGTTCGGTGATCGCTCGCGCTCGCGCGTCTGAAGTGGGCAGCTCGACAGTTGACGCGCAGCAGGCTTGGTGACGCGCCCGAACGCCCGTTGACGCGCCGCATGCCTGTTGCGCGCCGCATCCTTGGTGGCGCGCCGCGCTCCTGTTGATGCACGGGACGGCCGTCTGACACCGGCTCTTGCCGCCAGGCACCGGGACCGGACAGTGACCGCGCGTGACTGGGCCCGTGACATGTCGCCTCACGCTGGATCGTGCCCGTGCCCGTGAGCGACGGCCGCTCGACCTCGCTCAAGGAAGCGCGCGTAGTCATCGCTCCCACACTCCCTCGCGTCCCGTCGCCACGCCATCGCTCAGGTTCGTTGGTGGAAGGGGTTGTGGTGAATCATGTTGCGTCGTGGTGTGCGGGTCGGGTCGATCCAGGGTGGGGGGAGGTATTCGGGGACACCGTCGGCGG
>Ga0208081_1000208_pt1 | contig 14996 bp, 12 predicted proteins | sample NGESurshal092012_6_FD_184479 | JGI IMG/M metagenome (GOLD analysis project Ga0208081, IMG submission 184479) | Arctic peat soil microbial communities from Barrow, Alaska - NGEE Surface sample 415-1 shallow-092012 (SPAdes) | ecosystem: Environmental > Terrestrial > Soil > Wetlands > Peat ...
CACCGCTCCAACGCCCGACGCGCCGACAGACAGACAGGCTCACCTGCTCGACCTCGGCGCGCTGCTCCGCCCGTTGCAGGATCCGCTAGCGATGCGACCACACGTCGGAATCGGCGTTCACACCCCCCGGGGCACCGGCCATTGTGGTCAGGCAAAGCCGGGAGCCAGACTTCTCAGTTCAGCTGTCGCGACGTGTCGAGCTTGGTTGAATGAGCAGATGCCGCGGCGAGGGTACGACCGATCCTTGGTGCCAGCCGGTTTGGGTCTGCTCCTGGCCGGCACCATCGTCTTTGGGATCAACGCGATCCTGCGCGCACACAACACGTTCCGCTCGCTCTGGCAGCCGAGGGGGGTGGCCGGCCCCCGGCTGGGTTCACTGTTGTACAGGTGGCCCGGTGCAGACTTGGCCGGGGAACGCAATGGAATATTCGAAATTGACGAGGCTGCCGACCTCAGCGACGCTGCCGCCCGCGGGTTTCTGGGACATGACCTGGCCGCAGTCGAGTTGTTGGACAGGCGTGGCGGTCCCCACTTTCAATCCGCCAGACTGCGTGATCGCGTTCCGAGCTGCCTCAGGCGTCAGGCCGACAAGGGAGGGGACCGCGACGAGGCGGGAGATCCCACACGCTCCAGGTCCCCCGTAGGTAATGCCAGCGCTCTCGTGTTTGGTGGCGGCGTACACATTGTTGTCCCACACGGGGAACACTTGCACGACGGGGCCGTTGTACTCGCCGAGGTCGTAGATTTGAGCCGCGCCGTTGAAATCAGTTGATGGCCTTCCGTTGCCCATCTGCGAGCACGGCGGCTGAGTTGAAAGAGTGGCGACCTCGCCGAACCACTGCACCTCGTTCGCCTTGGTGAAGGTGGACCCGTCGACGTTGCCCTGAGTGTCGAGGTGCGGCCACAGCGAGTCGGGATAACGGCCGAACCAGGTGTCGTTGTCACCGATCCACCAGTTGCTTTGAAAGTGCCTGATCATGAACTTGTGCACGGAGCCCGGCACCAACGGATCACCAGGTTTCTCGGTTGCACCGGGCTGCGGAATGAAGCCTTGACCGTTGTATCCCTTGCCTTGCCCAGCAACCCAATGAAACACGAACAAATGCGGCGAATCATCACCATTGAGCCCCCTGTCCACGGTCCAACCGATCTCCACCGTGTCGCGCTTGTCGATCGATGGTTGGTAGGTCACAGCAAGCTCGGCCAACGTGTGGCTGTCGGTGTTGGCCAGCCGCGGCTTGTAAACAGGGAACGAACCAAACGCTCCGTCGGTGTCACCGCGCAGGATGGCTCCGGCGCGAAAGTAATAGACGGGTGGATCACTTGGGTCATCCGCGGCTGCGGCGGCCCCGGGCCCGGTAATCCCGGGCGGGACCGGCCCGGATGTGGACCCGGACGTAGCCAAAGCTTGCGCGCTCACGGGAGCGGCAACCAGCGCCGCGGCCGCCAACAGCAGAACACCTACGACCGCTACCCAGCGGGCAAACATCGACGGCCTGCCCCGCGCTCCCACGCGTGCCGCCGCACCCAGGCCGACAATATGACTCACACTGAACTGCATCTGCGATCCTCACGCTCGTTGGTGCAGTCGACATCGGACCTGCACAAATGCACTCGGTCAACTGCTGTCCCGAGGATGCGGGGAGCCGCGGCGTGATACGCCGTGCCCCCACATCACTACGCACTTGCGGGTGATCCGGTTCGACGTGCTCGTCTGGTTGTGTCAACCTGATCTGGCCAGGCGTGACGGCCGTAGTGCCCCGGCAGGAAGTGTCGTCTCGAGTTATCCGCCGTACGAGTCTGTACACCAGCCCGCGCCGGGGATGTCGAGGTGGATCACGTGTGACTGACGTGGCCCCAGAGTCCGCTCGACCGCGCACCCGACAGGCTGTAGCCGTCCCGATTGAGGACCGTGCAGCGGATGCCGGGCACGTCTCGGAAGCGGAACGGCGAATAGGACTCTGGAGGCCGATCCCTCGCCGTCGCCGCGATGATCGTTCCGTTCCACAGGGGATCCTGCACCGGCCGTCCGGTTCCCCGTGCCACCCCACCTCCAACGCCCGGTGCATTGTGGTGATCGCGTCGTCAACCCGGCCGACCGTCTCGTAACAGTCGACCAGCTCGTCCAGCAGCTCGACCTCGACCCAGGTCTCGGCCGCCGCCGGGTCCGTGCGGCACACCGCGACCGCGCGTTCCAGCACCGGGATGCACGCCGCGGAATCCCGCGGCCGCGCCCCAACACCCGTTCCAGCTCGATTTCAAGAGCCCGCACCTGCTGCCAGTTCACCCCGCCATCCCCACCGACCAGGCGTCCACACGCTGCCACAACCCGTCCTGCGTTGGCCCGGGTCACCGGGCCAGAAGAGGCCGCCCCCGGATCCGGGTCGCCGTCATGACCGAGGAGATCCCGGCGTCACTGTGCGTGGCCTACGACGGTCCGCTTGCTGTGGTTTGCAGTCCCGGCGGCCTATCGGGGCCGGTTGACAACATCGGCTCAACTTGGCCCGCAAATGGGAGGGCTACTGCGTGCGTCCTGCACAACGGTTGGTGTCGACGGCGCTCGAAAACTAAACGGTTTCGGCGGTGAAAAGTGAGCGCTCAACGTTGGAGAGTGATCACTTTGGAGGACAGTGCGCTGATCAGGAGGTTGGCGGCGGAGGGTGTGCCGAAGGCGCGGATCGCTGAACGGTTGGGGCGAGGAGCGAGCGCGCCGGCCGCCAGCTGAGAGGTCACGGTGCGGCGGGGCCTGGCGCCCCGGGGGCCGTCGCCGACGGTGGCTGCACCACGATGGTCGCCCGCCGCCACTTGGCGTCCTCGACCTCGTCCGGTGTAGTCGCGCTGTCCTCGCCGAAGAAGAAGATGTTGACCGTGGCGGATGATCCGGCGAACCCGCGCAGGATGCGATCCACCACGTGCGCCCGCTGTTTGGATAGGTCCCGGTTGCGCCGCCGTTTGGCCGTCCGCGATGCGTAGCCGGAGATCGTGATCGACCGACGACCGTTGCGTATCGCGTCCTGGGCGGCGGCTGGCAGCCCCCGGAACCAGTCCGCCACCACCCCTTCCTGGCCGTCCTCCAGGCTGGCGCTGCCGACCCGGAACGACATGTCGGGTCCGGCGATCGGCTTGGGCTTGGTGGTCCGCAAGTTCACCGTGAACGTGCGGGCAAGCCCGCCAGCAAAGTTCGTGGTGCTGGAGACCGGGGCAGAAGCGCTAATCGGCCCGATCCCGTAACTGCCGCCAGTGGTTCCGCTGCCCGCCGCGGCGACGACAGCGGTGAACGTGGCGACCCCGCCGCCCGGGTTCCCTGCGCTCGAGGCGCTCACGCTCAAAGTGGCTCCCTTGCCGCCCACATCGCTGCTCACGATCGCTGCTCCAAAGGTGATCGTCTCGCCGGATACCCAGAACGGGACGGTGCCGTCCCAACTGCCCCACTGGCGGTCGTTCAGTACCATGTTGTTGATCTCGGTCGACTCGAACAGGTGGAACTTCATCGTGCCGGAGGCCACATCTTCGCCAAGGGTGACCGTCTCGACCAGGCCGCTGCCAAAGTTCAAGAGGGAGGTGCTGGAGGCCACCCCGCCTGCGCCGCCTGAGAAGCTGGTCACCTCGGCGCGAATGTAATCCAGCTTGACGTCGCTCGGACCGGACCCGGACCCCATCCCGTTCACCTTGGCGTTCTCCGTGTAACGCTGGACCAGAGCCGCCACGGCCTTATTGCCGGCCGCTCGTTGTAGCCCGATCAGTGAGGTGAACGGTCCTCCCGGGGCTCGGCGGCCAGGTGCACGTTCGGGCGGCCGGGGGGCGGTGCGCGTTCGGTCGTCGGACGGCCGAATGTCACGGTCCACGACCGGCACCTCCCCACTGCGCTGACAGGTCTAGCGTCCGGGTTGAGGGTGCGACCCCGAATCCCTAACCGGCAACGGAAAATGCAGTAACCACTGCCCCATCGGGCAGACGGTCAGGGGCTGAAACCAGGGCCCCGGCAAGAACCGGTTTCAGCGGCACTGTTGCATTGAGCCATCGTGTGGCGTCGGCGCAAGAGATCTTCCTGTTTCCGGGCCGCGACCTGTCCCGATAACCACTACCAGGTCTTCCAATTAGGGCGTGTCCCGCAACGGGGGTATGACGGGGTCGCGGAGCCAAATCATGATGGCGGCGACGGTGATGGTGCCGCGGTAGATGTAGTCGCGTTTGTCGTAGCGGGTGGCCACGGCCCGGTGTCCGCGGAGCTTGTTGACTGCTCGTTCGACGGTGTTGCGGTCGCGGTGTGGACCTTGTCGAAGACCGGTGGTCGTCCGCCGCGGGAGCCTTTGCGTAGCCGTGCGGTGTGTTGGTCGTCCTTGATCGCGATGACGGCTTTGATCTTGCGTCTGGCCAGGTGGGTGCGGATCGCTCGCGAGGAGTACGCCTTGTCGCACAGCACGGCGTCGGGGCGTGTCCTCGGGCGGCCGGGTCCGTTCCTGGTCACGGCGACCTGGGCGAGGGTGAGTTCGAAGGCGATCGAGTCGTGGCGTTGTCCCAGGGTGGTGATGAACGCCAGGGGACGACTCCGGCTGTCCGCGGCAAGGTGGATCTTGGTCGAGAGCCCGCCACGAGAGCGGCCCAGCGCCTCACGCTGGGCCGGTTTGCCCTGCCCTGGTGGAGAACCGGGCTCGGCGGCCGACGATTTCGTGTAGTTCGGTTCAGCCCCCCGTGGGGCGACGACCCGAGTGAGCCCGGGTGCATTTGTTGACTGGTCCAACCATGGAGGCAGTTGGAGGCCAGGGTTCGGGGGGTGCGGGCGAGGCGAACCGGCCCCATCGGCGCCGGCCATCACTTCTACGCGCGAGCACGTCCTGTGAGCCGGTGGTGAATCCGGTGATCCGAAAGACCCCATCAGGCACGGAAGGCACTCGCCTCACCGTCGGCGGGGTCTTGGTGTTGATGTTGCCCGCGGAAATCAGGTATTCATTCTGGTGGGCCTCGATGAACAGCACCTTGCCCGTTGAGGGCGGCTTGTTTCGCCCCCTGGCTTTGGGCGCCGTTCCTGGGATCAGGTCGACGTCGACGGTGTACTGGTTCAATCGATCGCCGGAGCGGGATTCGCCGCGCGCGTCCTGGATCTGGTCGAGGATCTTGTTTTCCTCCTTGACAGCGGGCTCGTGTGATGCCTCAAAGGCGTCGTTGAACGACTCGTTGCGATAGGAATGCATCTCGTAGTTTTCGATGATCTCGTGCATGAGGCTTGAAACACCGAACCCGGGTGCCCCTTTTTCCAACAAGAGGATTTGGTCGATGCGCAGTTCCTGGACAGGGTTGGTCTTGAAGTCGACGGGGAACGCGCCGATGTGGACGCCTTCCTGCGTTCGGCCCAGGTGAATTTCAGCGTCCTTTCCCGTGTCGGCGATGATCTGCTGCAGCCGATCCGCGACCTCCTGGGACAGCGCCTTCTTACCGTTCGGGCCTTTCACCGAAATGGTCTTCTTCTTGGCGTCCCACACTAGGATCAGGCCGCTTGCCGCATCGAGCATCGCGGCCATTGCCGCGACGTCCTTTTGATCGCCGACCACCTTAAGCTGACGCTGCATCGACATCGGGCCATTCCGCTCGCCCGGATGCGGGGCCGCCTGACCGCGGCCGGGCGCACCCAGTACCGATCCTATGGCGGCATTTCCGGCAAGCCGTTGCATCGTGAGTAGGGCATGCTCGCCGACCGCGGGTCCGGCCACTGCAGAGCGGTGGAGCGCAGCACATTGTTGCACGGTAGCTACGTGTCGCTGGCCGGTCATCAAACGGTCCTTCCGACAAGAGAAGTCGATGTCAAAGATGGTCCTCCTACTCCCACTTGTCCGCATCGGTCTTTCGGGGAACGCCGCCGCCGGTGCGAGATCACCGATCGATTCAGGGCTTGCCGGCGTGCATGGGTAGTGATCCGGGCCCTCGCTAGGATTTGCTCGGGCAACGCCTCGGGGAACACCTGCGCTCTCACTCCGTCACCGGGCCGTGCCATTTCCGTTTGTGCCGCAACAACACTGGTCGATCCGGACCGATCCGCACGTCCCGTGGCCGGGTCACCACCTGTTCCTTCGCGCGAGCATGACCGCTGGTCACAGTCCGGGCACCAGCCAGCCAATCCGGGTCCGTGGAGCAGTACCCGGAGTTGATTCTCTGGATAGGCACCCGCTGAGGGGGTCAGACAACTCACTCATGCCCTCGGAAATGCGGCCGGCCCATTAGACGTTCGAAAATGCGCGAATACATCACACCCCAACCTGCTAGTTAGTTAGCAGCACGGTTGGCTAACCTGCTAACAGGACGTGTTGAGTTAGCAGCCGCCCAGCGATCGATGACCGACATGACCGTCACCTGACGGCTACTAATCGGTTCGATTTGATACCCCGTGATCATCGCGGGTATCCCCCTGAAGGAGCGCCATGACCAGCACCGAGGTTTACACCGCCGTCGCCACCCAGGCCCGGCAGGCGACCGAGAAGTCCGTGGACGCGTTCCGCACCGGCGCCAAGACGTTCACCGACCAGCTCGACAAGGCCAAATTTCCGACCGTGGACCTGACCGAACCGGTCGCCCGGTACTTCGAGTACGTGCAGAAAGCTGTTGACCTGAACCGTGACTTGGTCACGAAGTGGGCGGAACTGGTCACCAACCTGTCAGGGTCGGTTCGCGAGCAGGCCGAGAAGGTCACCGGCATCGTGGAGGACCAGACCAACATCGTCGCGGATTTGACTGTCAAGCAGGCCGAGAAGGCGGAGCAGGCGGCGAAGGAGGAGGCCGACACGGTCGAGCGGACGAAGCGCGAGCAGGAAGCAAAGATCGAGGAGGCCGAGGAGGCGAAGGCCCGGGAAGCCAGGCGCGTCGAGCGTGAGGAAGCCAAGAGGGCCCAGCAGCAAGCCGAGGAAGCCGAAGAGGCCGAGAAGGCGAAAGCCCGGGAAGCCAAGCGCGTCGAGCGTGAGGAAGCCAAGAAGGCCCAGGAGAAGGCTCGGGAGGCCTACGAGGGTCTGACCAAGGCCGCACTGTCCGATCAGCTAGCCGAGCGCGGCCTGCCCAAGACCGGCAATCTCGACGAGCTCATCGAGCGTCTCGTCAGCGCCGACAGCGAGTAATCAGCACCAATTCCCAGATGTAGATGACGCCGGCGTCGGCAGCCTCACGCTGCCGGGGCCGAGGTCGTCGTTGCTACCCCGCCTGCGAGCTAGAGCCCATCGGGCTGCCTGCGATGACCAGTCGTTCACAGTGCCGCGACACACGCTCAGCCAATGCCCGCCCGCCGCGCACGCTCGACGGCCTCGGCCCGGCCCAGGACATGCAGCTTCGCGTAGATCGCCGAAGCGTGATTGGTCACGGTCTTCGACGCCAGGCCCAGGCGCACGCCGATCGTGCCGATGGGCAAACCCTCCGACAGCATCTCCAGCACCTGACGCTCGCGCGGTGTCAGCTGCGGGAACGGGTCGGCGGCCCGATCGGTTGCCGAGAACCGGTGAAGGACCCGGTGCGCGACCCCCGGGCCGAAGATCGCTTCGCCGGCCGCGACGGCACGGATCGCCCTGACGATCTCGTCCTGGGTCGCGCCTTTGAGCACGTAGCCGGCCGCTCCGGCCCGCATGGCGGCGAACACCGAGTCGTCGTCATCGAACATGGTGAGCATGAGAATGCAGACACCAGGTGCGGCTCTGACGATCTCGCGCGCGGCGCCGACGCCGTCGAGTTCGGGCATCTGGACGTCGAGGACGACGACATCAGGACTCAAGGTGACCGCCGCTCGCACCGCCTCGCGGCCGGTCCCTGCGGTCCCGACGACCTCGATGCCAGCCACCGATGACAGCAGAGCCGACAATCCATCCCGTACCACCGGATGATCATCGGCCACGACGACCCTGACGAGCCCGCTCACGGTGCCGGCTCCGAATGCGCAGACGAGACCTGAACGGACGCCAAGGGTGCCATCCCCAGGTCTGTGGGATCGACAGCGGAAGAATCCGGATCCTCCTGTCCCGCAGGACCTTCCGCCGAAGGATCAACCCCACTGATCGACCCGCGCAGCGGCTGGCCGATCGGCAACCGGACGATCACAGTGCCTCCAGCGGAACCCGGGCCGGCCCGCAACGAGCCGCCGAGCTCCGCCGTCCGTTCCCTCATTGCGACCATGCCGACGCCGGGCTGCCAGGGCTCAGTCGAATCGCCGTCATCGATGACGGCGATCTCCACGGCATCGGCGACGGTCACCGTCACCTCGATCGTGCGGGCGTGAGCATGCCGCACCGCGTTCGTCAGCGCCTCCGACACGATCCGGTAGGCGGCGACTTCGACGGCCGCCGGCAGCTCGGGCAACGCGGCGGGTGCGTCCATGGTCACCGCCGTCGATCCCGAATCCAGATGGTCGACCTGCCGGCGAAGCGCCCCCAGCAGACCGAGCTCATCCAGCGACGGCGGACGCAACGCGTACACGAGCCTGCGGACGTCTCCGATGGACTCCGCCGCCTCATGACGTAGTGCGGCCAGCAGCGCCTCTGCCCGGTCAGGATCGGTGCGGACCAGATTGCGGGCCGCGTCCGCCTGGAACGCGATTCCGGTCAGGGCGGTTCCGAGCCCGTCATGCAGATCGCGGCGAAGGCGGCGCCGCTCCTCCTCCCGGGAACTGATGATCTCTTCCCGGGAGCGCTGCAGATCCTCACTGAGCCGGGTGGCGTAGGCCGCCACCGACAGCGGCGCAGCCAGCAGTTGCAGTGCCGCCCGATCCGCCCGGTCCAGCTCGCGGTCGCCCGACCGAACTCCGATGACGATCTCCCCGACTGTCGCGCCCTGATAGGCCAACGTGATCGTTTCCGTGTTCTCCGGCTCGACTCCGAACGACGCCCGCTCGGTGCCGTTGATGACGAGTGCGGCCGAGGGAAGCCGCAACGTCTGGGCCACCGCGCGCAGAACGTCCTGCTGGTCACCGCCGACCAGCTGCTCACCGATCCGCGAGACCACCCGGACCGGGTCGGACCGGTCGCCGTAGAGCGCCCGGTCGACGATCCGCTGCAGCCGCACCCTGACCGGATTGAATCCGACGGCAATCACCAGCACGATGAGCGCCGTCGTGCCACCTGCCGGATCTGTGACCACCAGCCCGGTGGTACCGACCAGTGCCAGGTACACCAGCACCACTGCGGTGGACAGCACCAGGTAGAGCACTGTCCGGGACAGCACCAGCCTGATGTCCAGGAGTTGGTAGCGAAGCACTGCGATGGTCATCGATATCGGGACCAGCGCGATCGCCAGCAGATTCAGCACGGCGAAGCCGTCCACGAGCGGTCCCCACACGGCTTGCGTGACGATGGCGACGATCAGCGCCAGCACCAGCCACAACAACTGACGGCGGGTCCGTTCATCGCCGCGCCGGTAACGGACGACGAGCGCCACGAGCGCGGCACCGTAGGTGCCCCTCACCACCCAGTTCGCGATCTCCCAGAGCATCTCGAGCTGCCGATGGTCGGCGATGGAGAGCCATGTGGTGATGGGGGCCCCGTCCGGGTTCGAGCCCAGGCCGATGGCGGTGATCACGCCACCGGTCGCCCCCACCCACACGAGCCATCGCCAACGCGGACTCGGCATCCGGCCATCCGGGAAGAGCAGCAGGGCCAACGGCAGGCAGACGGTGATCGACCAGGGCCAGGCATAGAAATAGACCGTGAGGATGCCGCGGGTCGCCTCGAGTGGCCAGGCCCGGTCGATCGACGCCTGCAGCAACGGTGCGACGGCAGCCGTCATCGTCTGCAGGACACCAGCCGCGGACAGCAGCCAGCCCACCGGATTGCGCGGTCGGTGCCACGCGATCAGGACGCCACTGGCGGCGCAGCTGAGCCCTATCGCGCAGTTGGTGACCAGATAGGAGTCCAACGCATCCTCGAAGGTCATGCCAACGAGCGCCCCGCCGACGATGGTCGCCACGACCTCGATCACCGTCAGCACGAACAGCCCGACGGCGATCACCATCGTGACGCTGGTGCGACCGTGCCCGTCGCTCGTCATGTCGTCGATCGTGGCACCGTGACCAGGCATTTGTCCCGGGCGATTCCCCCGTCCCGACCGGGTATTTGCCCGGAACGCCCGGTCTGCTCGCCCTGCCGCTCAGGAGCGCACCCACCGGATCGTGATGTGCAACGACCACCATTGCCCGCCAACCAGGGAGCGCATGATGACCCAAGTCCCGTCGAGAATCTTGCTGCCGAACACAGTCCCGGCCGGTCCGCCGAGAGGCGTCTGGTGGAAGGGTGCCGCGTTGTTCGCAGTCGCGGTCTCGGTGGTGGCGTGCTCGTCCGCGACACCCGCCGCGTCCTCCGGTGAGACGTCCTCCTCCGGCGATACGTCGACCACATCACCAGCCCGGTCTGCCGCCCCGTCCGCCCCGTCCTCCGCGTCTGCCTCCTCTGCGGAGTCGTCAACGAAGGTTGCGGCGGGGACGTCGATGAATCCCGGCAGCGACGTGGCCGCGGCCTGCGAGGCGGTCCTGACACTGAATGCAGCCCAGCCGCCCGGAACCGACCCGGACGGCCCGACACCGACCAAGCAGGAATTGGCCACGTGGGCAGGCAAGGTACAGCCGGCGCTGACCATGGCGGCTGCCGGCGCCCCGGCAGAGCTCTCCGCCAGCTTTGCGACCCTGCAGAAGACTGCCGACGCCGCGAAGAACGGCACACCGGTGAACACCGACGACCCTGTCTTGAACGAGGCGCTCAGGACGATCAATGCCTCGGTTCACGACAACTGCGGCTTTCAGACGCTGGATGTGACAAACTCCGGCGGCGCGCTGGTCGGGGTGCCGGCCACCCTGGACGCCGGACCACTCGCCGTCGAGTTCACCAATTCCACCAATCCCGGAAAGGCGAGTTTCGTTCTGCTGGTGGCTCGGATCAAGGACGGCCAATCCGTGCCGCTCGCTGACATCCAATCCGGGAAAGCAGATCTGGCCAAGGTCTCTGACGTGCTCGCAGGTGTCCAGCCGACCGGACCGGATCCCACCTATACGACGACGACGCTGACTCCGGGGCACTACGTGGTGGCCAGCCCGCTGGGCACTCCGCCCAGCTTCAGCGGCATCATCGCTGTGGAGTTCGACGTCAAGTAATCGCCGGCCCGACCCGCTGCCCAGCTTTGTACTGTGCGGGCGCGGTCCGCGTGCGCGAATCTGTGCTGCGCACGGCGGTCCGCTGCGACAGTCCGTGCTGCTGCGGAACTTCCGGGCGCGTAATGCGACTGTGGTGTCTCGGGTCATGGTTGACAGGTATGTCTCACGTCTTGGTTGACATTCGTTGGGTTGGAAGGGGGGTCTCTCCGCCGTCGATGGTGCGCCGTTTGGTGCTGGCCGTCCAGCCCCCCTCCCACCCGCGGCTGCGCGATTCTTCGCGGGGCCCCCCTTCGGTCCGGGATTGTGGGCCTTCCTGGCTGCAGGATTTTCTGCCTTCGTTCGTCGGTGTCAATGTCGTTCGTCCTCGGTGCCGTTCCGCTGCAGCGTCCGGCGGCCTGCGGGCGCTCCACATTGACGCCTCCTCGCTGCGGCAGGGATGGCAGCTATCGAGGAAGGCCGGGGTGCAGTCAGGCCGGGGTGTAGTCAGGCCGCGGTGCCCCGGCTTCGCCCCCCTTCTCCCGTGGACCGTGAAACACATTGTGCCCGTGACGATCTCGTACCGGCTAAGGTAGGACCCCCATCCCCCCGGTTGGCCGGGGGGGCAGCAAGCCGAGCTACGTGACCCGTCTTCGTCCGGCTCGTGACGTTTCGGTGCCGACGGTGCCCGCGGCCGGCAGCGGTTCACGGGTGCCGCGGGGGAAGGGGGCCTCTGGTCCCAAGGGTTGGTTGAACCGGGTCGGGTCGGCGTCCAGTACCCGGACCAGCCGGGTGCCGGAGAAGATCGTGATGTGGTCGCCGTCGCAGATGATGTCGACCTGGTGACCGTCCCATCGTCTGCCTACCCCGACGGCGTACCCACCGGCGCCTACTTTGCCGCTCTGCACGGGTCGGTTGGTGACCCGCACCGGCGCCGGCAGCGGTCGTCCAGCGGGTCGGGCCTTGTCCGTTGCGGCGAATGCCTCGGCCGGGGTGCACTGGTGCGGCAGGGCACGATGCCGGCGGTCGGTGTTGTAGTACGACCTGAACTGATCGAGCAGATCGTTGAGCTCGGCGAGCGTGGCCGGGGTGTCCCTGGCTCGGAGCCAGCGCTTCAGGGTCTGCCAGAACCGTTCGATCTTGCCGCAGGTCTGCGGTTATCCGGCTAATCCGGGGTCCGAATGGTGGGGTTCCCCAGGGGCAGTGGACATCGGAAGCGGGCTCCCTGGTGGGCCGGCTGAGCTGAATGGTTACCTTTCCTCAGGATCATCCCGGAACCGTTCTGGCTCAGCTCAGCGTGCGTTCTTCATCAAGACCGCTAACTTGCGGTCTCGCAATGCGGCAGGGGCGAACCGGCACCGTTCCTCTTGCGCAACCGGGGAGGGCGCGTAGTAGTACATGCTACGAACCCAGTCTCGGCTGATACACGTTCAAGTCCACGCGGCCGATGCACTCGAACCGAAAACCACATGATCATCGGGGACATCGGCGACGGTCCGCGCTACGGTCTTCACAGGCTCCGGTCGGTGATCAAGCGGCCACCGGCCACCACTGCCATAGGGCAGTCATATACCCGGCCGACCCCGCCGTCACGGGTCATTCTGCTGTTGCAGGCGCATGAGGGCGCGGGCAAGACGTGGACGATCGGGCGCATCCGGCGGACCGGCGTAGGCCGCGACCAGCGGCCCAACCCGGTCCCCGTCGCGGATCTCGCACCGAGAAGGACCAGCGGCCGGACGATTGTTCTGCAGGTGGTCAGCTCACGACTGGCTTTGACAAAGGCAGTCGGTGTGGCGATGAAGAAGCGTCGTGGGAGGGTGCACGGGAGGAAGCCACCGATGAAGGAACTCTCCGGGAAAGTTGATCAAGCACGTGCGGCGTTCGGGCAGCGCGAGTGGGCGGCCGCGCGTTCGTTCTACGCCAGTGCCGACGCCGATCACCAACTCCATCCTGCCGATCTCGAGTCGTGGGGTCTGGCGGCGCTGCTGACCGGCCACGACGACGAGTCCGATGCTTTGCGGGAGCGAGCCCACTACGCGCTTCTACAGGCAGGCGATCTCGACGGGGCGGCTCGGGTTGCCTTCTGGCTGGGTCTATCCCTCGTCCTGCGGGGCGACGCTGCAAGGGGGCGAGGGTGGTTCGCGCGACCACGAAGTGTCCTCGGTGACGAAGCCTTCGCCGGGTCCGTTTGGCTCGGCTACGAAAGGGTCAACTTGGGCATGGCGGCGCTATTCTCACGTGAGCACGGGCGAAGCCTGGACCTCCTCGCCGAGGCTGGAGAGATCGCGGACCGGCACAGTGACACTGACCTGCGGCTGCTGGCAGGCAATGGTCATGGGCAGGCGCTGCTGGCGCTGGGTCGGCCCGCTGAGGGGATGGCGGAGCTGGACGGGGTCATGGTGCTGGCCACCACTGGGGACGCTAACCCTCAGGCGGTGGGTCTGGTGTATTGCGCGGTGATCGCGGTCTGCCGCGGTTGCCTCGACATCGCCAGGAGCGCGGAGTGGACCGAGGTGCTCAGCCGTTGGTGTGAGAGCCAACCCGACCTTGTGCCCTATCGCGGCCAGTGCCTGGTGCACCGGTCGGAGGTGCTCCAGTTTCAGGGTCGGTGGGACGAAGCGACCGCCGAGGTCGAGATTGTCCGCGAGCGTCTGCACGCTTACGCAACCGACGTCGCCGTGGGCATGGCGCACTACCAAAGAGGTGAGCTGCATCGTCTCCGCGGCGAGTTCCGTGCCGCCGAACAGGCCTATCGAGAAGCGCTGGCTGCCGGCCACGACCCGCAGCCTGGACTGGCGTTGCTGCGGCTGGTCCAGGGTCGGGCGCAGGCGGCGCTGCTCGCGCTGCGGCGAGCATTGGAGGAGAACCAGCGCATGTTCGCCCGCTTGCGGCTGCTGCCTGCTGCCGTCGAGGTGGGCATCGCGGCAGGCGACCTGGACACCGCCCGATCGGCCGCGGCGGAGCTCACCGCTGAGGCCGGCCGGCTGGACTCGGCGTATCCGCGGGCGGTTGCCGCCGCGGCGCGCGGTGCGCTGGCCCTCACCGACGGCGAGTCCGGGTCGGCACTTGCAGCGCTGCGGTCTGCGCTACAGGAGTGGATCGGTCTCGGTGCGCCCTACGAAGCGGCGCGGTGCCGTGTGCTCGTGGCGCAGGCCTGCCTGGCTGTCGGTGACCTCGAGACCGCCGAGCTGGAGACCGAGGCGGCTCGACGGTCCTTCGCCGGGTTGGGCGCGAGAGTTGACCTCGAACGGCTCGACGCAGGAAAGAGGGGTGCTGTAGTCGCTCTTGACGGCCTGACGCCGCGCGAGATCGAGGTCCTCCGCCTGGTGGCGACCGGCGCGAGCAACCGTGAGGTCGCCGAACAGCTGGTGCTCTCGGAGCGCACCGTTGCCCGGCACGTCGCGAACATCTTCGTGAAGATCGGAGTGTCGACGCGGGCTGCGGCGACGGCCTACGCGTATGACCACCAGATGGTCTGAGGAAAAACTACATAACGATCTGCATAGTTCTGCCGACGCCGCCCACGCCTCTGCGCGCCTACCTTCTCCAGGAGCAGTCGAGGAGGCGGGAGATGAGGCAGGGCGACACGGGTCCATCGGTTCCAGGTGACCGAGGGTGGACCCCTGAACCTCCTCGACCTCGACGCGAATCCCTCGTTGAAACATACCTCGACCGAGTGGAAGGAACCCACGATGAGCACGTTCTACAACATCGCCTACGCCGTTGGCTTCACACCATGGGAGAAGGCCGGTCAGGCCGACGGTGACCGCATCGCCTGGTTGTTCGAGCGCGAGGAGGTCGACCGCGGCGGCCCCGGCAAGGCCCTCGACCTCGGCTGTGGGTCAGGCTTGCACGCCGTCACGTTGGCGCAGCGGGGTTGGGACGTCACTGGTGTCGACCTCATCGGCAAGGCACT
>Ga0208081_1000209_pt1 | contig 14969 bp, 11 predicted proteins | sample NGESurshal092012_6_FD_184479 | JGI IMG/M metagenome (GOLD analysis project Ga0208081, IMG submission 184479) | Arctic peat soil microbial communities from Barrow, Alaska - NGEE Surface sample 415-1 shallow-092012 (SPAdes) | ecosystem: Environmental > Terrestrial > Soil > Wetlands > Peat ...
ACCTCGTGGTGACCTCGGCACGAGACGTCATCGACAACCCACTCTTCATGCCCTACCACGCTCACCGCTACGCGGGCATTCCTACGTGAGGCACGGAGGAGCGTTTCGCGGGCAGTTTTCGTGAGTCTCGCCGTGCCCTGCACGCCCAACAGTTGCCCGAATACCCTGGTCTTGAGCATGCCGTGTCTCCTCCGTAGTTCCGGTCCCTTCGCAAGACCAAAAACTACGGGCAGGCGCGCGGCATGTCGCGTCAAACCCGCAGGTCAGGCACCCACTACAACGTCACAAGAGCCACGCCGGGGCGGTCGCCGCTCTGGCAACAGACACTGTCGAGTTCACCGTCATCGATGCCAGCATGTCGCTACGCGAACTTTCATATCGGTGCCCACCTGGTGCCGTCCGAGCGGTGCTCGGCTCATAGCTCTGGCGTGTAGGTTTCGCCGCATGCCACGCCGTTCCAACCGCAGCATAGTCGCGGCACTCCTTGCGCTGGCGCTGACCGTCGGTGCCTGCACCTCGACAACCGCCGGGCCACAGACCACCTCGTCGTCTGCCTTGTCCACCACCCCGGGTCGGCCGACTTCCCCGTCAGAGACTGCAACATCGAGTTCGAGGTCCACCACCGCGGAAGGTCGAACGACAGGCCCCTCCGGAACTGTCGGTGCCGAGGGGATAGGCGATCCCCATTACCCGCTGGCGGGAAATGGGGGGTATGACGTGGACTCATACGATATCGACCTGTCCTATGACCCGGAGAGCAACGGTCTTCAATCCACTGCGCATCTGGTAGGCACGGTGACATCGGCCGAGGGGCTCACCCAATTCAACTTGGATCTGCAGCCGACCATGCAAGTCTCGGCTGTCACCGTCAACGGCACGAGCGTGAACTTCTCGCACGTCGGTTCCGAACTCGTCATCACACCCGCCGCCCTCCTGGAACCCGAGACCGCCCTCGCGATCGACATCAGCTACTCCGGTAAACCGGCCGTCGTCCGGGGTGGTCGCGGCGGGGCACCGGACGGCGGCTGGTACCGAACCGATTCCGGTGGGGCATTCGCCGCCGGCGAACCAGTCAGCGCATCGGCCTGGTACCCGGTCAACGAACACCCCGCTGACACCGCCACCTTTGCCGTGACAGCGACGGTCCCCAACGGATGGCAAGTCATCTCAAACGGCCTCCGGCAGTACGATGACCTCCCTGACCCTGGCCAAGGAAACTCCGTCTTCCGCTGGAAGCTGGACCAGCCAGTCGCGAGCTATCTGACCACCGTCTACATCGACAAATTCACCACCATCGAGGACACTTTGCCGGACGGCAAGCCGGTCGTCTTGGCCATTGGACCCAATGTGCAGGACGGCAAGGATCTCGCAGCGCAGACCAAGAAGGTAATTGAGGTTCTCTCCGGCTATTTCGGACCTTACCCGTTTTCGGCTGCCGGCGGGATCTTAACCGGAGAATCGTCGACCGACATCGACCTCGAAACTGCCACCAGACCTATTTACAGCGGCGCCTCGCTGAACGGCGTGGACATCGTCGTGCACGAATTGTCGCATCAGTGGTACGGCAACACCGTGGCCATCAAACAATGGTCCGACATCTGCATCAACGAGTGCGTCGCCTCGTACGCACCCTGGCTGTGGAAGGAACAAGTCGACGGCACCGACCTCGACGCCATGTGGAAGCGGCAAATGCGCCGGGCGGTGGACGATGAGGGTTTCTGGCGATCACCACTCGTCGACATGCCCGCAGGACAGGAGTTCACTTCCGTCTACAGCCGGGGGCCGCTGGCCATGCATGCACTGCGGAAAGAGATGGGCGACAACGCGTTCCTGATCCTGCTCAAGCAATGGCCAGCGACATACGCAGGGAAACATGCATCCTTCGACGATTTCGAGGCGTTTGTGTCCACCGTGGCTGGCCGCGACCTCGCCCCGTTCGTAGATGCATGGTTTCGCGGCGAGACGGTGCCCTCGAGCGATCTCCTCTACCCCGGTGATCTGGGCAAATAGGAATGAGCTTTCGCGCACTCGCCGATCCTGGATTGCTCCGATCGACCCAGGTTCGTTGGGTAGAGTCACATTGGTCGGGATGTGGGCTGATCGCCAAGGCGGAGTCAGGGGTAGCACACGGATCCGCAGTGCGGCCGGCATGTGATCATGATGGTCCACTGCTCACCGTTCCGGCCGGTCGGTCGGAGTCGATGGCCGGTCAGATCGAAGGTCTGATCCCTGAGACCGCTGGGGTGGCCTTTCCACAAGGGGCGGCCTGGCCACCAGTGGGCGGGGTGTCCGCTTCAACCCGATCGCAGGCCTTGGCGGCGGCAATGGAGTCTGGTCGAGCTTGGATGCTTGGATGTCCGACGTGTTGATCGAAGAAATCGACGGTGGCGCGCCGCTTCTGGACCTGGGCGCGTCCGCATCGGATTGGTCATGACCCGATTGGGCCAGCGCACGAGCGTGGGCGCTGACTGCAGCGACCGCTGTTTCGAGCGGGCCGCGACCAACGTTCCGCCGCCAGATGACACCGAAGAGCAGGACGGCAACGACCTGGAGAACGAAGGCGGTGGTCGGAGAGAATATCTCCAGTGGTGAGTTCATGAAGACGACATGGGCGGTGTAGAGAGTGAGGGTCATCGCGCCGGCGGCGGCTAATGGTGCGGAGACGACGTCGATCACCCGCCGCAGAATTGGCTGGGCGATGTGTCCCAGCAGAAGCATGGAGCCGAGCAAAGCGACGGCGCCGCCGATGGTGCCGAGCAGGTCGAGAGGTGTTCCTGCGTGCGGGGCACGAGTGGCCAGCCACCACCAGCTGGTGGTCGGCGTGGTGCCGTCGAACCCGAACGCCAAAAGGTCGTCGACGACACCCATGCCACCGGCACCGGCCGACTGCAGCGCCGCACCACCGCCGAGCGGCCCGAGCAACAGCCACCCAGCCCCGAACGCGGCGATGCCGAGCGCCGCGCCCCAGATCAGCAGACGCCAGGCGATCCGGACCGAGGACAGTGTCATGCGGCCCACGACCAGTCCTGCGCAGAGGTAGGCCATCCACGGCAGCACCGGGTACGACCCGGAAACGAGTAGTTCGCTGAACGTGCCCAGCGGATCGGAAAGCAGGTCACCGAACGTGAGGTTCTCGCCGGACGGCACCGGCAGAGCCGGTCGCAGGAATTGGCTCAGCACCGGCACGACGATCGCTGCGGCGAGTCCGGCCACCACCACGGCGCGGGTGCGCATGAATACGAGCGGAATTGCCAGCACGAACAGCAATGCGTAGTAAGGCAGGATCACGCCGGCGATGGAGGCGTCGGTGTAGCCGAGAGCCAAACCAATCACACCGATCGCCACGGCGCGGCCGGCAATCGCCGCGGCAGTGGGTCCTGCCCTCACCCAGGGCACCCGGGCCCGTCCGGTGGTGAGCGAGAGCCCGACGCCGGCCAGTACGGCGAACGTCGCAGAGGAGTGGCCGGTGGCGATGTAGCTGACCCAGTTGGGATCGAAGTTCTCGTCGTACGGAATCAGCGTGTGCACGGCCATCATGCCCAAGAGAGCCAGGCCACGGGTGATGTCGATACCGATCAGTCGAACCGTACGCAATCGAATGCCGGTACTCGCGGCACCTGGACTGGTCCGGTTCGGCTCGCTCCGGGAGACCGTGGCCGGCACCAGGTGAATGCTCTCTCGGGCCACCACCTGGCGTAGGAGTCGCACCGTGCGCTGCTTCGCCAGCGGATGATGGTCAATCTGCACGACTGCCGTTGAGGCACTCGGAGACCCACCCTGGCCGTTCGGCGGTTTGACGTTGGCCGGCCGGTGCCTACCGCGCTGTAAGTCACCGGCCGGCGGTCGGATGGCGCCACGGCTGCGGATCGCGTTGTCCACCCAGGTGCGTGCGGTCGTAGCAACGGCCGTAACGGCTGTTTCGAGCGGGCCACGGCCGACGGCCAACCGCCAGGCCAGCCCGAACAGCAGGACCGCCACCACTTGCAACACGTAGCCGTCCGTGGGTTCGAAGACATCGAGCGGCGAGTTCATGAATACGATGTGGGCGGTGTAGAGGCTGAGGGTCATGCCCCCGGCCGCAGCGAGCGGAGCCATGACAACATCAATCATTCGCCGCAGAGTTGGCTGCACGAGATGGCCGAGCAAAAGCATGGCGCCGAGCAGTCCGACAGCTGAGCCGATGGTACCGAGTAGGTCCAGAGGTGCTCCGGCGTGCGGTGCCCCGGTGGCCAGCCACCACCAACTGGTCGTCGGAGTCGTGCCGTCAAACCCGAACGCGAGCAGGTCGTTGACGCTGTCGGCGTCACCGTCCAGCAGGCCGGGTCCGGCCAGCTCCAGTGCGGCCCGGCCACCGAGCGGCCCCAGCAACAGCGAGGCCGCCACACCGGCAGTGATCGCCAGGGCGGCACCGAGGATCAGCAGCCGCCACGCGACCCTGACGGACGACAACGTGAGCCTGCCCACGATCAAGCCTGCACAGATGTACGCCATCCAGGGTAACGCCGGGTACGCCCCTGTCACCAGCAACTCGGACAACAGGCCGAGCGGGTCGTTAAGCAGGTATGCAGGAGTGGGATTCTCCAGAGCCGGCACCGGCAGTGCAGGCCGAACGAATTGACTCAGCACCGGCACGGCAACCGCTGCAAACACCCCGACCACCAGCAGCGTGCGGGTGCGCAGGAAAAGCAAAGGAATCGCCAACAGGAACAACACCGCGTAGTAGGGAAGGATCACCCCGGTGATCTCCGCATCGGCGTAGCCCAGGGCGAACCCGACGGCCGCGATGGCCGCCGCCCGCCCGCCCACCGCGGCAGCCGTCGGCAACGCGCTCGCCCATGGCACCCGAGCCCGTCCGGTGGTCAGCGAGAGCCCGACACCGGCCAGAACGGCAAACACCGCCGAGGCGTGACCGGTGGCTACGTAGCTCACCCAATTCGGTTGGAAGTTCTCGTCGTACGGAATCAGCGCATGCACGGCGATCATGCCCAGCAGCGCAAGGCCGCGGGTCACGTCGATTCCAATCAACCGGGGCTTGTTGTTCCCTATGCCGGGCCGCGGCAGAAAGTTCGACGTATTGATCGTCGGGGTCTTGCTCGGCTGGGTGGGACCGGGCTCCGCGGAAACGCTGGTTGCTGCGGTCACGGGGTCATCACCGTCTCAATGAGGTCCAGGCCCAGGTCGAAGTTCGGTTCGTCGGGTAGACCGCAGTCGGCGTACCAATCGACGGTTGCCTCCGGGTGCGGTCCGACAACCGCCACTCGGCCCTTACCGAAAGGCGCGACCAGCGCTGCGATCTCGTTGTTGGGGTAGCGAGCCAAGACCGTGGTTCCGGCATCGGAATCGAGCAGGAAAACCGGGCCGTCCTGAAAAAACATCCGGCGTGGACGGCCACGCCAGAGCACCTCCACCAGGGTGTCGTCCGTGGTGCCGGTGGTGGCACCCTTGCTGGCGATGTACTGGTCGGTATCGCCGGTAAGAAGCCCGAACCCAGGGGTAGCGCCCGCCAGATAGCCGCCCAGGCAGAAGCCCAGGTAGTTCCCGCCGAGCGCGACATAGTCGCGGATTGTTGACCGGTGCTTACGCATTCGCCGGTAGGCCGGAGTCAACTCACCACCCCCGGGCTGGGCATAGATCGCAGCACTGGCAAGGGTTTTCGCGTTCAGCGGCAGCTCACCGTCCGGGCCGACATAGCGCACGTCAAAGCGACGGGGAGACGAGCGCAACAGTGAGACGACCGCATCGGAGCAGGCTGTGGGACGCGCCGCTGGTCCTTTGTAGACCAGCGCCAACGGGGCGCTCACGCGGCCGCCTCGGCGGGGATACCCCGCCAGCGGGTCCGAGCCGGCAGTTGCTCACCCTTCATCACCAATGACAAAGGTCCCAGGGCCGCATCAGGTCCGACAGTGGCGTCGTAGAGCACGATTCCGCGGTCACCCACGGTTGCCCCGCCACCGATCCGGACAGTCGACATCTTCATCACCCGGTCCTCGAACAAGTGGGTCTGCAGCGAGACGTCCCGGCCGACCATCGCGTCGTCACCGATCTCGACAAGATCGAATTCGGTGAGATAGGTGGTACCGATCCAGGTCCTCCGCCCGATATGCGCACCGAACAGCCGCAACACCGGCGGCAACATGGGCGTGCCCACCAGCATGTAGAGCAGCGCCGGCACCGCCGCCGCCTCGTACAGCCCGGTGACGAATTCCGAACGGCGCACGAAACGGCTCCAGAGCGGTTCCACCCGAGCCCGATACCGGCCGACGACCAACCATTTGGCCGCGGCCACCGTGCACACCACCAGCAACGCGGTCAGCATCGCGAGCACCGGGGCAACCAGCGCTGTCGTCTGCAGGTCGGTGCCGACAGCCGCCAAGGTGGCTATGGACTGCAGGTAGAGATAGACCGCAACAGCAATGAGGGATGCCGGCACGCTGATCCGGAAGAATTCGATCAACAGTCGCTCGGCGATCCGCCAACGCGAGGGCCGGTAGGTCAGGTTCTCGGCGAAGTTGCCGCTGTCCTGGCGCGCCGGGAGATTCATCGCTGGTGAACCGAGCCAGGCCGTACCGGCCGAGATACCGCCGGGGGGAGGCACTGTCGCCACCCCAATCAGGGAGTCCGGGCCCAGTCTGGTTCCCGGGGTCAGCATGGCCGCGTTGCCGACGAAGGCTCGCTCACCGATGTCGGTGCGGCGGAAAGACACCCAGCCGTTATGGAATGTCGCCCCGCCGGCGATCGCCATGTCGGCGACGAAGCTTTCCCGTCCCAGCGTCAGCAGATCAGGATCCAAATGGGCCACCGTCGAAACCTCGGCGCCACGACCGACCTGCGCACCCAGCGACCGCAACCAGGGCACCGTGTAAAGCGTCGCGTACAGCGAATTGGTGTAGGTCAAGCTCATCTCCAGCAGTTTGTCCGCAAGCCATTTCCGCACACCGATGGACGAGTGTGCAGGCATCACCCCTACCGGGGTGGTGGGCAACACCATCTTGTGCAGGGCGTAAACCAGTACGCAGACGGCGACAACAAAGACCGGACCGACGAAAGCGGCCGCGATCAACCCGGTGAATTCATCGGTGGCCAGCAGCACACCCCAGACCAGGGCCAAAGTGGGCACGAGAGCCAGCAGTGGGACCGCCTCGAGGAGCGCCAGGCCAGCGGCGACCGCGGTGCGCTGCGATCTGCTCCATTTCGCCGCGGCCGGCTTCGATGCCAGTTCCGCGACGATCGGATCAGCTTCGTCGGATCGTGCCGATGGTGACCCCGCCCACTGCTCACCACGTGGGATGCGTTGCCCACGAACGGCTGTCGACTGTTCGGCAAGTATGGCCCCGGCGCTGACAATAGAACCGGGCTCCAACACGGCGCCCGATCCGATGAAAGCATTCGCCCCGATGACGATCGGCTCCATGATGACCCAGCCGTCCTCGACCACCCAGGGACGCAGCGAGACCCCGTACCCGATGCTCGCTCCATCATTGATTCGAATCAGCGCGGGCACGGAGAGCGTCGACGTGCCAACGTGAACGCCACGTCCTACCCGAGCCCCAAGAATGCGCAAGTAGGGTTCGAACAGTGGGGAGCCGCTCAACACCGGGAGCGGAGAAAGCGCCAGCATCAGGTCGAGCGTCCACACCTGCAGATAGACCCGGCTCCAGAGCCGATAGCGGCCCGGTCGCAGCCCTAACGAGAGCGCTCGGACCAGCAGCGGGGCGACGATCCAGCGCAACAGCAGGTAGACAGCCGTCGCGGCCAGCGCAATCATGGTGAGGACACCTATGGAGATCTCGCCCTCGTTGAAGGTATAGATGGCCGCGACCGGGAAGGTCAAGACCAGCAACATGAGATACAAGATCGCGGACTGCACAACGCCGGCGCGGCTGTAGCGCGCGCTGGTGTGCCGCTCGCGCGCCGGACGCGGTGCCGGTACAACCCCGCGGACCTGTGTGGTGTCGGCCTTGGCGTCCAAGCGTCGGGCCATTGCCCGAACGGTGGGGTTGTTGTACAGGTCTCGCACGGCAGGGCTCACCCCCACCCCGCGCTCCCGCAGCAGCGAGACGCAGATGGCGGCCAGTAGTGAATGCCCGCCGAGATCGTCGAAGAAATCCGCGGTGACCGACAGATCGGCCGGTTCCAAGCCGAAGGTTGCCGCCCACGCGTCGCGAACCTGTTCCTCCATGAGACCGACCGCCGGGACAACCTCGCCCGTCGTCGTGAGGAGTCGCGAACCGCTGGGCGCAGGCAATTTCCGGCGATCGACCTTCCCGCTGGGCATGGTCGGCAGTTCGGGCAGGACCTCGAAATAGCCCGGGACCATGTAATCAGGCACCTTGTCCCGCAGTCGATCTCGCAAGCGCAGGATCAGATCGGCGTCCTCGGTCCCGGTGGTGCCGGGTTGCCGAGTGACATAGGCTACCAGTTCGTCTCCTCCCCCGACGGGCATCATGGCGGCGACAGCACTTTCCACTTCGGAGTCGTCCAGCAGCAGGGTTTCTATCTCCCCGAGGTCAACGCGGTGCCCGCGGATCTTGACCTCGTCGTCAGCGCGGCCCAGGTAAACGACTTCGCCGTCGCCGTCAATGCGGCCCAGGTCACCGGTGCGATAAATGCGCTCACCATTGAACTGGATGAACCGGTCCGCTGTCTTTTCCGGGAGGTTCAAATATCCGAGTGCCACTCCTGGTCCACCGACACAAATCTCACCGACATCGCCGTCCGGAACTTGATTCTTTTGATCGTCCAGTATGACAACCGAGTAGGTCGGAAGGGGGCGGCCGATAGTGACGGGCCGACCGGGAAACAATTCACCCCACGTCGCAGTGACCGTCGATTCGGTCGGCCCGTAGGTGTTCAGCATCCGGCGTCCCGGCCTGCTCCAACGCTCCACAATTCCCGCCGGGCAGGCCTCGCCGCCGACCATCAGGCTGCGCACCAGCGGTAGGTCACGGGAGATGGTGGCCAGCAGGGTGGGGACGCAATAGAAGACGGTTACGCCGGTCTCGTCGAGGAAGTCGGCAAGTTCGGCGCCGAGCCGGCGAGAGTCGTTCGGACCGACCACGAGCGTGGCGCCGGCCGCGAAGGTCGGCCAAATCTCCTCGATGGAGAAGTCGAAGGAGATTGTCATCCCCTGGTAAACGCGGTCCGTTGGCCGCACATCGTAGACGTCGGTCACGACGTCGATGAAATTGCAGATGCTTGATTGCGCTACCGCAACACCTTTCGGCCGGCCACTGGAACCGGAGGTGTAAATGATGTAGCACTCTGCCTCGTCCGTCAGGTGCCGGGGAAATGACAGGACGTTGTCGGCGGGGAGCCGGTAGTCCGGCTCACCTGCTATCTCGGCCTCGGCCTCATCTAAAGCGAGGATCTCGCACGGCGGATCGCTCAGTGGTGCTGCCAGGTCCGTGGTCGTGATCAGCAGATCGAGGCCGGCGTCACCGGCAATGTAATCCACGCGATCAGCCGGCGATGCCGGATCGATCGGCACGAAGGTCGCACCGGTCTTGGTGACAGCCAGCAACGTCACATAGGTGGACGCCGATCGCATCAGCAGAATTCCGACCCGGGATCCCTGACCCAGGCCGCGCCGGCGAAGGTGATGGGCCAGTCGATTGGCACGCTGATCAAGTTTCGCGTAAGTGATCAGCTGGTCGGCGTCCTCAACCGCGACCGCACCTGGCGAACGATCAACGCTGCGCTCGAAGAACTCGTGCAGTCGAGCCACACGCGTTCGGTTCGGAACTGCGGTTCCAGCCGGTTGGGCATGCGTGAGCGTCACCTGTTCGTTGCCTTCCATTTGGCGGCGACGAAAACCGCCCAGCGACGGCGAAACAATTGCCCCCGGCCGTACGTCGCCCCACTGGCGGACCATCACTCGCTGTGAGGTACGCCCCGGGTTTGGATCACTGTCGAGGGACCCTACCGGACCAAATGGACCCCGTCGAGCCGCTCAGGGCGCAGAGTGAGCCATGAAGACCTGACAAAGTTACGCCGAACGAGGGTTGTGCGTCACCATTCGGATCATGCTTTGGCTTCACTCGAAGGAAGCGTCCTCATGACGGGCGTGTGGCCAACGTATGTCCGCCCACGTCGCTCAAGGATTTCATCCATGTGAACCACAGCGACGACGTAGGAACTTCACAGCGGGGTTTGGTTCACAAAGCGAAGGAGTTGGTCATCAGGGCGGTACCCGTGAAGCTAGGCAAGCAGCACTACAGGCAACCCTCCTGGAAGCCCATCCGCCTGCACGTTCGGTACGAACCGACTTCCGACACGTCCCGTGAAGCGCTGACCGCACCCCGAAGGTTCTCCAATGAACTGGCACCTGCTTGTCTCCGACGCCGACAACTTCAGCGTCGAGTTCGAGATCAACCCGTACATGCACAAGGTCGACCAACCTGACTGGGACCTCGCCGTCAGCGAACATGAAGCGATCGTGGCAGCCCACGTGGACGCCGGCCGAACAATTGAACGCATCCCGACGGTCTCGGGATGTCCCGACATGGTTTACACCGCCAATGCAGCCCTCGTCCGCGGCAACCGCGCGATCGTCGCGCGACTGCCCGCAGAGCGAGAGCCCGAATTGCCGCACTACCGTCGCTGGTTACTCGAGCGGGACTTCGACATCGTCGATGCCCCGTGCAGTTTCAGCGGTCAAGGGGACTCGCTCGCGTTCGGCACCCGCCTGTTTGCCGGCTCGGGTTGGCGGACCGACGAGGCTATGCACCCGGTTATCGCAGACGTTCTCGGCTACGAAATCGTTCCCGTGCGGACTACCAGCGATCGCTGGTACGACATTGATCTGGCTATCGCCGTCATCACTCCAGAGACAATCGCGTGGTGCCCACAAGCTTTCGACGCCCGCAGCCGCCGGACGATCCGCGAGCTGCCTGGTATCGAACTGATCGAGGTCGGGCTTGACGATGCAGAACGCTTTGCCCTCAATCTTGTTTCGGACACCGAGACCGTGACCATGACGACCGGCGCCCCACGCCTCGCCGGCGCTCTTGGCGACCGCGGCTATCGAGTCGTCGAACTGCGCACCGAGGAGCTGAAGAAAGGCGGCGGCGGCGTGCGATGTACCGCCCTCGCCCTCGACACCTGAACAAATTCGCTGGACGAACGATCACGATCGTCAACCTGATCCCGCCATCACTTCAAGTGGAAACCTCACCACAGTTGTAGCCGCGTCCGATCAGAGAAGAGACCTCAATGTCGCAGACAGCTCGCGCTCTGCTGGCGTGCGCGTTCGTTGCGGTCATGCTGCTGAGCGAGGCGGCGGCAGCTCATGGCCTAGCGGCATACACCGCCGCGACGTCTGAGGATTTGCTGCCCGACCTGCAGGTCGAGCCGTTGGGGGACTTCCGTGTCCAGATCCTCGACGGCCGTCGTATCGTGCGGTTCACGACGAGCATCGCCAACCGTGGTGACGGTCCGCTGGAAATCGCTGCAACAAGGACCAGCACATCAACGCCGGACATGGCCGTCGTCCAGCACCTCTATCAGCGCGCCGGTGGCTATATGCCTGTTCCCACTCGAGCGGTGCTCCGCTATTCGGAAGAAGGCCGGCAGCGCTGGAAGCTGCGGGATGCGGTCGAATTCGCCCTGAGAATGCCCGGCGAGGACAAGCCCCGTGTCGCGCAGACAGTCGGGCTCTGCCTCACCGACGACACCCGCTTGGGCGGCACGTCCGACGCAAAATACGACGGCTGTGTCGACGGTCGGCCGGATGCTCGCTCGGTAGCCGAGGGCATCTCGGTCGATTGGGGCCACCTCAATCGGTTCTACATGGGTGGCCAGTGGATCGACATCACCGGGCTGCCACTACCAGGCCGGTACTGCGTGGCGGCTACCGCCAACCCACTCGGACTGCTGGCAGAAAAGCTCAAGGACAACAACGGAGCCTCGACGTTGGTTGACCTCACGTCGAACGGCGTCACGGTAGTCAGCACTGGGTGTTGAGGAGCACATGTCGTCACCAACGCTTCCGGTGATCATCTGCGGACGGGATCAGACCCGAAGTCAGGCGCGCAGCAGAGAGAGGTGCAGCAGATCTGATGGAGAAACTCCCGCCATTTCGAAAGCTCCGACTCCTCCGCTACGCCCTTGCCGTGCTGTTCTCGATGATGTCGCTGACGGGATGTACCAGTGAGGTCGGTGCTGGTCAGGAGGCGCAGGCGACCGGTGCTCAGGACTCATCGGAGTCGGCCGAGTCGCGCCAGGTGCCGTCAGGCCAGGCGCCACCAGCCGACCAGCCCGTGTCAACGCCGCCTGCCGCCATCGAGATCGCTTGGACCAAAATTCCCGGCGAAATCAGGGACATCGGCATCGGCGGCGTCGATGAACAAGCGATTTGGGTAGTCGGCGGTGAATCCGTGCCTGGTGGCTTCGAGGTCAGCTACTGGACCGGCAGCGGCTGGGACATCATCGAAGGTAGCGCTGCGGTTGCCATCGACGTGGGACCCAGCGGATACCCGTGGATCGTCACCAGGGAGAACCGCATATTCGAGTGGACAGGCACCGACTGGGCCGAGCGGCCGGGGGAAGCCCGCGACATCGGAATTGGCGCCGACGGCTCGGTCTGGATCATCGGCACCGACCCGGTGCCCGGCGGTTACAGCATCCGCCGCTGGACCGAGACGAGCTGGGAGGACGTACCCGGAGGCGCTGTCGCCATCGATGTGTACGCGCGAGGCGACCTCGACGAACAACGACAAGGTGAGCCGTGGATCGTCAATGCAGACCATCAGATCTCCCGCTGGGACGGCTCCGAGTGGGAGCGGCAACCAGGAGAGGCCCAGGACATCGGGGTGGGCGCGAACGGAGCTGTGTGGATCATCGGAACAACTCCGACAACCGGCGGCTACAACATCGCCACCTGGAACGGAGAGGACTGGGCAGCCGCCCCCGGCGGCGGCGTGAGGATCAGCGTCAACCCCGATGGCTTCCCATTCGCAGTGACAGACGACCAGCAGCTCCTGCAAGGGACCTAACCGTGTGGTGGGGTCAGGGGGATGAACTTCTCGACGCTGAGTACTTCGCCGAGACGTTCCAGACCGTGGCCTCGGGGCTGGGCCCCGGCACAGATAACACCTGTATCCCAGCACCTGTATCCCAGCCAGATGGCTGCTCGCGGGCAGTCGCCGGGGTCGCGCCGCAGCTCGGAGACCGGTCTACGTGTGTGCCGGTTCTGAGCCCCTGACGCCCGCAGTGATGAGACCTGGCGCTCGGCTTTGGCGATCGGGGGCGGCCCGCGGTATGCCCCGATAGGGTCTGCTGGTCCTCGGTAGGCTTCACACCGTGTCCTTGCCTTCCACCACGCGCACGGTTCACGTATTCCCTGCAAATCTAGATTCCCGTGAGCAGTTCCAACCCATCATGCACAAGGACCTGGAGCGGCGAGGGCGAAAGTGCAGCGACCGAGGCGATCTGGGAAGAGGGCGTTTGGACGTCCGCCATCGCCACGATATCCACCAACAGTTTTGGTTTATTACGCCACGAACGAAGCCTACTAGAGTTAGGGACACCTATGTCTATTTCGGCAGTATCCGCCATCAACCCCTCTCCAGCGGCTTTCACAACTGCCTCCTTACGGGTCCACAATCTCAGCAGCGCCTCGTCCAGCTCGCTGGAGGGGACCCGGCTCAGCGATGCTCGCTCCTGCTGAGTCAGAATCGACCACAAGTCTTCGAAGTAGTCTCGTCCCGCCACCATCGTCTCCACGTCCAGCCCGACGGGAGCCGTGCCAAATCTCGCCACACCGACCAACGCACCTGAGTGCGTGACCGAAACGTTGAGATCGCGCAAAGATGGAATACTCACTCTACCGTGCGGTCCGCCGCATCGACCGCACCGGCGGTCGATTTCGATAGCGGCCGGGGCGATCCTGAGCTCGCGGCTCGCGAGGACTCTCACCATTGCAGCGCCAACTGCAAAACGGAGGCGGTCCGACTCTCGGCTGAACCTCGAATAGCGATGGATTTCGTCGGCGCTCAGCAACCGTTCCAGGCCGCGGGGTGCCTCAGCCCAATGACACCACCATACGTCGACGGCTTGCATGCTGGGTGTCCTTGTCGATCGATTCAATTGATTTCGAATTCCATTGGTCGGGGCCCGAGCGCTGCTGAAAGAATTGAACCCAGAAGTGCCGTATCGACTATACATCCACTTTCAACGGATGGATGCTCACCACAGACCTTCCCCTCCCGATCCCCGGTGTTCTCGGCAGCGGGGTGCCGATCATCGAAACTTCGGAGGAACTCTTGCCGGCACGCAACGTCGGGTGGAAGATGCGGCAGTTCCCCACCGCGTGCGCGCCCCTGGGTGAACGCGGCCGCCTGACGGCGGCCGATGCCGTGCTGGTGGGCCGTCCACTGGTGTCCAACTTCACCCGCCGCCCTCCACCGAGGAACGGGCCGGGCTGCGGGTCAGCGAGCTGGTTGGCTCGACCGACGCACACGGAGTTGCGGCTAAATCGAGGGTGTTTCGGGCTGGTCCTTCCGTCGCGTAGGTGCATGACGCCGAATACACCGGCGCGCCCGCGATCCGATCAAGGCCCGGTACCTACTACCCGCTGACGCCGACGCTGAAGGCCCGGTCGTCGTGTCCGACACCGGCCACGGGAGAGGCCGACGTGCGCTCATTGGCCAGGGTCTCGCTGTGGAGGGTGACGTCAGGGGGTGGCCGGCGTCGGTGCAGAGTTCGGCGAACCAGTGCGCGAGGCAGGATGTGGACAGTCGGGTGGTGTGGTCGGCGCGGCGTCCCCGACCACTGCCGCACTCAATGGCCGGTTGGGATGCGATCTCGTACCAAGATCACCCGGAACGGCTGAAACGGCTGCAGCGCAACGGATCTGGGGAGCGCGCCCGGAGGGATTCGAACCCCCAACCTTCTGATCCGTAGGGTTATGCTTGTTCGATACTGGGGCCTCCACCAGCCTCTACAGTAACGCGACTACCCTCTCCTGACCA
>Ga0208081_1000213_pt1 | contig 14774 bp, 10 predicted proteins | sample NGESurshal092012_6_FD_184479 | JGI IMG/M metagenome (GOLD analysis project Ga0208081, IMG submission 184479) | Arctic peat soil microbial communities from Barrow, Alaska - NGEE Surface sample 415-1 shallow-092012 (SPAdes) | ecosystem: Environmental > Terrestrial > Soil > Wetlands > Peat ...
GTAAACGGAGTGGTCATAGTTGTAAATCCAGCCGGTGCAGCTGTTATGGTCACATCCTTTATATAACCCTGATAAGTATTTTTTGCTGCAACATACCGGGCTCCCACCGCTAGTGAAATAAAATCAGTAAGCGCGTATGATACGTTTGCCTGGTATCCGAAGTAGATGGAGCTTCCCTTGAAATAGATTTTCCCATTATAAGCTGAAACATTATTGAAGCCCGGGTCAGGATAGCCGCCAGCAATAACGCCCTGATCGAGGGTGGCGAGCTGGCTCTGCAGTCCGGGAACCAAATTTGCGATCTGCATTTCGAAGGAAGGAAGACCGGTGGCATACTCAGCACCGCCGCCTCCACCAACCGGATTGAATCCCAGAGAGAAGGCGAATTTATTTATCTTGTACACAGCGTATACTCCCGGGAATATCGGAGCGCTGACTTCTCCAATATATGTAGTCGGCCTTTCTGTCAGGAAATAATAATCGTTCGTGATGGTCTTGGTCTGGCCGATTATCTGGTTATTAACGGAGAAATGAAATCCGTCTGCCAGTTTTGTCAGACCTGCGGGATTGTAATAAACAGCGTCAACGTCGGTTGAAGCATTGCGACATAGCATGCGAACCATATAAGCGCTTTGGTTCGTATTTGTTACAAGCCCGCCGGCAAAGAGAGAACCGGTAATAACCAGTGCAGAAACAACAGTAAGGATTTTTTTCATGAGTTTTCGTTTTAATTACACATTTTAATATTGACTGTGCATATTTAAAGTGGCGTAAAAGTAGGAAAAAATTTGAAATATGATGTTTTTGCTCAAAAAAAATGGAGGAATTTTCATTAACGGTTGCAGCAGGTATAGAAAACTATCGCAAATATATATTACCTTTTGCTGTGTGTTTGCTTTTTGTCGCGGTTTAATATATTTGTAATCACCGTTCATACAAGGAAACCATGTTTAAGAAATACCTGCCGGTAATAATATCATCATTATTAGTGATTGTCTTTGCAGGATGTGCTGCCAGAAAGGTTACTGTAACAGGAGATCCGTACGGTACCATACCGTGTGCGGAACGGGAATTCCGGGCAGCGTGGGTGGCTACTGTCAATAATATCAACTGGCCCAGCAAACCGGGTCTGCCTGTGGAAGAACAGAAGGCGGAGGCGGTTAAACTCCTCGACCTGCTTTACATGAATAATTTCAATGCTGTTATTCTGCAGGTAAGACCTCAATGTGATGCCCTTTACCAGAGCGACCTTGAGCCCTGGTCATATTATCTCACAGGAGAACAGGGCAAGGCGCCTGAACCTTTTTATGATCCTCTCGAATTCTGGATCGAAGAGGCCCATAAGAGGGGAATTGAACTTCATGCATGGCTGAACCCCTATCGTGCACATCATATCACCGGAGGAGAGGAGTCGGAAAACTCCATTATAAAAAAGCGCCCTGACCTTGTCGTTAAGCTCGGAGAAGGTTACTGGTGGCTCATCCCCACCAAACAGGGAACCCAGGATCATACCTACAACGTGATTATGGATCTGGTGCGGAGATATGACCTGGATGGGATTCATTTTGATGATTATTTCTACCCTTATCCTTCATATAATAATGATAAGGATTTCCCTGACGATGAAGACTGGCAGGCCTATCAGCAGGATGGTGGCAAACTATCACGCGCCGACTGGAGAAGGGAAAACGTGAATGCCTTTATTAAACGGGTTTATAAAGGAATTAAAGCTGAGAAACCGTATGTAAAATTCGGACTGAGTCCCTTCGGTATATGGCAACCGCATAATCCCCCTGCCATCGGAGGGGGTTTTAATCAATTTGAATCGCTCTATTCCGACGCACGGAAATGGCTGAATGAAGGATGGGTAGATTACTTTTCGCCGCAGCTCTACTGGCCGGTCAATCAGCTGGCACAGAGCTACCCTGTACTGCTTGGATGGTGGAGCGGGGAGAACACAAAAGGAAGGCACATATGGCCGGGAATAAGCATTGGCAGTCAGCGGGGAGCAATAGATGAAACCGTAAACGAGATCATGATCACACGCGGCATGCTGCCTGAAAGTCCCGGCGCAATCCATTGGAATATCGGTTCGCTGGCGAGGTCTCCGGAGCTTACGAAAGCCATAGCTGAGGGGCCATATAAAAACAGGGCGCTTGTTCCTGCCTCACCCTGGCTTCATAAAAAGGTACCTGCTCCTCCTGAAGTCAGTTTATCCAAAGCAAACGATTCACTTAATGTCTCATGGAGACTCAAGACTTATACGGATATCGCCCGGTGGGTTGTTTACTATAAGTACGGGTCACAGTGGAAGCACGATATTCTTGGCCCGGTTGCCAGGTCGGAAAACATCCCCGGCTTTGCCGTCAACCGCAGTTATCTTGAACGGACAGATCTGCAGTCAGTTAAAAACAAGGAAGATGTTCTGATAAAGCTCGACACCGTTGCTGTGTCTGCCGTAGACCGTTTCGGCAATGAAAGCGCCCTATCAAAAATGGCGGTAACTGATCTCACCTATGATGATGCCCCTTCGCTGGAAGAGATAATCGCTGAATATTTGGTTAAAGAAAAGGTACCGGTCCTTAAACCCTCTTATGTCAAACCGGGAATTGACGTTCTTGTTGAGGACCAGCTTGACCTGATAAAGGGCAAAAGGGTAGGGCTGATAACCAATCCATCGGCCGTAGGTTCCGATATGAGAAGCAGCATTGACATCCTTGCAGGCACCCCGGGAGTCAAACTGGTGGCATTGTTCGGCGTAGAGCATGGCATCCGCGGAGCTTTGCAGGGAAGGATCATTCAGGAAGGAGAACCTGATCCGGCCACAGGTATACCTGTTTACAGCCTCTACGGAGATACGTTTGCACCTAAGAAAGAATGGCTCGACAGCCTCGATGCACTTATATTTGATATTCAGGGAGTTGGATCTGCATGGTATACTTTTAAATATTCAATGTCGTTTGCAATGCAGGCGTGTGCTGAGGCAGGCATAAAATTTATTGTGCTTGACAGGCCAAATCCTCTTGGAGGTCGCATCGTTGAAGGCCCGCTTCTTGACCTTGGTGGCATCTTCAGTCATCCTCTTCCCCTTCGTCACGGCATGACCTATGGCGAACTGGCCACAATGTGGAATGAAACAGAAAAGTACGGAGCAGATCTGACCGTGGTCAGAATGAAAGGCTGGCGCCGGAGCATGATGTGGGACGATACAGGATTGCTGTGGGTGATGCCTTCTCCGAATATGGGTACACTGGAGACAGCAATAGTATATCCTGGCCAATGCCTTTTTGAACGAACAAATATCTCAGAGGGAAGGGGTACAACTAAACCTTTTCTAATTACCGGCTCAACGTGGATTGATGCTGAAAAAGCTGCTGAAGACCTGAACGCCAGGGGTATCAGAGGTGCTTACTTCAGGCCCGTATATTTCGTACCTGCGGATACCGATACCGGATCCAATCCGAGGGGCAAACCTTGGAATAAGATGTGCGGAGGTGTGGAGATTATGCTGACAGACCCTGCAGAATACAGATCCGTTGAGGCAGCTGTAAATATCATTGATGCGTACCGGAAAACCAATCCTGATTCACTGGTTTGGGCGCCTCCGGCATTGATAAAGAAGATTGAGGAGCCGGGGATGACAGTCGATCAGGTTATAAAAGCTTGTCAGGATGATGTGAGTCAGTTCATGCAAGTACGCCAGAAGTACCTGTTGTACAGATGACCGCCATGCGTGGCGAACTAAGAATCTATTCTTTTTATTCTGGCGCCCAGATTGTTTAGTCTCTTATCGAGGTACTGATACCCACGGTCTATCTGATCGATATTATGGATTATACTCTTTCCTTCGGCACTCATTGAAGCAATAAGCAGGGCAACACCGGCCCTGATATCCGGACTGTTCATGGTAATTCCTCTCAGTTTCTGGCGTCGCTCCATGCCAATTACAGTAGCCCGGTGCGGATCACACAGAATAATTCTTGCACCCATGTCTATCAGTTTGTCGACAAAGAACAGGCGGCTTTCAAACATTTTCTGATGTATCAGTACACTGCCTTTTGCCTGAATGGCCACCACCAGTAAAACACTTATCAGATCAGGGGTCAATCCGGGCCATGGAGCATCATAAATAGTTAAGATAGATCCATCTATATTATTCTGAATCTCATAAATATCATTCTCTGGTATTACAATATCGTCTTCCTCAGTGCGAAACTGAATTCCAAGCTGCCTGAATTTCTCCGGGATAATACCCAGATGCGGAATGCCTGCATTTTTTATTCTTATCGTAGATCCGGTCATTGCCGCCATTCCTATAAATGATCCCACTTCAATCATGTCAGGTAAAATACGATGATGGCATCCCTTAAGGGCCTTAACTCCTTTTATTTTCAGGAAATTGGATTTGATGCCGCTTATATCAGCGCCCATATTGTTAAGCATTGTACACAACTGCTGGATGTAGGGTTCACAGGCTGCATTATATATTGTTGTTTCACCGTTTGCCATCACAGCCGTAAAAATCAGGTTAGCTGTTCCGGTTACTGAAGGTTCATCAAGCAGGATGTCCGTACCTTCCAGTGATGAGGCATGCAATCTGAAGTATCCCTCATCCTGATGATATTCTGCCGATGCCCCTAATTGCTCAAAGCCGATGATATGCGTATCCATTCTTCTTCTTCCGATTTTGTCTCCCCCCGGCCTCGGAATAACTGACATTTTAAACCTTGCCAGTAAAGGTCCCGCAAGCATGACAGACCCTCTGAACCTGCTTGCTTTCCTGAGGAAATCACGGTCGTACAGTCTGTCTGTTTTAACATTTGCTGCCTTGAAACTGAAGGTGCCTTCACTGACCTGATGCACTTCCACTCCGAGATCAATCAGGATCTCAATCAGTACTTTCACATCGATGATATCAGGGATATTCGATATGACTACCTCTTCCGAAGTCAGTAACGCGGCGCATATTACCTGCAGCGCTTCATTCTTTGCCCCCTGGGGAGTGATTTCCCCGTCAAGTCTGGCTCCGCCAGTTACCTCGAATGATTTCATTGTATATTTTTTTAGAACCCGTCTTTGCTCATAACAAATCTAATAAGAACTTCGTTAAAAGAGTTTTTTTTTATATTATTGTCAGGATGATCCGATACAGGGAAAATATAAGCCTGCTCCCTTTTAATACTTTCGGCATTGATGTAAATGCCGCGCATATATTTTATCTGAAGGCCCCGGAGGATCTGAAGGACATCCTTGAATATCCGGGCTTCAGTGACATGTCGGATAATATGACTGATCTGCTGGTACTTGGGCAGGGCAGCAACGTTTTATTCACAGACGATTTCAGGGGTGTGATTATAAAGAATGAAATCAGGGGGATCCGCATTCTTGAGGAAAACGATAAATTTGTTTTGGTAGAAGCAGGATCAGGGGAAAAGTGGCAGGACCTTGTTGATTATGCTGTCAGCCGAGACCTGGCAGGGATTGAAAACCTTACTCTTATACCGGGAACGGTTGGCGCTGCACCCGTACAAAATATCGGAGCCTATGGAGTCGAAGCCGCTGACGTGATTGAAAGTGTCAATGCATTTCATCTTGAGAAAAAAGAATGGATAACACTTGTCAATAAAGAATGTGAATTCAGTTACAGGGACAGTATCTTTAAAAGAAGACTAAAGAACCAGGTTGTTATTTGTTCAGTCGTATTCAGATTATCCAAAACCCCGGAGCTGAAGCTTAACTACGGTGGCATTAAGGAGGAGCTGGGGAAAAGAAATATTGTGGACCCGACCATTCAGGATATTTCGGGAATTGTTGCAGACATAAGAAGAGCTAAGTTGCCTGATCCTGAAATACTGGGAAATGCTGGTAGTTTTTTTAAGAATCCTTTACTGGGAGAGGCACAGTTTCAAGTTCTTCTCAGGTCCTTTCCAATGATAAAATATTTTAAGGAAGGCGATCTTTATAAAATCTCTGCAGGGTGGCTGATTGAGCAGGCGGGATGGAAGGGTTACAGACTGAATGATGCAGGCTGCTATGAAAAACAGGCTCTGATACTTGTTAACTACGGTAATGCCAAAGGTGAAGAAATTCTTGCTCTTTCAGAAAAAATACAAAAATCCGTTTTTGACAAGTTCGGTATAGCCCTTGAGCGTGAGGTCAACCTGATCTCATGACCTGTCGCCCCTTCAGGGCTGGGTTCGGTTTTAGCGGTCTCCGATGGCACCGGAACCATCCCTGGGCTTCAAAAAAGAACCTTTTCGATGTTTTAAAATAAGTCTTCCATGATGAAAAGCTCAGAATTATGCCTTTGGGACTAAATTTTATCCTTTTAAATCTACCGTTTGTCAAAACAGCAACTTCCGAAATATTAAATATATTGCCAATCCATCATACAGATAATTAGCAATATAGGATATTACATGACTTAGAAATCAATATTTTTCATTGATTCCTGATAAATATTGATCCATTTTTGACGAATAGCATCATTCTGTTTGTCAATTGCTTTTAACTAAAGATAATCCGTCAGATTTTATTGCCAAAGAACTTTTAGAACTCTCTAATTTCCCCACTAATTGGACTTTAGCTGCTTGACAGATATCATCTTATGCATTACTTTTAACATGTAATTTAACACGTAAAATGAAGAAAAACTTGCAAGACAAATGATAATTCAACCCACAGAAGGAGTTTACAGATTCCGGAATGTGATTTAATTAAAACAGAAGAAATAACTTTTAAAGAGTTTAATAAAAATAGAGATGAAAACCGCAAGAGAAATGCTCGATGAGCGATTGACTATTCAGGATGGTCATCTTAAAGGAGCAAGAATAACCATCTCTGAATCATTAGCAAAGGAATTAATGGAAGATTATCATTCTCAATTTCACCGGAAGGCAGAACTACCGCGTAAAGAGAAATCAAATATTTTTGACTCAACTAATGCAGGCCCATTTAAATAAGCATGCCTACATCTCTCCAACAAATCGGTTCCTGATATTTCATTGCATTTAATCTTGATATCCCCGGCAATGATTTGATTTATTAATCGCAAACAATTAACTATATTTTTTATTTTTCAATTCTTTAGGTGGTTTGTAATTCCCTGCTTCCTGACTTGTATATGCAGGGTTTTTCCATTCAATACTTTATTATTGAATAAGTCAGAATATTCATTTCATTTTAGGAAAAGACATAATTGTTTTTTACTGCAAATACTGATGCCTGCTAATCACACCTTTTACCGTTGCTTATTGATTTTTCATTTGAAAAATTGTATATCTTTTCCTGAAAAATATGTTTAACGCTCTTTCATCGTTAAAAGTCGCATTTATTAGACTAATTTAGTAAATTAAATATAATAGAAAATCAGAGAGCTATGCAAGTTACTGTGACCAGAAAGGATAGTAAATTTCTCCCTGATCCTAGCAGGGTAATCGCCCGCTTCCATTATACTTCCGATGAAAGAAGTAAAAATATTATCCTTAATGTGTTGGCTATGCCTGATAGTGAGGTAAATATAGCATTAAGTCAGGTGCTGAGAGGTTATTCCAGACGTCATAGAAATATTTCACTAATATTTGAAACGTATTATAATAAACTGTCTAACTTGTTTGGCGAATTGGGAATAAGACCAGGCAAGGTTAATCAATCACGAAAGTTGCTTATAGGTTCATATTTCACAATGGAATATTCTATTGAATCTGCAGCTTTTTTTAATCCGTCTATCGTAGAAGATCCTGATCAGTCGGAATTAGGACCGGGTGAGAAAAGAGTGATTCTTAGTTTCAGGGCAACTGGCGAAGGGCATATTTCGTCAATTGTTTTTCGTTCAGGTATTATTGATAAGAACGATAATTTGACTACTGAACCTGTCGGCAAAATGCTGGCAGAAGCAGAGCGAATAAAAAGGCATATTTATAATAAAAAATCATTTATAAAGAAGCTGTATGAAATGCGTGTTTTCAATAATAAAATTTCCCCGGTCTTTGTATTGGAAAAATTGAACGAAAGTTTTACTTATGGCGAATTGAAAAGGGTCGTGGAAGAAACAAGAAAAACACCTCAACTCACGGCAAATAAAATATTAATTATTAATCAAATTATGTGGCTGGCGAAATCTCACTACGAACTAGAGTTTTCACTTGATTCGGCAATTTCCGAGAGAGTTATTTTTCCAACCTCTGAAACTGAAAGAAATGGTATTGAAGATGCACGTTTTGTTAAATTCACAGAGGGGAACGGTGAGATAACTTACTATGCTACCTATACTGCTTATGATGGCATAACCATATTACCAAAGTTACTTGAGACTAATAATTTCTATAATTTCAAATCATTGCCCATTCATGGTGAAATTGCTCAGAATAAAGGAATGGCATTGTTCCCAAGAAAGATCAAGGGTAAATATGCTATGCTGTGCCGGATAGATGGAGCGAATAATTATATATCTTATTCAGATAATATAAATATCTGGCGCGAGGTTAAACTAATTCAGAAACCAAAATTTCCCTGGGATCTGGTACAGGTTGGAAATTGCGGCTCACCTGTCGAGACGGAAGAAGGTTGGCTGGAAATTACACATGGAGTAGGACCCATGAGGGAATACGTATTAGGAGCTTCATTATATGAACTTGATAATCCTGAAAAAGAAATTGGCAGACTAAAGACACCTTTATTAGCTCCCAATGCTGAAGAAAGGGAAGGTTATGTACCAAATGTCGTATACTCTTGCGGTTCTATTATTCACAATAGAAATCTGATTATTCCTTATGGCATTTCAGACTACGCATCTTCTTACGTGTCTATTGATTTAAATGAACTCCTGAATGAACTTAAGAACTCAAAATAGCAGCAACAGTGGCAGTCACTATAACTATTACTACAACAACCTCCATTTCCTTACTGGTATGCATTTAAAATCTTTTCCTTTCAGAAGACAGGGAAAATGGACAATATAAAGTCAAAGGCAGTAGCCGTTATAGTAGCTCACCCCGATGATGAAACGTTATGGGCCGGCGGAACTATACTGAGCCATCCATCATGGCAATGGTTTATCGTTTGTCTTTGCAGAGGAAGCGATAACAATCGTGCTCCTAAGTTTTCAAGAGCATTACAAGCTTTGAGGTCCGAGGGAATAATGGGCGATTTGGACGACGGGCCGGAACAAAAGCCTCTCGATGAAAATGAGCTGGAGCATGCAATACTTCAGTTATTACCCTCTATACATTTTGACCTGATTATTTCACATAATCCTAACGGTGAATATACAAGACATGCCAGGCATGAGGAAACAGGTAAAGCAGTTATTAAACTTTGGCATGCAGGCAAGATATCTGCAAATGAACTTTGGGCTTTTGCCTATGAAGATGGTGATAAGAAATATTATCCAAGACCAATAGAAAACGGTACTTTTTATTGCGTTCTTACTAAACGAATATGGTTGAAAAAATATAGCATAATTACTGAAACGTATGGCTTTGAAAAAAACAGTTTTGAAGCAGAGACAACACCACGTGCAGAATCATTCTGGCAATTCACAAATTCTTATGATGCTCAAAAATGGCTTAAACAATTTTAAAATTGTTTTAACATGAAAGTATTAGTATTATATGACTACCCTGCTTCCCCCGGGGGGCTTGCAACCCAGGGAGATCTGCTATACAGGGGCCTCACTAAAATGGGAATTGATGCACATGCAGTTAATCTCGAATCACCCCAGGAAAAGGAATGGTACTACCGCTGGTTTGAACCGGATGTTGTTGTTGGTGTCGGCTATTGGGGGCATACACCGCATCTGGTACTCCATCCGCAACGATATGGAGCTCAACCTGTCCCATGGCTGGTTGCCGATGGTTATGTTGCAAACTACCATGAGGTGCTGAATGCTCTTCCACTTATCATGGTGACATCGAATTGGGTAAAGGAAATGTATGTCCGCGACGGGATAAATGGTGATATAATTGAGGTGCTGCCGGTTGGCTGCGATACAGATGCTTTTGTTCCTTGTAATAAAGACGACCCGAAAATTTTAACGGTACGTGAATCACTGGGTATTTCGCCTGATCAATTAATGATTCTGACTGTGGGTGGTGATGCTGCCTCAAAAGGTGCACAGGAGGTAATGCAGGCCCTTGCCATTATTGATACTAAAGCGCCCGATTGGAAATATGTTTGCAAAATATGGCCCCAGCCAAGGACCAAACTTCAGAACCTGGCTGATCTCGAACTGGCGACACACTTAGGCATCGAAAAAAATGTCATCTATACAACAAACATCATTTCACGTAATTTCATGCCTTACCTGATAGGTGCCTGCGATATATATGCTGCGCCTTCCCGGCTTGAAGGCTTTGGAATGCCGCAAGTGGAAGCAGGTGCTTGTGGAAAACCGGTTATAGGTATCAAAGCCATGGGAATGCTCGATACACTTGTACATGGAGAAACGGCATTCCTGGCAAATGTAGCACAGAAAATTCTTGTGAACGAAGTGATTCTTGGTGACGAATCGGGCTTTGAAGACAATCATAGGATTGTATTTAAAGATCCACGGACAGTGGACTATCGTGCAAGTGTTCATGATATTGCCAATTATTTGATGGATCTTATGACTGATGCATCATTGCGCGAAAAAATGGGCAAAGCCGCAAGAGAACGCGTAGTTGAGTATTTCGACTACCGTGTAGTCGCAAAACGTTTTGTACAGATAATAAACGATAAATTGGGAATTGCATAAATTATCAAATCCATGCAAAATGCAGACTGGCAGGAAATAAAAGAGGCAAAAAAGGCAGCTCTGGAAGTGCTGTTTCACAATGCCCACGGACCATACCACGGGCTCCCGCGTACAGCAGGGTGGGGATACCCGGAACCCTATACAAGAGATTTGATGTTTTCCATATTCGGAATTGGTGTTTCTGAGAATCAGAAGTTAATAGAGAGTATTCGTAAGGTTCTGGAAACTCTGTCTGCAAATCAGACAGACCATGGTCATATCCCCTCAATGGTGCACGACAAAGAAGATCGTGGATCAAGTGATACAACTCCTTTATTTTTACTATGCGTTGGCATATTCAGAAAAGTAACAGGGGAACATGATTTTCTTCAGAATGCTATACGTAAAGCCCTGACATGGATGGAGTATCAAAGCCCTTCGGACCGGTATATGGCTGCTCAACAGCCGACAAGCGATTGGCGCGATGAACAATGGGTGACCGGTTATGGACTGTATGTCAATACGATTGTCTATAGTTACCTCCGGCTCCTGGGTCAACATGAAAGAGCAGATATGATACGCAAAGAAATGAGGAAGTTCACGATCACGGGAGGGGTACAGCCCCGTCACGTCAGTGAAGGTCTTGCCATAAAACATAAGCCATACTATGCTCTCTGGTCATATAAAATTCACAGCAGCGAACGGTTCGACCTGCTCGGTAACAGCCTTGCCATTCTTTCCGGGATTGCATCACCCTCGCGGGCAGAGGAAATGATTTCGTGGATCGAAGAGAAGTGTGCATGCATGAAAAAAAAGGGTGAACTTGCCTGTGATTTGCCTCCTAATCTTTTCCCCTTTATTGAACCCGAAGATACAGACTGGCGATTACGATATGAAACCTATAACATGCCTGGGGAATACCATAATGGAGGTATATGGCCTTTTATATGCGGGTTTTATGTGGCAGCCCTGGTTGCTGCCAAAAGGTACACCCTCGCCATGGAAAAGCTCGTGGCGCTTACCCATAGTGTAAAAATTTCCAATACCAGGAACGTCAATTTTGGCTTTAATGAATGGTTAAAAGCCCAGAACGGCAAAGCCCTGGGACAGGACTGGCAAACCTGGTCTGCTGCGCTTTATCTGTACGCAGTAAAATGCGTTGAAGAAGAAAGAACACCCTTCTTTGATATGGTACGAAATTGGCCGACTTAGTCAAAATTATAATAACAGATGCAATTGCTTGCACTGTCGATGATACTGTTCTGATACAACAGTTGGCACTAATTGATTTTTTCAAATTCTTCAAATGCCAGAAGAACTGTCAAGTGAGAGATCAAATAGGCCAGTGAACTTTCGGCACCCTGGTTACGGTTTACCCCATAACTTTCAAAACCATCGCAGCATCCTTTAGTTTCAAAATCGAACAAGTTCATCCTGATATCATTTTCTCCCAGGAACCACATAAAGCAGGAGAATAATTTAGTAAGATATTCTTTATCTTTTATTAAATGATAAGCCTGATGATACATTAATATCATAGCAAGGGCATCCACCGGCTGTTGGGCAAACATGGAACGTTCACCTCCTTTTTTATACCATTTTCCATTACCAATGGCTGAAAAATAACCATGCTTAAGTGTAATCTCTGTCAGGAAGTTCATGGTTTTCAGCGCGGTCTCGGTTATTTTACTATCCTTAAGAATATCTGCCGAATGTAAAAGGGCGAGCGGCAACATGCCATTATCATAAGCTAACAAGGGTTCAAACCATTTCCAGTCAGCTGCGCTGTTTTCTTCATATAGTTTGATTAATTTATATGAAAGATTTCTTAATCTTTCCGTCATTGAATCATCGGTCTGATTACTCCTGAGGTAGTAACTGATACCTACCATTGTATTAGCAATACCTCTGACAGACTGAAGTTTCTCAAAATTGGGCGATGCCTTAAAGAAAATAGATTTACCAGTTTGGTAATAGGCATCATTAGGAGCATTGCCAAGCAGGTATCCGAGCGCCCAGATGGTCCTTCCGAAAGAATCTTCTGAACCCACCTCATCGAGAAAGCTCCGGCTGAAACTGAGAAAATTCCTGAATGTCCCATCTTTGTTTTGCATATAGTTGATATAGCTTAAATAGATAGGAGATAAATCAAGGGCAAGAGTATCCTTTTTTTGCCTGTATGCCATCAGTACCATAAGTAAAGCCCGTGCATTATCATCCAGACTATATCCTTCTTTTAAATTTGGAATACCAAAATTTGCATGTTGGATGATACCGGTGTCGTCTGTTAACCGTTTAATATGAGCAAGTGAAAATGGAGGCAGAATAAGCGGGTCAAGAAAGATTTCTTTTTTTACAAATACCTTTGGCTTATCCTCAAGAATTTTTTTAGCAACCGCAATGTATTTTTCCCCTGTCTTAGGCCATGTTATTTTTCTGCCATAATCATATGCTTTTTTTCGAAGGCTTTTCAATATATCCGGGTTATCCAACAATTCCATGAGAATTGTTGAAAGTCCATCTGAATCATTGAAGTTAAAAAGCTTTCCTCTTCCTTCTGCCAATAACTCTGCGGCATGCCAATAAGGGGTTGAAACAACTGCTGACCCCACACCTATTGCGTAGGAAAGTGTGCCGCTGGTAATCTGGGCCTCGTTAATGTAGGGTGTAATGTAAATATCACTTGCAGATAAATATTTAAATAATTCTTTTTGATTAATATACTCGTTTAGAAAAAAGACATGATTGTCCAGGTTAAGGCTTTTGACTAAATGTTGAAGGTAATTTCGGTATTCTTCGCCGGAATACCGAAGAACATTCGGATGAGTTTTACCCAGAACCATATATAAAACTTCAGGATATTTTTCAATAATTTTTGGTAAGGTTTTTATTACTGTTTCAATCCCTTTATTCCGGCCAATAAAACCAAAGGTAAGTAAGACCTTTTTGTTTTCGAGATGGAACTCCTTTTTGGATTGGGCCTGGCTAAACCGAATATCCGGTACGCCGTGATCAACAAATACAATTTTCTCTCTTTCTACATTATAAATACTTGTGAGAAACTCAATCGCTTTATGGCTCATTACTACTATTTTATTTGCCATTCTACATATTTCCACCAATATTGCCTTTTCGTTGTATGAGGGAGCTTTGATAATTGTATGAATGGTAACAATCAGGGGAATTTCAAGTCTGTGAAGCAAAGGAAGGATATATAAGCCATCTTGTCCGCCAAATATTCCAAATTCATGTTCAAGTATGCAAAGATCAGCACCGCTGAGATTAATAAATTTTACTGCCGATAAATAATCGCGCTGATGCTCCTGCCTTATGGTTAGTTTTACTTCTTCAGGATAATCATAAGTTTGATCATGATCGTTCATGGCTACAATGAAACCATCAATTGAATCATTAATTATTCCATTGTTTATTACCATGGATCTGTATAGGTTCATGGTAAAAGTACCAATACCACATTCCCGGGGGGGATAAGTTCCAATATATGCGATTTTCATCACTTTATGGCTTTAATCTGGAGTAACCAGAATATGGTTATTGAGATTTAAAGATAGTCAAAATCGTAATCTTATTACCTCCTGTCAGGCAGGAAAATTGAAAGTAACTCACTACCATTATGGTAACCCTATGCCCAAAGTTACTAATAACACGGCATGGATCAATCAGGGTAATTATAAAATAGGAGATTATTGTGATTATTTGAACGCGACAGGTTTATCATGTTTATCCTGTTGAATATTGGGCCATCCAGGGGGTGTTCCGCCTCGCTTATGGAAACGGAGGATAAATGGGTGAAATCGTTAAAATACAAAAAGCTCTGAATCATTGATTTAGAGCTTTTTGTGGAGCTGCCGGGAATCGAACCCGGGTCCAGGCAAGGCGACCATATGCTTTCTACATGCTTATTCTGCCTTGATTGTCGGGAGGGATTAGGTGACAGACAACCGGATCACTCCTTATCTCCTTTATTTTCACCGTCAGGCCGGAGAGACCATCAGGCTATCCCTGAATTGCGTGCGCTTCCTTATCGGGTTGGTACAGG
>Ga0208081_1000216_pt1 | contig 14701 bp, 9 predicted proteins | sample NGESurshal092012_6_FD_184479 | JGI IMG/M metagenome (GOLD analysis project Ga0208081, IMG submission 184479) | Arctic peat soil microbial communities from Barrow, Alaska - NGEE Surface sample 415-1 shallow-092012 (SPAdes) | ecosystem: Environmental > Terrestrial > Soil > Wetlands > Peat ...
GAGGGCTCCTTGATTTGCCTGATGAAAATAACGAGACTAAAAGCCAGGGACCGTTTGCAGGAATTGCATTCGATATGTTCGACAAAGATTCCGGCGAAAAAGAGAGGCTTAACCTTAAAAAAATACTTGTTGATGGGAAGCTGCCTTCTTCTCCTGGTGAAATACTGGTTAGCAGTTTATTTGCGAAGAAACTCGGAATAAAGATACGGGATAAGGTGACCTTTATCGGATCTACCATGTTCGGTGAAATGGCTATTAATAATTTTATTGTTGCCGGAACGATACGCTACGGGATATCTTCACTCGATAAAGGTTCATTAATGATGGATATATCAGATGCCAGGAAAGCACTCGACATGGAAAATGCCTGCAACGAGATACTGGGATTCACCGGCACCGATTATTATGACGATGCGAAAGCGACTGAAATAATGACTTCGTATAATAAAAAACATGCTGAAGAAAAGGATCAGTTTGCACCTGTGATGCTAAGACTACGCGATCAGAATGATCTTGGAACTCTAATAGATCTGATGGATGGTGTTGTCGGATTAATAAGCTTTATCTTCATCCTGGCGATGTCGGTAGTTCTGTGGAATGCTGCGCTGATAGGAGGTTTGAGGAGATACGGAGAGGTTGGGCTCAGGCTGGCAATCGGAGAGGAAAAAGGTCATATCTATGGGTCGATGATCGTCGAATCGCTCATTATTGGAATAGCCGGAACTGTTATCGGAACAACCGTGGGATTAAGCATTTCGTACCTGGTTCAGCAGAAAGGGATAGATCTGAGCAAGCTGATGGAGAGTGCAACTATGATCATGCCCGGGGTTTTCAGGACAAAGATCACACCGGCATCATGGTACATAGGTTTTATCCCGGGAATCCTCGCCACTGTTCTTGGCACAACGCTTGCAGGAATAGGTATATTCAGGAGGCAGACCGCCTCGCTTTTCAAGGAGCTTCAGTCATAATCTTCAAAAAGAACAAAAATGAAACAACTAATTTTTCTGGCATTAATCTTCCTGAACTTACAAGCTTCATCTCAACCGTCGGGAAAGGATATATTAAATCTCATTGACAAGAATCTCACCTCAAAAACTCGTATACTGACAGCAAAAATGGTAATAAGCGGTGCAAGGGAAAGCAGAACCATAGAATTCAATTCGTGGGCCGAGGGCGAGAAGAAAGCTTATACCGAATATACCAGTCCTGCCAGGGAAAAGGGAACCAAGATGCTGAAGATGGAAGACAAGCTATGGATCTTTTCTCCTTCAACCGACAGGATAATCCAGATCACAGGTCAGATGCTGCGCCAGTCGGTCATGGGATCGGACCTCTCATATGAAGACATGATGGAAGATCCGGCACTTGCCAGCCACTATGACGCTTTCGTTACTGCCCAGGATACTGCAGATAACCGTAAATGCTGGATCGTCCAACTTAATGCCATTAAAGAGGGCGAAGCTTACGAAGTTCGCAAGATATGGGTCGACCAGGAAAGGAACATTCCACTTAAAGAGGAACTGTATGGTAAAAGCGGCAAGCTTCTAAAGCGTACCAGTCTGACCGACGTTCAGAGGATACAGGGCAGATGGTTCCCGATGAAAATGACCTTTAAGGATATGCTCAGGAGCGGCGATGGAACACAATTCATCATCGGATCAATTAAACTTGATGAAACGATTCCCGCTGATATCTTTTCAAAAGCTTCGCTGAAGTAATAAAAGCCTCAAATAAACCGAATCTATATCTATTAAAAGCCTGATTACCTCATTCAAGAATATTCCTCATGTATTCGATGCATTTGACAACCTCCTTTGCCGGATCAGAATCGGCAGGCATGTCATATTCAAGCTCCACATCGACTTCGATAGGCCACTTTTCCTTTTTCAGAAGCAACAGGATATCCTTTATGGGGGTCTCTCCTTTTCCGAAAGGCATATTGAAACCAGCAGGATTGCTTGTCGGTCCTGTTTTATCTTTTATATGAATGCTCCGCATCCTGTCGTGATATTTTATAATCACATCGTTAGGATGTTTTCCGGTTGCGCCATAATAATGACCTGCATCAAGGTTGATCATATTCGCGGGTGAATCTTTTATGACATTATCGAACGAGAACCCTGGTTCTGCTGCTTGTGCGTGAAGATGGTACATAGCCAGGCTGTGATGCTTTTCAGCGAATTTGCCCAGACGCTTCTCAGCTGCATCACTGTATTCATCGGTAATTCCTATCGACCCCAGTACTTTGGCGGCATCATAGGCATAATCTATTTCTGCATCGGACCACGATGAAGGTGCAAACTTGGCGATATGGACATCAATACCGGCTTTATTGAACTTCTTCCTCATATCGGCATATCTTGCCATTGGCAATGACAACCTCCACTGGCGCTGCTTTTCCTTTATTTCATCTGCAGCCTTGGCAAAATCAGCTTTTTCCTGATCACTCATCTGGCCCCTTGGTCTGGCAGGCATCTGGGGGAGACCCAGATCTTCCTCAGCCACGCTTCTGAGCTCAATTGAGTTAATGCCGGCAAGCAGCAGGTACTGGATTACGTCATCTACCTTATGAGGCATATTGCGATAGCTGTAAGTGGTACATCCCAGCTGAACGCCGCCAACTTTTGAGTTTGGTTTCTTATTCTTTTTCCCTAGTGCAAGGGAGTTAACAGGTATAATTGCAAATGCTGCTGCTGCAGCTGTCGTTCCGATGAACTTGCGTCTTGAGATTATCGATTTTGTCATATTCTGAGGTTTTAATTTTTATATAATATCCCCTTTTTCAGATAGTTTGAATTTAATAGGTAAGCCACCTTATAGCATAATATTCACATTGCCCCTCCCCTGCATTGCTTATCCCGTGAAGGTCATCGTTGGTAGCAAATATCAGCGAACCCGGACCAAGACGATAATGAGTTCCGCTGATAGTTTGATCGACAGTTCCAAGACGAACCAGTATAATCTCTTCGTCAGGATGAGTATGTGCAGCATGGCTCGGCAATCCTTCCTTTAGTGTTGTAGTATGTATTTCAAGCTGCTTCAGCGTCGAGGTAGGCTGCTGGATAATATTCCTCCGCCCTCCGCTGGCCGACGGTTTAAAAGAAATAGTGTCCCAGGAGGAAAAGAAAGGAGATACTTTCTTTGATGTTTCGCGGTGAATTTTAGCCGGCCTTGGTTTGAATACGACCGAATAATATACCAGGTTCCCGGGTTTAATGTTTTTAACCTGTACCCTGTCGCCCTGAGATGCTACAGCTATGCTGCCTTCACAAAGCAGATTTGATATCGAATTAATTGTTATTTCTGCGTAACCTTCCTTTATAATAAGTAACTCATCACTCTCCTTCCCGACGAGGTATATATGCGTGGCTTTGCCTGAATGCAGCGAGATTGCCTTGATATCAAACATATCAAGAGACCTTGTTGGTCCTTTCAGAATATTAATAACTGAACCGGTATGGGTCCGTACAGTCTTAAATTTACTCCAGTCAAAAACACCAGAAACAATCGGCTTCCCTGCTGAAACAGCAATAAGCAGGATAGTGAAACCTATAAAATAGAAACCCGTTTTTCTCAATTCTTCGCGCTTTCGTTTCATAATCTGATTTGGTTTAAAAGGAGAGCAACAATTTATAAAATAACTACAAATGAAATTCTTAAATCTTGTTAAATCATTACAATATTAAACATATCAGAGAAATCTCTTTATTATAGCAGGTCCATAATTAGTAGAATCTTTATTTTGGAGACTGCTTTAATATCTTTTCCGGCAACACGTGTGCAATAAATATTTTTAAATTTGTACAAAGACATCTCCAAATTGAAACCAGCAATTAATACCTCCATTTTTCTGAATTTTATCTTCATCCTTATTATTCAATGCTTCCAGAATAATTTTAGTTCGGCGCAGGAAGTTGACCCGACCAATCTTCTTTTCAGGTATCTGACTATTGAGGATGGCCTGCCCAATAATAAGGTAAATGCCATTACCATGGATAAGTATGGCTTCATGTGGTTCGGCACAAATGACGGTATATGCAGGTACGACGGAATTAATCTTAAATATTATGCCCAGGATAATCTTTCAGGAAACCAGGCAAGAACATCACAGGTGAGTGCAATAAAAAGCGACTCCAGGGGCAAAATGTACATTGGAACTTATTCGCTCTTCAGATATAATTTCCTGAAAGACAGAATTGAACCTTGCGATACATCTCAAGGCCAGAATCTGACAGGAAGGGTATTTGCCTTAGAGGAGGGAGCCGATGGTATTATCTGGGCCGGATGTGAAAAGGGTTTATTCTCATATAACAGCACTACAGAATCCCTTGCTTCTCACTCACTCAGGAAAGGAAAAGAATTTACCATTATTTCGCTTCTCTTTGATAATGGCAAACTGTGGTTTGGAACAAGAAGTGACGGAATTTATTTATTTGACACTTACAGTAAAAGATGTTATCCCGTACCGCAATTCGGACTTTCAAACGAAGTGAAGGACCAGGTAAACTGCCTGTATAAGGATAATAAAAATATGATCTGGGCCGGCACCCAGGATGACGGGATCTTTAAATTCAATCCTTCAGATTCCACCCTTGTTCATATTTTCCCGGATATCGGTAATAACCTGAGCTACCGGGTAAGGAAGATAATTAACGACAAATATGGCAATATATGGATTGGCTGCCGGCTTGGCATCTTTTTTCAAAAAGCAAAGAGCGACTCGCTTGTCCTAATAAAACAGGTCGACCCTCTCCCCTCCACGACAAGGAGCAACTCCATTTTTGACCTGTTTATTGATCCGAATGAAGTGATGTGGGCAGGGACATTTTCGTTCGGAGTCGGTTATGCGGATTTCATGAGGAAGCCTTTCCGTCTGTATAATCTTTCGGATGAGGAGACAATGTTCTTTGCAAAGATGATCAATTGTTTCACTGATTGTGATGATGAGAATATCTGGATCGGGACAGAAGAGGGAGGACTCTTCCGGTTTAACAGGCATACGAGAAAATTCAGGGAGTATAAACCGGAACCAGGCAACAGCAATTCGCTTGCAGGTGAAAATATAAATAGCCTGGCCAGAGATAAAGATGGGAACCTGTGGATTGGTTACTATAATTCAGGACTTGATTATTTCGATCTGAAGAGGGACAAGCTTACACACTACGCTGCTGCAAAAGATTCACACAATTCCGTTTCAAGTAATCTTATCCGCACTCTTCAGTTCGATGATAATGAGGATCTCTGGATCGGAACTGACAAGGGTGTTGATTACCTTAAACACAATACCAGAAAATTTGAGCATTATAATCTGAATATTGAAGTTCAGACAATCTTCAGGGATAAGGAGAACAATATCTGGGCAGGGACATCAGGAGACGGCATTTACCGCTTTAACAGGAATTCTAATCTCTTTGAGAAGGTATATTCAAGGTACTTCTCAACCACTATTAAAGCAATTTATGTTGATTCAAGAAATAATCTATGGGTTGGCACCAATAAAGGACTCTACTATGTTGATTCCAGAAATGATTCTCTGACCTATACGGGGATTAACAGGGGATTGCCATCCAATGCTATCCTGGGAATTCTTGAGGATAACAATAAAAATATATGGGTAAGTACAGGGGCCGGATTGGCAAAATGCAAGGAAGCTGTTTTAAATCCGCATTCGTTCATGGTCCTGAAATTTGGAAGTCAGGATGATTTACAGGGTGAACAATTCAGAGAATTTGCATCTTATAAAAACAAATCAGGTGAGTTTTATTTTGGTGGCGTACAGGGATTTAACATCTTCACACCGGATTCCATCAAAAGCAACCCATACCCGCCCAGGTTAGCTTTCACTCAGCTAAAGATCTTTAATCGTGATGTTGAGATCGGGAAAAAGATTAAGGAAAAGAGGGTTCTCGAAAATGCCCTTAATGAGACGAAGCTCCTTACTTTGTCTTACAAGCACAGCCCGTTTTCGATTGAATTTGCAGCTCTCCATTTTTCAGACACTAAAAATAACCAATTCAGATACAAGCTGATACCCCTGGAACGGGATTGGAATTATTCGACCGGGATCAGGAACTTTGCCTCATATTCGAATCTCCGGGGCGGTGAGTACACTTTTATTCTGGAAGGTGCAAACGGCGATGGTTTATGGAACCCTGAACCACGCAGTCTTCAGATTAAGGTTATCCCGCCATTCTGGCAAACATGGTGGTTTACAGGTTTATTGATATTTATTCTTTCTGCATCTGCAATTGGATATTACTTCTACCGGATATCATTATTGCAGCGATATAATACAGAACTGGAAAAGAAGGTGGATGATCGTACCTTTAAGCTGAAGGAAAGCCTCGATCAGGTTCTGGAGAAACAAATCTATATTGAAGAACAATCCAAAATCCTTAACCAGCAGAAAGATCAGCTGCAGAAGCTCAATTCGACAAAAGACAAGTTTTTTTCAATCATCGCTCACGATTTGCGAAGTCCTTTCCAATCACTTATGGGATTATCAGATATCATGGTTGAGGAATTTAATGGGAGCAGCAACAATGAACAAAAGAATTATACAAGAATGATACAGAATTCCTCTCATCATATTTATTCACTTGTGGAAAATCTTCTGACATGGTCGAGTACGCAAAGAGATAAGATGTCATTCGAACCGGTTGAGATTGACATTTCATCCATTATTGATGATACGTTGAACCTGCTGCAGCAAAATTTTGATCAAAAAAACATTTCATCTGATAAAAATTTCGGAACTGATAAACATGGATTCGCAGACAAAAACATGATTGAAATGGTCATCCGCAATCTGATTACAAATGCAATCAAGTTCACACCCAAGGATGGAAGGATTTATGTTTCATTGGAAGAAAATAATCATGACCTCCGGGTAGAGATCCGTGATAACGGGGTTGGAATAACTCCCGAAAACCAGCAGAAATTATTCAAAATTGATTCTAATTTCTCCAATAAAGGGACCAATGGAGAAGAAGGAACCGGATTAGGATTAATAATATGCAAGGAGTTTATCGAAAAAAATAATGGCACAATATGGGTAGAAAGCAAACCCGGCGAAGGAAGCTCGTTTTTCTTCACAATTCCAAAAATGAAATAATTATCTGATCACATCCATCCATGCCTTCGCCATAAGCTGTGCACCGGCAAGAGTAGGATGAACTCCATCAGCAGTCCAGTAAACGCCTGGTGCATGCTTCTGCGCTTCATCGAAAATTGCCTGGTATGGGATAAATGCTGCTCCGAACTGAATGGCGATCTCCCTCGCGGCTTTCTGATATTCATAGAATTCAGGATACCAGTTATCATTTACGGCTTTTATTCCCCTCATACCGTAGGGCTCACCAATTATCAGCTTCACATCAGGCATCACACGCTTCGTCATTTCAAGCATAGCTATATAATCTTTCCTGTAAATTTCGACAGTGCCGTTATAGGTGCCGTTCAGCTTATGCCAGATATCATTTACTCCTATGAGAATACTTAAAATATCGGGTTTAATGGCAAAGCAGTCGGTTTCCCACCTGTCGACAAGCTGGTAAACCTTATTCCCTGATATACCCTTATTATAAATTTTAAGATCCAGGTCAGCATGTCTTTCAAGGAGCGATGCTGCAGCGAGCATCGGGTATCCTGATCCGAGACTGCGTGAAGTGTTAAATCCGGTATCTTCCTTGTTTCTTCCTGAATCGGTTATTGAATCGCCCTGGAACAGTATTGTTTGTCCTTTAAGCAGTGAAATATGTTTAGTTTTGAACTTAGGTGAGGATGCTGCCAGAATCTCAGGGATACTGATTGCCGCCAGGCTACCCAGTGCGGCTTTCTTAAGGAAAGCGCGGCGTGAATTGTTCGGATTTTCCATGATGGGTTTATTTAGCTATTTTTTGAATTCTATTTTAAATCCCAATACCTGCCATGAAGGCATTTTACCAGGCTTTTTTATGACCATGCGGTCATTTTCCTGGGACCATCTTACCTTAGCATCGCTTCCCATCATTTTAACGGAGGAAACCTGTTTTTCTGCAAGCATAGAATTTTTTCCGAGTGATTTTATAACTATATCCTCTGTAGGAATTCCAAGACAAAAAGCATACAGGGTTCCATCCTTTGTTGTAAACCTGATATCTCTATAGCTTAATTTATAATTCTCATCAAAACGTCCCAGCTTAGCCTGGGTTTGCCCCTCAGGTTTTTCTCCATATATTTTCCATGGCCGTGTTCCGTAAATACCTTCTCCATTTGCTGCAGTCCATATTCCTATTTCATCAAGGATATTGAGCATATCCGGTTCAAGGTCGCCTTCGGGCGTCTGCACTACATTCAGAAGGAGGTTGCCATTTTTACTTACAATATCCACAAGCATCTGAATAACCTCATTGGAGGTTTTATACTTTTGTCCGGTCCGGTAATACCAGTCCCCGATCGATGTATCAGTCTGCCACGGATAGCGGCTCAGGGTATCAAGAACACCACGCTCGACATCCTGCACCCATTTTCCTCCGGATGGTTGCTTGCAGTTATAAACCACATCAAGTTTTCCGTTGTTCCTGGCAATAGCCTGATTATAGTAATGAGCAATAAGGCTTCGTCCGACGTTCTCAAAAGGCATCGAGCAGTCAGAGTAAAGCAGGTCGGGATGGTAATTATCTATCAGTTCCCTGATAGAGCGGAACCACTCTACCTGGAAAATAAGGTTATTGGTCAACCAGCCTTTATCGTCAGGCGTCGTTCCATCGTGATAGAGATCGCTGAACTGAGGATCAGCGCCATCGTAAGGCACACCTGCTTTTGGTCCCTCCTTGTCGGAGCCATGTGCTGCCTGAAACCAGGTATAACTTGCCCCCAGATGTTCTGAAACGCCAAACTTAAGTCCCTGGTTTTTGGCAGCTTTCTGCCAGATTCCGACCACATCTTTTTTTGGTCCCATATTAACTGCATTCCACCTGTGAATCTTTGAATTCCACAGGAAGAAGTTATCATGATGGGTGCCCATGCTTACAAAATATTTAGCACCAGTTTTTTTGTAGAGAGCCATCAGTTTATCGGGATCCCATTTTTCGGCTTTCCATAACGGAATTATATCCTTGTATCCGAATACCGATGGATGGCCGTAGTGTTCGAGATGATACTTGTATGCAGGATCTTTTTCCTGATACATCCTCCTTGCATACCAGTCGCCCTGACGCGGAACAGCCTGTGGACCCCAGTGCGCCCATATTCCAAATTTAGCATCACGGAACCATTCAGGATACTGGTATTGCATTAAAGATTCGTCTGTCGGCTTGTATGGCCCTTCAGCAATCGGAAGTTTGCCCTGCTGCGCTGAGATTGTTACAAATGTTACAAAACAGGCCAGTGCCAAAAAACAGGTCTTGCTTTTTAATGATGTTTTCATAATCCCTTTACTTTTATCTTGTGACTTTTGTCTTTTGTCTTTTGTCTTTTGTCTTTTGTCTTCCCTGATGTTGCTACTTCAATACCTAACCTTTATCTTAATTGCTCCCGGAACAACTTTTTCAGAGGCTACCATCATATAACCGCCTCCGCTTCCTGAAGTTATGGCTCCCGGATAATAAGGTAAATATTTAGTCTCGAGTTCCTGCATAACCCAATCAGGCACTGTAAGGGGAAGCATCTTTTTCCATGAAAGAAGCGTGTCAGTCATCGATTTCCCGAGTATGGCAATATCTTTTTTCATTATTGATTCCCAGCATTTCTCCCCTGCCTCGCCAAGCTCCTTTACTATAGTCTTTTCAAGGTTCATTATTTTGAGCGGGTCGTAACCCTGGGGGCGTGGTTCAAGTGGAACGAGATGGATGACATCAGATAACCATTTACAAGTATCCTCATCAACAGTCGATTCTATTCTTTCAGGCCAATATCCTCCATAGTAATCCAAACGGTTAACTCCGGGGTAAAGCAATCCGATATGGTCCTGAGAACCAGAAACATATTCTTTACCAGGAGGATTTTCTGCTCCGAACAGCAGCTTTGCATTCTCTTCGTGATCCCCGTCAGGGGGTCTGTCTCCCCATAATTTTATTCCTACCCTTCTTGAGCTTGTCGCAAGACCTGAACGGTCGTTAAAATCCATGGTTGGCCAGATCTGTGCAACCACAACAGAACCCGGATGTACCTTTGATACCCATGGCTGATCAATCCAGCCGCCGGCAATACAGAGCCGGTATGGGAATCGCATATCACGCTTGGTTCCTGAGCTTGAGTGTGCCGGCAGTCCCGGTTCAGGTATACGATCCAGTACGATATACTTAATGCCCAGATCTTTACACAGTTCTTCCTTTTCGGGAGTATGTCCGTCCCGGTTCACTACAAAAAAATCCGGTTTAAGCTTCTTCATATCAGGTTCAAAATCGAGCATGCCGGAACCGGAAGCCAGAAATGCATCTTCGACATATCTGACGGACTTAACTATATAAAGCCGTTCCTCTTCAGAAAAATAAGGTCTCTTCCCCTTCAGCGAAAAAACATTATCGTCCCTCCCAATGCTGACATATAATTTTCCATAGACAGCAGCAGTTTTAAAAAATGTAATATGCCCGCCATGAAGAAGGTCATAACAACCGCTGACCAGGACTTTCTTATTTTTCACAGCCGGAATAAGTTATTTATTGAACCTCTCACTCTTCTTCTTGTCCTTCTCAGAGATAACCTGCTCTTTTATCCAGTTATAGGTTTTTTTCATACCATCCTTCAGAGGGATGGATGGTTCCCAGCCAAGGTATTTTTTAATCAGGGTATTATCGCTATTGCGTCCCCTTACCCCTTTAGGGGCATTAAGGTCATATTTCCTGTTGAGTTTAAACCCGGCAATATTTTCCACAATGTCGACAAGCTCATTTATGGAAACCATTTCGCTGCTTCCAAGATTTATAGGCACATTGATATCACTGTACATAATATCCTGTATACCTTTGATACAGTCATCAATGTACATAAAGCTCCTGGTCTGGAGACCATCGCCCCATATAACAATATCTTTATCGCCGGTTATGCCGGCTTCAATAACTTTCCTGCAAATTGCAGCAGGCGCTTTTTCGCGACCGCCGTCAAAAGTACCAAATGGACCGTAAACGTTATGGAACCTTGGAATCCTGGTTATCAGTCCAAAGTCCTCGGAAAAATGACGGCACATACGTTCGCTGAAAAGTTTTTCCCAGCCATATCCGTCTTCCGCCAGAGCAGGATAGGCATCAGATTCCTTTAATCCCGGATTATCCGTATCAGTTTGTTTCTCGCTATTGTATACGCACGCGGAGGAGGCATAAAAAAACCTGTCAATTCCGCATTCACGCGCAGCGATCAGCAGATGGGTATTAATCAGGACGCTTAACATGCATGCGGCTTTATTATTTTCGATAAAACCCATACCTCCCATGTCAGCAGCAAGATTAAATACTTCATTACATCCGTTGACGGCCATAAAGCAATTTTCTCTAAGACGAAGGTCAAGAACATGACTATCCGCATCTTCGGATACCTGGTACCATTCATTTAATGGTTTAATATCGATTGCCCTTACTGAATTACCTTTTTTAATAAGCTCTTTTACAAGATGCCCGGCGATAAAACCACCGGCGCCTGCAACAACTATTCTTTTCATCCTGCTTTATTCTTTAGAGTTTTATTTATGTAATTTTAGTTCTTTCCCTGAATACTGAATAATCTCTGCCTGTCTGGCCGGTTCTATCCCAGTTCCGTTTTTACTGTTAACCCAAACAATCCGGAATGTCCGGTCTTTCAGCATTCCAGAGAAATCGCCATGCCGGTTACCGATTGTCAGGGTTTTTTGAGCTTCATCCCAATTCAAGGCAATCGTTGAATATTTGCCCTGCTCGTAATTGTATGTATCGTTTTCGTCCTCATAAAGAACGAACTCTGCGTTGGCACCGGTGTATACCCGGATTTCAAGCGGGTCGGCAGCTTTTTCGGTGGCATACTGAAGATATGGACCCATGGGCACAATCGAACCGGCTTTTACATATAACGGAATGGTTTCAATTGGTGCGGCAGCATCAATTGTCTGTGCTCCTTTTATCAGCCTGCCTGTCCAGAAGTCGTACCAGTCAGCCGATTTGGGCAGGTACACTTTCCTGGTACCTTTCAGATCTTTTACATTCGGAAGCGAGTACATGCGCTTTGTTACAGGATTCACAAGGAATGCAGGACCGAACATATACTGGTCGGGAATTGATTTAATGCCTTCATCCTCACGAAAATCGAATGCCAGCGATCGCATGATAGTGTAGCCTTCGCTTGTCACCTTCCATGAAAGTGAATAGATATAAGGTAAAAGCCTGTAGCGCAGGTTGTCGTACTTCAGCAGGATAGCTTTAGTCGGGGCATCCCAGTTGTTTGAAAACAATGCCCTTTCGCCTTTCCCGTGTATTCTGAAAATGGGGCTGAATGTGCCGAACTGAAACCATCGCGTAAATAACTCGCGGTTTTTCGGTGCCGACCAATCCGGGGCTTGCCAGTGAAAATGGTATCCACCAATGTCGGAAGTCCAGTAAGGAATACCTGATGCACAGGCATTAATACCCTGTGGTACCTGGTTTCTATAGGCATTCCACGTACAGGTAATATCTGATGACCATAAAGTTGCAGCATTACGTTGCTGGCCGGCAAATGCCTGACGAATCAGGAAAAAGGCTCTTTTTTCCGGGATATCCCTTCTCCAGTTATCGTACAAACCGGTTGAATGCATAAGGGCGTAGGTATTCATGTAATCGATGCCCCTTCCGATAGCGAAGTTACTTTTTCTTCTCGCGTCAAGATTGCCTCCATTATCGGGCTCGCACTGATCAACCCACCATGCATCCCATCCATAGCGTCCGACAAGGCTATCGTAAGCTTGTTTCCAATATAGTTGCCGGGCCTGTAGGCTGTGTGCATCGTAATAACTATCAAGAATATGAGTCATTGCATTATCCCAGAGAATATCTGTCATTCCTCCCGAATGGGCCATCTGATCGAAGGTATTTGTCCCTTTTGAAAACACAGGCCAGATTGAAATCATGCCATGAATATTTGCTTTATGGAGTTCATCTACCATAGCCTTTGGGTCGGGGTACCTCTCATGCCACATCACGTGAGATCCAATCACGTTGGGTTCCCAGTAAAACCAGTCCTGTACAATGCAATCAACAGGGATCTTGCCATCGCGGTATTTGTCTTTTACCGATAAAACTTCTGCCTGGCTTTTATACCTGTCCTGCGACTGGAAAAGGCCGAACGACCATTTCGGGAACATAGGGGCAGCTCCTGTTGCGATGCGGTATGAAGCGATGATACGATCGAAATCGGGGCCAAAAATAAAATAATAATCGATCATATTGCCGCTTTCCGACACATACCTGAATTTGGTGTTTGCTGCTTCAGCGCCGTAGAAATTTGAAGCCGAGTAGTTGTCCCATATAAGCCCATAACCTTTGGTTGACAAAAGGACCGGTATTGCGCCAGTCATATATTTGATAACCATATCCTGATTGCGTCCCTTGTAGTTTATCGAAAGTGAATCTTCGGGATGGCAGCCAAGACCATAAAGAGATTCATCGGCAGGTGATATAAACTGAGTTGTGCAATTGTATGTCGGAATACCGGCAATTGTGACTGATGTCATCGTTTTGCCCTGCGATCCATCTTCTGAAAGAATGATGTTCCCTTTTAAATCGGTGTATCTGATCGAGTTGGTTTGTTTATTTACGATTACCTTAAGGTCAGCCGTAGTAATAATAATTTCGCCGGCACTCTCATTTATGGTAAATCCCGGAGTGTTTTTCCACTTATTAGTAACGACCAGGGAAGGTTTGTCAAGTAACAGAGGAAGTGAAGTATACTTCACCTCGACTATATTGTCTGTGCAGATTTTCACTTTCATATACCCTTTGTCGAGGATACATGTGATCCCGTCAGCGTTCTTTGTAAACGACATCACCGTTGCCTGAGCTGTTAGAGTAATAATGGCAAGGAGTATTGCAGACAGGAATAATTTAAGATTTAATGCAGATAGTTTCATATAAATTGATTTATTATTCTATTAATATATTCTGTAAAGTCCGGCACCGTGACGATTAATAGTACCGGTAAATGAGCCGGTGAATTTCCCAAGCTTTTCACCGGTCCACAGATCTTTAACAGTATGAGTTCCCTTAAGACCAAGCTGGTCAAATTTCACTGATATCACAACAGGGGTTTCCGAGTCAGAAGCATTAAAAAGTGCCAGGTATTTATCACCTGTTTTCGGATCATCTGCGGTCCAGGCGATCAGATCATTATCCCTGAAAAGCTGTTTCCCGTTTGTACTGTGCTGGTTTACATTCAGAACATCTTTATTAGTGATAAGAGAAAGTGTAAACTCATCATTACTGGGAAGATCGCCACCAAACATAAGGGGTGACCGAAAGATGGAAAACAGAGTCATCAGTGTGTACTGCTCATCTCTGGTGAATCCAGACCAGCGGGGCGCTCCGCGTTCGGCTCTCAGTCCTATTTTCCCCAGAGGAAGCATATCTCCGTCAGGATAGCAACCCGGTACGCCAAGTCCGATCCAGCTTTCAAGGATAGCAAACTGATTCTTAAGCTGCTGCCAGTTATCCCAGAAATCATTCGAGGTGCGCCACATATTGACATTATTCCTGAGGAAGGCAGCTGTTTCAGGCTTGTC